>JAAHTG010001253.1_pt1 | contig 17880 bp, 13 predicted proteins | sample 6116081 | NCBI WGS metagenome assembly JAAHTG01 (sample SAMN13939989, study PRJNA603662) | sponge metagenome | isolation source: marine sponge | host: Mycale hentscheli | place: New Zealand | collected 2005 | reverse complement strand
ATTTTTAACAGAGAAATTATTGTTGTTGACCCTAAATTTACTTCACAAGACTGTACCATAATTAAAAATCTATATCTAAGGATGGATTAAGCCAACGATAAATTTCTTGATACAGATTATATAAATCACGAGAAAAATTTTCTTGAAACCATTTTCCAATATTATCTATCGGTGTGGAAGTCTGTGGCAATTCCAAATCGAAGTCTTGACCCAGAGGAGTTAGATGATTTCCTGTTAGCTTTAGACTTGATATCATCTCTGGATATAAGTTAGTTAATAAAGGTTGTAAAGAAAGAGTTTGATCGATCGAATCATTTTGAAACTGAACTAATAAATTGCGACGAATTTGATAATTTTCTTTGATGATTAATTCTGTTTCTTCTGGAGATGGGGTGAATTCAAATTCCACATTATCATCTATTTGCCAATAATTTTTCAAATTAATTTGTAAGGAAGGAAGAATATTCTCCATAAAAGGTATCGCTTGTTTTAAGGGATAATTATTAAAAGAAATAAGAATGTTTCCTGCTCTTTCTACATCAAATAAACTACCAATTAATAGATGAAGTTTACATCCGAGACTATGTCCTAATCCATAAATAGGTAAACAGTTTACTTGAATACCCTTGTTATATTCCAATCGAGATAAGATATTTTCCAAGCGATTTTGCACATTTACAGCGATCGCTTTATGATCTAGAGTATTAAGAAAAGAAGTTGCAATAACGATATAACCTTGTTTACTCAACTCTTCTAATAACCAACGATAAGTGATATGAGGTGCTGTTGCTACAAATGCACCCCCTAAAAAATGAATAATACCTAAAGGATTTGGTGGTATTAAAACCCAACTTCCTGAAAATTCTTGCCAACCCATATAATTGATTATTTATTTTACAATTTATTATTTATAGCATTTTTACGAATATATAGTTATTTCAATTATTAACTATATATTTTATTGATAAATGTAATTTTATATTCTAGTTAAATGAAGTTTCATAATTGATAAATCATCTAAAAAATAGGGTAGATTATTATAATCTGAAATAATCTTGAGAATTTTTTCTAAATCATGATGATTTTCTGGTACAATCTGAATAAAATTATCGAGCCCAAGTAAGTTTTGTTCTCGGTCATTAATTTCAAATACTCCATCGCTAAATAAGTATAAGTCTGTAGGAGATGATATATAAACGTGGGATTGTTCATAGGTCATTTGAGGGAACATGCCAATAGGAATTCCTCTTGTTTTTAAAGTTTGATGGACAACTTTATTTTGACTATCTGATGATAAAGATATACAGGGAGGATGACCAGCACTACTAAAGGTTAATTGATTATTCGTGAAATTATAAACACCATACCAAATAGTAAAATATTTGTCATTTTTAACAGTCATTTGAAAATAGTTATTCAAACTAGATAAAACTTCAGCTGGTTTGGCATAATTTACATTTCCTAAACTGCGAGTTCGCAACAAATTAACAATTGAAATAGAAGGTAAAGCAGCTTTTAAACCATGTCCAGATATATCTAGTAAATAAAAAACAAAGTTATCTTTATCTAGGAAAAAATAATCAAAGATATCGCCTCCTAATTGTAGGGAAGGGACAAACCGAAAATCAATTTTAAGTCGCTCATCTTCTAAAGGTTCAGGTAAAAGATTACTAACATATTCTGCTGCTTCATTTAATTCGGTTTCTAAAAGTTGTTTTTGTGTTTGTAAGTCTTGACTTAATTGATGTAATCTCAAGCCTGCTCTGACTCTAGCTTTTAATTCTTGTAAATCAATGGGTTTACAAATAAAATCATCAGCACCCGCATCTAAACCTTTAACTCTATCCTCGATCGAAACACGAGAAGTAATTAAAATAAAAAAAGTAGTTGCTAGAGAAGGAATCTTTTTGACTTCACGACAAACATCTAAACCTGATAATTTAGGCATTAACCAATCACAAACGATTAAAGCAGGTTTAATTGTTTTGGCTAATTCTAATCCTTCTAAACCATTTTTGGCAATACTTATTTCATAGCCACTTTTTGATAATGCTCTAGTTAAAAGCATCTGTACGGTTGGATCATCGTCTATGATTAAAATTTGTGCCATTGTGAATCAAAAAAGTTTAATAATGAAGACTGTGGAGCGTATAAATTTGACTTGATCAATAAGTAAATCTTTAAGGATTTATCACGCTTTTATTTAAAGTTTCCTTTCCTACTACAATCTTAAGCGATTTTACCTCTGTTAGAGTAAGACATCTGTTTAAAAAGATATTAATAGTTAATTTTGATAATTTTAATGCCAAAATAGTTTCGAGGATTTTAAGGGTAAATACCAAGTAATATGACAAAATTTAGTTATCAAAGAAGTATAAAATTTGCTGATACTGATGCGGCGGGAGTCGTTTATTTTGCTAATTTGTTATCTATTTGTCATGAAGCTTATGAAGAATATTTAGTCCAAGATTTTAATGTTAATTTACCAACATTTTTTCAGGATAAATTAACGGCAATACCGATTATTCACGCAGAGATTGACTTTGTCAAACCTTTATTTTGCGGCGATCGCATTTTAGTATTTATTATACCTCAATTAATCAATGATAAAGTATTTGAAATAAGCTATGAAATTCATAAAGATAATATGATCGTGGCTAAAGCTCTTACTCGTCATATCTGTATCAATCCAAAAACGAGAAAAACTCAATCTCTTCCCGATATTTTTCTCGAAAACTTTCCTCTTCTACAGTAAACTGATTTCTCAAAATGCAAAAACAAATAAAATTAAACAATATAAATATTTCCTATTTAGAATGGCATAATTCATCTAATATAGAACCGATTTTAATGCTTCATGGCATGGCAGATAATAGTTTAGTTTGGTTAAAATTAGGTCAGTTCTTATCTGAACATAATTCTAATTACCATTTAGTTGCACCAGATTTAAGAGGACATGGTAATAGCAGTAAACTAGAAACAGGATATTTTTATGATGACTATTTTGGTGATTTGGAAGCCCTTTATGACTATTTTAACTGGCAAAAAATTCATATTATCGCTCATTCTTGGAGTGCTCAAATCGCTTGTTTATGGGCAACAAAATATCCTGAAAAATGTAAAAGTTTAAGTTTAGTTGATCCTTTTTTTATTAATTCTATGCCAAGTATTTTTAAATTAACTTTTCCCCTTTTATATAAAGTTTTACCTTTTCTTAAATTAATGGGATCTTTTCCTGATTATGAATCAGCACAAACAGTTGCCAAAAAACTAAAACAATATCAAGGTTGGACATCATGGCAAGAAGAAATATTTAATTATGGTATGGAGCAAAAAGTTGATCACAATTGGAGCAGTAAATTTATCTGATCGGCTCGCAATGAAATTTTTGAAGATGTAATGAAACAAAAAGGATTAACCAAAAAGCTTGATATACCAAGTTGATTAGTATTACCAGAAAAAGGTTTAAATAGAACTTCATGGCAGATAAAACCTTACCAAAATTATCTGAGTAATTTACAAATTGTTCGAGTACCCGGAAATCATTGGGCATTTATTGTTGAACCTGAAGCTTTTAATATTGCGATCGCAAACTTTTTTGATTCTCTTATGTTGTAAAGTCCATTGAAAATTTTAATATTGCAAACTCATCTATAAGCAATTTGGTATCTTTTACAATGTGGAATAGAAATTAACAATATCTAACAAAGAATGGCATATTCAAGTAGTTTAAGTGATAGAGAATGGGAAATCATTGAACCATTGCTACCAAAGAAAAAGCTAACTTGCCCACCGATATGGGGTAAAAGAGAAATCCTTGCGTATTTTGCGAGCGACTAAATTTTTAGAGATACCAAATGGGTTCTATAATAATTCCCGTGTAAATGATGAGGTACAAATAGCTCAGATTAAAGCCCCCTAAATCCGCCTTAAACTCCTAACGACTCTAACGCTCGGCTTGTCGACATCTCTCCTATTTTCCCTCCAGAATTGGGAGATAAGGGGCATTTTCAGTGGTGAACCAGACTTTTAAAACATCGTTTAAAACGCATTGAGGTTGATTTTTCAGTAAATTCTAATTATTCTTGTGCAAGGGTAATTAATTTATCTAGTAATTGAGGAAAATTGACACCAGAAGCTTGCCAAAGTTGAGGATACATACTGAAAGCCGTAAAACCAGGGAAAGTATTAATTTCATTAATTAAAATTGCTTCTGTCTCAGGTACATAAAAAAAGTCGACTCTAGATAAACCTCTGGCATCTACTGCCTGAAATGCCTGCAAAGACATTGTTTGAATTTGCTGAGTAATATTGGTAGGTAAATCAGCGGGAATGATTAAATTAGCTTTACCATCGGTATATTTAGTCTCATAGTCATAAAAATCTGCATCGAAGGTAATTTCTCCCACGACAGAGGCTTTTGCGTGGTCATTTCCTAAGACGGCACATTCTACTTCTCTTCCATTTATACCAGCTTCTACGATGACACGACGATCTAAATGGGCGGCTTCTTCTAAGGCTTTTTCTAATTCATCTCTAGTTTTCGCTTTACTAATACCGACGGAAGAACCTAGATTCGCTGGTTTAATGAAGCAAGGATATCCTACTTTTGATTCTACTTGATCGCATAATTTAGGGAAAGCCGAAGGATTGGACAAGACTTGTGAACTATTGATTTCTACATAATCAACTTGGGCTAATCCTACTTGTGCAAAGGCATTTTTCATAGCGATTTTATCCATCCCTAAAGAAGAACCTAAAACACCTGAACCAACGAAGGGAACTTGCATTAAGGTTAATAGTCCTTGAACTGTGCCGTCTTCTCCATTGGGGCCGTGTAATACTGGTAACCAGACTTTAATCTCATCACATTCGGAGGGAAAATGCCATAAGGAAGTGGTGTGAGAATCACTCTGTTTGGGGATACCGCTATTTAATATTTCGGTGGCTATTTCTTGTCCCCACCAAGCACCATTTTTATCGATATAGATAGGTATAACTTGATATTTTTCTTGATTATCTTCTAATGATAAACCTTTGACGATCGCTTGTGCTGAAGTGATAGAAACTTGATGTTCTCCTGATTTACCGCCAAATAACAATCCGATATTTAATTTACTCATAATCTACCTTTGACTCGATCGCAAAACTAAAGTCTAAATCTTAACCTATTTTTGTTGCTGAATCTATAATTTGGGAACAAATTTTGTTTTTATTTAGATCTTCATTCGCTATAGCAACTAATTTGCAAATTAAGATCTTAAAATATTGAAACTCGAATCTAGGATCTAACATTTTTTTTTAAAATAGCGGAGAATGGTTTGATTAGGACATTGATAATTCCTGAAAGTATTGCTGTGTCAAAATTTTAACCTTTGCTCTTTGTCTTTTGCTATATATGTATTAACACAAGATTTAGATTAAATATAATTTATAGATAGAAAAAAGTATAGAATAAGTGCGTAAAAATAAGCACTGCATGGAAGTAGACTATTCAATCTTGTAAATATTTTCAAATTCACTTATTTGATGATATACAACCAATATTTAGATAAAAACTAAAAATTATTACACATTAAAAATTTATGTTTAATTTTGATCCTAAATACCAAAGTAATAGAATAAAATTTAATGTTGATGACATCTTTTTGGCTTCTTTTCCTCGTTCAGGAAACACTTGGATGCGTCTCCTTTTAAGTGATATTTTACTTCAAAGCCAAGGTTATCAAACGGGTACAGGAGGTAATCTTATTCCTGATGTTTATAAAGATAATATAGAAAATTGGAATAATAATAATAAGGTTAATAATTTTCCATTTCGGATGATAAAAACTCATGAACCTTATGAAGCAATTTATAGTAGGGTTATTTATCTTTTCAGAAATCCTGCCGATTGTTTATCTTCTTACTATTACTATGAACTTAGGGATCAATCTTTTAAAGAAAAAAATATAGATATCAACGAATTTTGCTGTCAATTTGTCAGCCGATGGAATGATCATATAAAAAGTTATTTAGAAGCAAAAAGGAAAAATCCCCATAAAATTTTACTAGTTTCTTATGAAAGAATGAAAACTGATACTTTAACTGTTTTAGAACAGATAAATCATTTTTTAAATCTTAATATATCTCAAAACTTATGTAATAAGGCAATTGAAAATCAAGAGTTTCAAAAATTACAGAATTTAGCTCAGGATTCTGAAGCTTCTCAATTAGGTTTTTTTCCCAAAGGTGGTCATCAAGATTTTTTTCGTGAAGGCGAAATAAATAGTTCCAAACAAGAACTTTCTGATGAAGCTATTAATTCAATTGAGAAAGAAGTACTACCAATTTATCAACAAGCTAAAAATATTGAAGGCAAGACAAACGGATTTATCAACAAAAAAGCTCTCACATTAAAGGAAAATATGACACAAACAGGTAAAAATTTAATCTTTTTAATTTCTCAACCCCGTGCAGGTTCTACCTTGACACAAAAAATATTAGGTAATCATCAAGATATTTATACTGTATCTGAACCTTGGTTAATGCTACATCCTTTTTATGCTTTAAAATCTCAAGGTTATCAGGCAAATTATGATAGTAAACTAGCCCAAATAGGTTTAAAAACTTTTCTTGGAGAATTACCAAAAGGAGAAGATACTTATTTTGAAGCCATAGGTAAAATGTATTCTTATTTGTATGACTGTGCATTGGAAAAATCAGGAAAACATTATTTTTTGGATAAAACCCCTCGTTACTATAATGTCATTCCCGAACTCTATAAAACTTTTCCCGATGCCCATTATCTGATTTTACTTCGCAATTCCTTAGCTGTACTTTGTTCCATTATTAATACATGGGAAGAGAAAAATTTTTCTGTACAAAATTCAAGATATAGTTTGGACTTGATTGAAGCACCAAAGCTTTTATTAGAAGGTATTAAAAAATTACAAAATAAATGTTTAGTGATTCATTATGAAAAATTAATTAGTGAGCCAGAAACTATTATTCAAAAAATATGTACTCATTTAAACATAGACTTTGATCCTCAAATAATTAATTATTCCCATGAAAAAAGTTCGAATACTTGGACATTTGGAGATCAAGGTAAAGTATATACAAATACTAGACCAGATCAGAATAATCTTTATAAATGGATAGAAAGCTTAAAAAATCCTCAAGTATGGTCTTTTGTCAATGAGTACTTGACAATTTTGGGTGAAGATATAATTCAACAAATGGGTTATTCATATCAAGAATTAAAAATTATTTTAGAAAGAAATAAACCTAATCCAGAAAATTTAGCTAAATCCTCAGATATAACAAATTTAAGTAATAAAGCCGAAGTGCGATCAGGCTTTCAGCCTGCCGTTACACAATCGCAAACAAAAACAAGTCAAATAGTTAATTTATCTTTGCAATTCAATCAGATTCAACATAATTTAAAGCTATTACTAGATTCAAAAGAATTTACTCAAAAATTAATGTTAGCTTCTTTTCAAAAAGGACAAATGTATGAAATGGATGTATTCCAAGCTTTAATTCAATTACTTAAACCTGGGGATATATTTATTGATATAGGTGCTCATATTGGTTATTATGCCCTCTTAGCATCAATCTTGGTAGGAAAAGAAGGAACGGTTATTGCTTGTGAACCAACAATCGACAACTATAACCATATTATTCAAAATATTCAATTAAACAGTTTTGAAAATATTAAAGTAATTAAAACTGTATTAGGAGAAGAAAATAAAGAAGTGGACTTTTTTATTAACACAGATAATGACGGAGGTCATGCTTTATGGGATGTAGGGACACATCCATTCAATAAAAAAAGTCGAGAAAATGTGATTACCAGAAAAATTAAAATGATCACCATTGACAAGATAATTGAACTACATAAACTGAACAATGTTAAATTGATTAAAATTGATACAGAAGGTGCTGAATATCAAGTTTTAAAAGGAGCAATCACAAGTTTATCTAATGCCAAAATACCCTATATTATTGCGGAAATAAATCGCTTTGGCTTGAAAAAAATGAATACGAGTGAACAAGAATTAAGAAACTATATGAGTTCTTTGGGTTATACCACTTACTTTTTAGCGACTAATTCATCCAAACCAATTAAACTATCTGCTAATCAGGTTGTAGATACTCATAACATTTTTAACGTTCTATTTACCAATCAAAATATAGAATAAAATAAATAGATTACTAACTATGTGCCGTTGTCTCAGTTTGTAACTTTGATAAAAGAAATTGAGCATTAGGATAAGCAATATCATTATTAATTTCTTTTTTTAACAAATTAATACTATTCTCTAATTGACCTAATTTCAGTGAACAAATAGCTTGAGCATAATACATTCCACCTAGCTTTTTAGTTACTTTACTTCCTTCTTGAAAATAATATTGAGCTTCTTTTATTTTGTTCAATTTATACATTTCTAAACCCTGCTGACATATTGTCAAAGCTTTTTTAACTTCAGGGTGATTTTCTGATCCCTTATTGAAACTAAATCGTTCTAAAGGATGATATTGAACATAAGAATAAAGTGATTTATTTATTGGTTTGAGAGATATGGGTTGTTCAATCTGAAAACTAATCATGGGAATTTTTGATTTGATTTTGATTTCCAGATTATTATTATTAATACATTCCATTAGACTAATAATTTTATTTCCTCCTAAAATAGAACCACCTTGCCAATAGTTGCCATAGTAAACATCAAAACAAGAAAAAGGTTCTATATCCTGATGAAGATTTAGTTCGATAAATTTATTTATTTTTTGTTGATTAAAAACTGTGGGACTATACCAAATATTGTTAATAACAACTAGACTATTTAGTGGTAACTGAGGAATTGCATTATTAACTATATATTCCATTACTGGTATACCAGCTTGATTTTCTAGATTAATATAAAGTAGAATTCTATCTTCTGAGTTCCATAATTGTGAAAAATCAATAGTGAAAATATCTTGTTGTAATAAATTAACTTTTGATAAATCGATTGGTAACCAATCTTGACTTTTATTTAATAGATTAAAATCAAAATCAATTGAGATAATTTCTTGATCTATATCGGTATTTGTTTTTAGCCAAGTTCTTAAAGATAGTCCCCATTTTGTACCTATTTCAATAATTTTATTCGGTTTATAACTATTACCTAACTGCTGTAAATATTCTAAATTTTGAGATGATTCTAATGGTAAATCAGGATATTCTTGATAAGAGTGAATAGTTTCAATCCATGATTTAAAATTATTATTTGTCATTACGATTTCCTTACTATATTGCAAATTATTTACAGAATTAATTACTAATTGCCAAAAAGTTTGATAATCATAATCAGTTAAAAATTGTTCCGTTGCTTTAAGCTTTTTAGCTATTAATTCAGGATTTGTTAAATAAAAATTTATTTTCTGTGCTAAATCTTCAGGGGTAGTAAAAAAAACAGCACAATCATATTTTTCTAAAATTCTGCGACTTTCTTGACTATCTTGCTCAAATAATAAAGCACCAGAATTAAGTATTTCCCAGATACGAACTTTTATTTGTTCTCCATCTCCTCGCCAACTTTTCGAGAAATTAATAGCAATTTTACTTTGAGTTAAAACTTCGAGATACTCTTGGTAAGGAAGATAATCTTTTTTTAGAGGTCCATTTCCTAAAAATCCCTTATATGGCAAACTTTCCAAAGCTTTTACAAAAGGACTTCTATATTGGTAAACTGATCCCATAAAAGCATAATCTAAATCTCTTGATTTGTTCGTACGATTGGGTATTATACAAGGATCAAAAGGGGTGAATCCATATATATGTTGAGATAAAGACTTTGCTTCATTAAATGCTGATTTAGCATAAAAATAATTGTCTGTATGGACAATGATATCTGCATAGCCATCCCAATATCCAACCCATGTGGTTTTTTGATGAGGTTTTTCTGTCGAAACAATAATATATTTATCGTTACCTGTATCATAAGTCATCAGAATTAAAGTAATTCCTTTAGACAAATTTCTCATAAAGTTTCGCTCAGGGATACAAGTATTACCATTTTTTGAGCTAATAAAATGAGGAGTCAGAATAATTATTTCTGGTTGAAATTCTCGAACAGTAGACTCTAAGCGTTGATATAAATCTGATTGATTATGAACATCTTCAAGATATAAATAAAAAATACAAGGTTCAATATAATCTATTTTTTTAATTGTTTGAATAAATACATAATCTCCAATTCCTCTGTCTAATTGAGAATTTCCTGCACAATATTTGTCAAATATTAGAAGAACTTTTTGTTTTTTCATCTTTTTTATTTAATTGTTATATAGCAATTCCCCTGTCAATGAGGTACCAATAGCTCAGATTTAAAGCCCCTCTAAATCCCTCTTGCCTCTTTCGGGTAACCCTTCAGAAGGGGAGGCTAGAGGATAGGATGCTTCGCTATTTGTTTCACCGAGACTTACAGTTCAACCTGTACCTTATAACTATGAGAAACGCTATAAATTACAGTAACAGTATTAGTTAAAATTTATTGTGATTTACTTCAATAAAATTGTTTTTTTGTTTATACTTAACTAGTATGAAAATTAATCTTTTTCTCTATTTTATATAACAATTATTTACTAACACATCACATAAGCGTTTAATTTGTTTTTCCCAAGTCCAATCTTCCATAAATTGAGCAGCTAATTTCCCTTTTTGTTTGGCTTCTTCTCTATTTTTATAAACTGTTTCAATAAATCCTGTTTGCCAATTTCCTGATAATAATAATGTTAAGGCTAAATTGTAATGAGTCTGTGGTAAATTATTCTCAATTTTAATTGCTTTTTGATAAAACTCGATCGCTTTTGATAATTGTCTTTGTTTTCTGTAAATATTGGCGATACCATCATAAGAGTTAGGAAAACTTGGTTTAAGTTCGATGGATTTTTGATAACATTCTAAGGCTTTTTCTAAATTATCTTGTTGTTGATAAGTATTACCTAAATTGTTATAAGTTTCGGCAAAATGAGGATTAATTTGTAACGCATATTTATAATACTCGATCGCTTGAAGAAAATCATCTTTTTGTTGATAAGAACAAGCTAGATTATGATAATAAGCAGCAGTCTTTTGTTGTATAGGAAACAGAGGATTTTTCCCTTGTAAAACTTTAGTTAATTGAACTTTAACTTCCTGAAAAACTTCCTGCCAATTATCTCTGGTTTTCTGACGAAATACTCTCATCTGAGGATACCAAGGGTTATCTTCTCTTTCTAATAACCATCTCCAGTCTGGCATCATGGGCAACAACACCCATGTTGGTTTACCCATCGCCCCTGCTAAATGTGCCACCGCAGTATCTACTGTGATGATTAAATCTAATTGCTCAATGAAGTTAGCTGTATCAACAAAGTCATTAATTTGCGGAGCCAAATCATGGAATCTATCCATTATCAATTGTCCATTGTCAATTTTCCATTGACTGAAACTGTCTTCTCCTACTTGCAGACTATATAGTTCAATATTGCCTATATTCAGTAAATCCCAAAATAATTTAACATTACAAGATTTTTTATGATATAGTTTTTTATTTTGTTTCCCCGAAGCCCAGACTATGCCAATTTTATAATTATCGAATTTAGTTAAAACTTGATCATTATCTAAAATCTCAGGAAGCTTAATATAGGGTACAGGTTGAGGTATTGTCTCACTTGTTGTTTGGAAAATATGAGGTAAACTCATCACAGAAATATGATAATCATATTCATCTACTTTGTTATCAGATATAACTGTGAATTTTTCGGTTAAACAAGTTTGAAATAATTTAGTTAAACTCTTATCTCTAAAAGTTAAAATAATTACTTCAATTCCTGAGCTTTTTAAAAGTAAAGCATAACGAATAAATTGTATATAATCCCCCAAACCTTGTTCATTCCAAATAACCAGTTTTTTGCCCTTTATATCTTCACCATTCCACATCGGAGTTGATGGTTTGAATAATTCAGATTGTGCTTTAAAACGATATTCATAATATTTCAAACCTTCAGAAAATTGATTTAATAATAAATAGTTGATACCTTTACTTAAATAAGCATTAACATAACTAGGATTAATTTCAATTAACTTATTAATATAGTCTAAAGAATGATTAATATAGCCAAAATGTTTATATATGATCGCCAAATTGTAATAAGTATCAGCAAAATTTGGTTTGATTTGTAAAGATGTTTCTAAACATTCAATTGCTTTATTACAATTACCTAATTCTTTATGAACAAGTCCCAGATGATTATAAGCTAAATGAGCCTTATTATTAATTTCGATCGCTTTTTCTAATAAAACAATTGCTTGAGCTAATTTTTTTTGTTCTAAACAAAGAGTACCTAAATTTTGGTAATGATTAAAATTATCAGGATCCTTATTTAATAGTTTTTTATATAGTTTTTCTAAGCTTAAATAACCATCTTCATATTCTGAATTCAGTTTGATCGCTTTATGATAAGCCTAGTAAGGCTTTTTCTATCTGATTATTTTCTTGATAAACATTTCCTAAATTATAATTAAAAATTTCATTATTAGGTTCTATTTCGATCGCTTTTTTAATAAATTCAATACCTTGATTAAAATTCTTTTGTTGAGCATAAGTCACACCTAATAAATGTAAAGCATTTACATTATCAGGTTCAATATCCAGAACTTTTTCATAACAAAGAATTGCTTGAGTTAATTGTTGTTGTTGGGAATAACTAACTCCTAATTCTAATTGCTTCGTAACTTCCTTAACGATTACATCTTGATTATGGGAAATAGTTTCAACAGGAAAAACAGGATTTTCTTTTTGTAAAACTTGATTTAATTGAGCTTTAACCTCCTCAAAAACTTCTTGCCAATTCCCCTTCGTTTTTTGACGGAATAATCTCATAGTGGGATACCAAGGACTATCTTGTCTATCTAACAACCATCTCCAGTCAGGCAAAAAGGGTAATAATACCCATGTTGCTTTACCCATCGCCCCTGCTAAATGTGCCACTGCCCTATCTACAGTAATGATTAAATCTAATTGTTGAATGAAGTTAGCAGTATCAGCAAAATCATTAATTTGTGGTGCTAAATCATATAATCTATCCACTGTCAATTGTCCATTGTCAATTGTCAATTTACTTAAACTGTCTTCCCCAACTTGAAGACTATATAAATCAATATTTCCTAAGTTAGCTAAATCGATAAAATCGTTTATATGACAAGATTTTTCTTGATAAAGTTTTTGGAATATTTTGCCCGATGCCCAAACTATACCAATTTTATAAGTATTAGAATTAGCATCAAGATTAGGTAATAATTTATTTATATTTTGAGAAGGAATTAGATAAGGTATTTCCTTAGGAATATTGTCCAATTGGGTTTTAAACTTATGAGGTAAACTCATTAGAGAAGTGTGATAATCATATTTTGAAATATCACAATTTTTACGGGAGATTGTTTGGCATTTGTGAGGTAAATATTCTTCAAATAATTTGCTTAAAAGATGGATGAATTCATCTTGAATATTAATAATAACTTTTGCACCTTGTTGATGTAAAAGTTTGACATATCGTACCATTTGAATCGCATCACCTAAGCCCTGTTCATTCCACAGTACAATTGATTTATTATTAAGATTTTCACCATTCCAGATATTATTAAATTTTAAAATACTAAAAGTGTCTTGTAATTGAGGTATTTTAAAACGCCATTCATACTGTTCAAATCCTTTTTGCCAATATCCTAATCTTAATAAAGTATGGGCAATGTTATGATTAGCCTCAGTATAATCAGGCTTAATTTCCATCGCTTTTTGATATAATTCGATCGCTTTTTGATGTTTTCCTTGCTTTTCATGTAAAATAGCCAAATTATAAAAAATAGTATGATCATTAGGTAGTTCTAATAATAAAAATTCATAACAATCAATAGCATCAGCAATTCGCTCTGATTTGTAATATTGTAAAGCTAGTTCTTTACTCGGAATAATATTAATATCATCATAAATTTCTTTTTTCAAATTATTTTCCACAGGAAAAAGAGGATTTTCTCCTTGTAAAACTTGAGCCAATTTGTCTTTGATTTCCTCAAAAACTTCCTGCCAATTGCCCCTAGTTTCTTGACGAAATAATCTCATCGTGGCATACCAAGGACTGTCTTGTCTTTCCAATAACCATCGCCAATCTGGCACAAAAGGCAATAATGTCCACGTTGGCTTACCCATCGCTGCGGCTAAATGTGCCACTGCGGTATCTACTGTGATGATTAAATCTAATTGCTCAATGAAGTTAGCTGTATCAACAAAATCATTAATTTGTGGTGCTAAATCATGGAATCTATCCATTGTCAATTGTCCATTGTCAATTATCCATTTACTGAAACTGTCTTCTCCTACCTGCAAACTATATAATTCAATATTTCCTAGATTTAATAAATCAACGAACAATTCCAGATTGCAAGATTTTTTTAAGTATATAGCTGTATCTTTTTTACTAGCCCAAACTATACCAATTTTATAACTATTATCATTAGTTTTCGGTAATGATTTATTTACTTTTTTCTTACTAATTAAATAAGGTATTTGATTAGGAATTGTATCTAATTCTGTTTTTAATATGTAAGGTAAATTCATCAGAAAAATATGATAATCATAACCATAAATATCACAACTTTTTCTCGATCTTACTTCACATTTTATGGGTAAAAATTCTTTAAATAAACTAACTAATACATCTTGAATTCCAATAGTAATTTTCGCACCTCGTTTCTGAAAAAACTCCACATAACGAATCATTTGAATCGCATCTCCTAAGCCTTGTTCATTCCATAAAAGAATGGTTTTATCTTTTAAAGGTTGACCATTCCACATGAAAGTTTTGAGCCTCCATTTTTTACATTGTGGAGTTTCAAATCGCCAATAATTAAATCGAAATCCCTGTTTAAATTGACCTAATAATAATAATAATAGTCCTTTATTACTTAAAGGATCTGTATAATCAATATCAAGTTTTATGGCTTTATTAAACGCCTCTAAAGCCTCACATAATTGTCCTTTTTAATGATAAATATTGGCGATATTATTATAACCAGCAACGTAGTTAGAATTAATTTTTAAAGTTTGTTGAAAAAGTTGAAGAGCTTCGTCTTGTTTTTCTTGTATTTGATAAATAACTGCTAAATTATTATATGCATGTAGATGATTTGGTTTTAGCTTCATTACTTGTTGATAATAATTAATTGCCGTCTCATAATCTTCTTTTTTATGTGCCTCAAGTCCTATTTTAAATTTCTTCTTTATATCTTCTTGTTTTGAAACTATTTGACTATTCTGCTTGGGCATTAATTTGGTAGTTGAGGATTTAATTTTTTGTTGACGTGATTTGCTCATAGTGGTTTCAGTTTTTCAAATTCAATACACAGCTAGTAGTTCGTCAAGTTTAAAATGAGAGATTATAGCAGGGGAGAAGGGAGAAAAGGAGCTGAGAGAGAAAATGTTTTGTTAGAGTTTTGAATATGACTACCTATCTCTCAAAACAAAATTGATGCTCTACTAGTCCTAAAAGCTCTTCCAATTTGAATATGATAAATCATTAGTCAAAAAAAGTGTTAGGTATTAGAGAAATAATCAATATATAGGGGCTGTGGAAAAAGTCCAAGAGGATAATTAATAATTAATTAATAAAGGTTTTTTGCTTCCATAAGAATTTGGGGTAAATTTTAGCTGTTAAGCATTATTAGTAAAGGTTTTATATTTATTCGGCAGACTCTATATAAATTGATTTTGTCAAAGAATAGGACAATTGTTTGACCACAAAATCGGGATATAAGCCCTTCCTTTCAAGAAGCAAATAAAACAATATAATTCCTTATTTCAAGCCTCTATCTGAAGATAGAGATAACTCTCAGACGAAAACAGACAAAAAATAAATCGTTTTGTCAAGCCTATGACTTCAAGCATAGGTAATTCTCAATTCTGATTGACCTACTCTTTTATTGCTATATATAAGATAGTAAGCCTTCTTAATTTGTGGGAGGTGAAATTCTCAATTCAGAAGTTATATAATTGCCATTATGAATGAATCTTCTAAGACTTTTTGTCCCGTACCTTTTGAACAACAACCAATTAATGAATATCAAGAATTAAAACAATCATGGTTTTTTGGTTGGATAACTCTTACTAAATGGAAATTAGCTCGTAAATTTGCATGGATATGGGTTCTTAGTTTAATTATTTGTGCTCCTATTTCCGCTGCTAGTTTTCCTCCTGATGATGTTTTTTTTCTATTTTTACTTTCTAGTTCATTAGGGTCAGCATTATTTGTAGGTGTTACTCTTATTCGTTTATACTTAGGTTGGTCTTATATTGGCGATCGATTAAAAAAGACCAAAATAACTTATGAAGAATCCAGTTGGTATGACGGACAGATATGGGAAAAACCCGTAGAATTTTATTGTCGAGATCAACTAATTTTTACACATCAAGTTGAGCCAATGATTAAACGTCTACAAAAAACAGGTTTATTACTTCTTAGTTTAATGATTGGTGATGGAATTATTTGCGGTTTGTTAGAAAAATTCTTTTAAACTATTGATTCTAAAATTAGTTAAATAATTAAGTAAGTCTGTTATTTATTTCCTGATTTTCTACCAATCTTCTCAACTTAAATACAAAATAACTTAACCAGATAATTTCACTCTGTTTTATCACTTTTTTCCTATTACTTATAATGACTAGATTAAAACGCCCCACTTATCCTCGTTTAGAAATTCATCTGCTCAGAGAAGGTATTATCGAATCAACTCATCATTCAGAAGTTGTCATTGCCGATAATCGAGGCAGACTGTTAGCAGTGGCTGGAAACCCCGAAAATTGTTTTTTTATTCGTTCAGCAATGAAACCCTTTCAAGCTCTAGCTGCAACCACAACAGGAGTCATGGAAACATTTGGGCTTGATGATGAAGATTTAGCTATTATTTGTAGTTCTCATCAAGGAAGTATTCAACAGGCTAGACAAGTATTTAATATTCTTTGGCGTGCTGATATTGAACCTGATTTTTTAAAATGTCCTATTCTCGAAGATAAAGATAGTGCATTGCAACATAACTGCTCAGGTAAACATGCAGGAATGTTAGCTGTTTGCAAACAAAGAAATTGGAATTTAGATAATTATTATCATCGATCGAATCCAGTACAAGATTTAATCTTAAATAAGATAGCCGAATTATTATCTATTCCAGCCGCAGAAATTATCACCGCCAGAGATAATTGTGGTGTACCAACCTATGTATTGGAATTAAGACAAATGGCGACTTTATACGCCAAACTAGCTTGTGGTGACAATATTGGTTTAGAAAGAATAGTCCGTGCCATGACACATCATCCCGTCATGGTAGCAGGAGAAGGAAAATTTGATACCGAATTAATGAATTTAACTAATGGTCTGTTAGTTAGTAAATCTGGTGCCGAAGGAATACAGTGTATTGGTAACATAGGGCAAAATATGGGTTTGGCAATTAAAACATTAGATGGTGCCAAAAGAGCTAAATATGCCACTGCTATTCATGTTTTAAAACAAATGGGATGGATTACCCCCACTATCGCTCAGAATTTAGAAGATAAATTTTTCCGTATTGATGACTATAAACGCTTGGAAGTAATCGGTGATTTATCTATAATCTAACCATAATTGGAAACTAGGGCTGTTTCATTCTCTAATTTGTCGTAAAGACAAGGTGTTAGGTAATGGTTGATAGGTAATGGGTTTTGATTATTTTTGAGGTTAAACTAGAACAAAAAAGAGTTTTAGGAGAATAACTTCAATTTACTTATCTGATGTTACGCAAAAGGGTGAAAAAAAGTTAGTATCAAAGAATGAATAAAGAAC
>JAAHTG010001251.1_pt1 | contig 17931 bp, 14 predicted proteins | sample 6116081 | NCBI WGS metagenome assembly JAAHTG01 (sample SAMN13939989, study PRJNA603662) | sponge metagenome | isolation source: marine sponge | host: Mycale hentscheli | place: New Zealand | collected 2005 | reverse complement strand
CCCCCCCCCCCCACCGGCGGCACACTTCAGCCACGCGTATGTGTTGGCGACGACGATCCAAACCTGCGTTTTTCAAGCGATACTGGGGCTCGTGTTACTGATAGCCGAGTCTTCAGACTGGGTACAGATTGGTCGACAGGAAGGCTTTCAGGTCGAATAGAAGGGTCAATATCAACTTCTGACACGGTCAACCCCAATTTAAGCACGACCTTGAACTTTATTAATCCAAACCCTCTGACGCCTCTTGATGGCACTAGCAACGATAACAGTGTGCCGTTTATTTATGATTTTACTGGCGGTGGACTAACATTCGGAATTGATTTTGATTCACCATTCGCACCAACAGTTGCGGATCTGCTCAATCCCAACAATGTTGTTTTGGATGCAGTGACTGTTGGGCGCAACAGAACAGAAAACGAAGAGAAAGCAGTTCGTGCAGACTTTACATACGACCTGGAGAATAGCTTCCTTGATGAGTTCATTTACTCTGTCGATTTTGGCTATCGATACAACGAGTCGTCCAGTACTTTTGACCAAGTTCGTTCAAGCATTGGTCTAAGCCGAATTACAGATAGCCCAAATGGTTCGCTATTCGAGCAGCTTCTTGTTCCTGGCCCAGATACCTTTGGTGATGCTGATGGTAGAGAACTGGCAATTCGTAACTTTCTTGTCGTCAGCCCGGATCTAGCTTTTTCTGATCCAGACGGAACTTTGAGCATCCTACAAGCCGCCCTTGCATCACAACCTGGTGCGAGAACTTTATCAGACCCTTCTTCTGATACTTCTGCCTTCTTTGATATCACAGAGAAAACCCACTCTCTGTATGGGCAAGTAAACTTTGAAGTTGGTGCTGTGCGCGGTAACTTCGGCCTACGTTACGTTGATACGACAATTAATTCGTTGGGCAATTCTAACGTTGGTGGTGTTGTATCCCAAGTTGTAACAACAGGTGGTTATGATGCCTGGTTACCACGCCTTAATGTGGCAGTCGATGTAACTGAAGATATATTACTTCGTGCAAGCTGGGGTGAAGATATTAGGCGCCCTGATTTTAACGACCTATCTACGTCAGTGGTGTTCCCCACTGGGCCGAATAATGCTGTGGAAATTGGTAATCCAAACCTTGCACCTGAAACAGTAACTTCATTTGATATTTCAGCTGATTGGTATTTTGCGCCATCGGCAGTAGTAAGTGTCGGTTTCTTCCACAAAAAACGTTCAAATTTATTTGTTACGCAGTTGGAAGATGTTCCTGTGGACGGAAATGGTTTCCGTGACATCACCGACCCTTGCGAAGGTGGTGGTATCTTTAATCCACTTCCTGATCGCAACGTTTTGTCAGACCAGCCCGGAAACGGCCTATGTGTTCCCATTGAAACAATTATCAATGACACAGGAACAACGACACAAACAGGCGTTGAAATAACATTCCAGTACAACCTTTCTGAGTGGGAAGACAGGCTTGGTAGCTTTGGCTGGATGTCAGGCTTCGGTGTAATGGCTAACTATACCATTCAGGACTTCGATGGTGGTGATGCGACTGATAGCTCTGCTTCTCGCGGAACAGATATCTTTAACGCGATAAACGGTATTTATGACGACGCTAATTTTGTACCGGTTACCGCGGTGCAAGGTCTGCTTGATTTGTCTGAAAATGCTTACAACGCCACGCTGTTCTATGAGAAGTATGGTATTTCAGCCAGGGCTCGCTATACGTGGCGTGATTCCTTCCGCACTGACGACACGGCCGCGGGTGCTAGTCGCAACAGTACACTAGGTTTCCCGGTTACTACTGCGAGTAGAGGACAGCTGAATGCCAGCATCAATTACGCTGTGACTGAGCAGCTAAGTGTTGGAATTGAAGGTGTTAACCTCACTAAGTCCAATATTGAGCAGTTTTGTGGTAATGACGATGCACTATTGTGCTTCCAAGGTCTTCCGGACCGACGCATTACTTTTGGAGCAAGCTACAGATTTTAGGCTGCTCCTCAATCACTATGGCAAAGCACAGTGCTCTATTGGGCGCTGTGCTTTACTTTTTTGTTCTAAAAATTGGTGTGGACAATAGGGCTGGTTTGCCTACAATTGGTATAGATCAAAGCTGGGGGCACCATGGCCGATAAACGATTATATCATAAAGTCGCAAATCAATTGCTTGAACTGATAGATTCGGGGGTTTTCCCTCCTGGAAGCCGGCTTCCAGGTGAACGTGATCTTGCGGAAAAATTTGGTGTTAGCCGCGTATCTATTCGCGAAGCAGAGATTGCACTACAAGCGCAAGGTCGCCTGGAAATCAAGGTGGGTTCTGGGGCCTACGTCCTTGATGGCAGTGACCAGCCGCTCAACGGGTTGCCAAAGGTCGGGCCGTTCGAGCTGACTGAGGCCCGGGCCCTTTTTGAAGCTGAATCTGCTGCGCTTGCTGCCCCTATTATCTCCGACGAAGCAATTGAAGAGTTAGAGGGTTATATCCAGATTATGTCTGGGAAATCGCCAGGAAAACCCACTGGGGATATGTCACCCGAAGAGGCAGATGAAGCCTTTCATATGACCATAGCGCGGGCCACCAATAACCCTGCGATCAATTTTGTGATTAGCAGTATGTGGAAGATGCGAGCTGAAGCTGCACAGCTTCAAAAGGTGTATCGTTCTGTGTGCGACAAGGACAGTAGCCACCGTGAAGAGGAGCATCAGGCAATACTTGATGCCCTCAAGAACAGGGATTCCTCTCAAGCGCGGATAGCGATGCGGGCTCATTTCACTCGTATGATAGAGGCTTTGCTGATTGCTTCAGAGGAAGAAGCTTATCAGGAAGTAAAGCGGAAGTCGTCCGAAAGTCGCTCACGCTTCCTACTCTCGGCTCAGTTAGACTAGTTCTATTCTCGTTTAAAATTTATCTGTATACCAATTTATAAAATTGGTTGACAAAATTGGTTGACAATTTTGGTATTGTTGCCGATACTCATTTCCTATAAATCGACCGCTCTCTTTAGCGGTGGATGGGGGGAATGCAATGTCGAAACAAGTAGCCAGGTTCTGCACAATTGGTGCATCGTTTGTAATGCTTTTCACACTCTACGGGTGCGCGGTAAGCACTGACGAGATTCTGGTTGAAAACCAGAATGCATATATAGAAGCCCTCAAAAATGTGCAGCCCGGCGGCACCATCAAGCTTGCGGACGGCGTGTGGGAAGATTTTGAAATTCTTTTCACTGGAATCGGAACAGCTGAAAAACCCATTACATTAACCGCGCAAACCAAAGGCAAGGTTATCCTATCGGGACAATCAAACCTTAGACTAGCTGGTGAGCATTTGATCGTGTCAGGTTTGGTCTTTAAAGACGGCTACACGCCGACCAGCGAGGTTGTTTCATTTCGTCGAAATAATGAAGAATTGGCTAATAACTCTAGGATCACCGAGGTTGTGATCGACAATTATAATCAACCGGAACGATATGAAGTTGATTTCTGGGTGCTGATGTACGGAAAGAATAACCGGTTTGATCACAACCATCTGGTTGGAAAGCGCAACAAGGGCGTCACTATGGCGGTGCGTCTGAATACAATAGACAGCCAGGAAAACCACCACCGTATTGACCATAATTACTTCGGACCGCGGCCTATTTTGGGCTCAAACGGCGGCGAAACACTGCGAATTGGCACAAGCCATTATTCGCGTACCAATTCTTTCACAATTGTCGAGAATAATTACTTCGATCGCAGCGACGGAGAGTTGGAAATTATTTCCAATAAATCCGGCAGGAACACTTTCCGCAACAATACCTTTTACCAGTCGCGCGGTACACTGACCATGCGGCACGGCAACAACAACCTTGTCGAGGGTAATGTGTTTTTTGGCAACGGTGCGGATCATACTGGTGGCATCCGTGTGATTAATGGCGGTCAAACCATTCTCAATAATTATATGGAAGGCTTGAAAGGCACGCGTTTTGGCGGCGCTTTTGTTGTCATGAATGGCGTCCCCAATTCGCCTATTAACCGATATGACCAAGTCAAAGACGCGAATATCTCACGCAATACGATCGTGAATAGTGACAACATCCAGTTGGCGGCTGGAAGTGATGCTGAGCGAAGTGCTGCACCTGTCGACAGTCGGTTCGCCAACAACCTGATTTTCAACGCTGACGGCCGCGATACTTTCACAATATATGACGACGTCTCCGGTATCGATTTTTCGGACAATATCATCGGACGTGCTGCACCTAATAGCTTGGGGTATGGCTTCAAGGTGATGGATATCAATATGTCGCGCGCAGAAAATAGCTTGTTATATCCGGAAGATAACGGGATTGAAAACGTGGGTGTTTCTAGGGACCTGAAGCCGACGTCAAAGGATGCGACAGGCGTGGACTGGTATCCTAAAGCGGAGCCCCTAATTGCGTTTTCTTCGGGACAAACAATTGAAGTTCAACCGGAAGAGGGTGCACTTTTTAATGCGGTACAGGCCGCAAAGGCTGGCGATATTTTGCTTCTTGTTCCCGGGCATTATGTCGTCAGTAAATTCTTAAAACTGGATAAGCCGCTGACATTCAAGGGTGCGGATGATGTTCACATTTCATACGAGCGCTCAACTTTATTCCAAATTGAGGACGGTGGTAGCCTTCAGCTTATAAATCTCAATATTTCAGGCGCTGACGCACCGGACAATGCCGGGAATTCCGTAATCCGGACCAGTCCCTATGCCATGCTGCAAAATTATCGGCTGGAAATTATCGATACTAGTTTCAGCGATTTGGATGTGAACCATTCCTTCAATGTTATGACGGTTGCCAAGGGTACGTTTGCGGACCAAATCCTTGTGCGCAATTCAACGTTCGCAGATGTGACCGGCGCTGTATTCAAGCTGGACAAAGAGAGCGATGACTTCGGCATTTATAACGCAGAGTATCTCACGATCGGGAATTCGACCTTTGATAATATTAAAGGTGCGCTGGTTGATTTTTACCGAGGCGGCACGGATGAGAGCACTTTCGGACCCCATTTCTCCCTTCAGAATTCAACGCTTTCCAACGTGGGGAGCGGGAAGCGTAATAAATCTAAATCGTCGATGCAGCTCCACGGCGTACAGGTGACAGACATGTCCGGCAATATATTCAAGGACAGTAGGCCGTTTCTTATCAATCATACGGTCGGCGAGCCGAAAACACGGATCACAAAGAACAAGTTCGTAGCAACCCCTGCACCCTTGGTCAGCGAACTGAATAGTGGCTTGGCACCAACCGCAGTCCTTCAGGATAATGAAGGAATAAACCCATGATACGCTTGGTCGCTAACATAATCCTGGTGTCCTTTTTCGGGCTATTCGCTGTGGCTTGCCAAGAGACAGAGCAGCGAAACGCGCACAAGAATACGGCTAGTGTTTCTGGATTTGATGTGACGCTTCAGAGCGCTAAAAATAAGATAAATGCGCAAATTGCGCTGCCGCTGACTATTCCGACCCCGAAAGATGCTGGCGGAGGTTATACCCACGAAAAGCATAAAGAGAATGCCAAGCTTATTTATGATGCCGGGCAGCTCTTCAAGTTAACCGGCGAGCAAAAGTTTACTGATTATGCTGGCAAGTTGATGACGGCTTACGCCGATGTTTACCCCGGCTGGGGTTTGCACCCCGCGAAGAAGGAACAATCGCCGGGAAGGATGTTCTGGCAAAACCTCAATGAAAGCTGGTGGCTCCTGCATGTCGCTCAAGGCTACGGCGCGGTAAAAGACGTTTTATCAGTTGAGCAACGCTCCAAAATTGAAACAGACGTGTTGAGAAATATGGCGGAGTTTCTCTCTGACGGTTCTCCAGAGACATTTAATAAGGTCCACAATCACGGCACATGGGCCACTGCTGCGGTTGGGTTGACCGGTTATGCAATTGGTGATGACGATTATGTCCAACAGGCGTTGCTTGGGCTCGATAAAACGGGCGATGCTGGCTTTTTAAAGCAAATGGACAAACTTTTTTCGCCCGACGGATATTACAATGAAGGCCCTTACTACCAACGTTTCGCATTGATGCCGTTTGTTGTCTTTGCCCAGGCGGTGGAGCAAATTAATCCAGAACAGAAAATATTCGAGCAGCGAGATGGTATCTTGCAAAAGGCCATCTATACGACCATCCAACAAAGCTATGGCGGCCTGTTCTTCCCGATCAATGACGCTATTAAAGACAAGGGAATTGCCACAACAGAACTTCTTTACGGTGTGGCAATCGCCTATGGCTTGACCGGTGATAAAGGGTTGCTTTCTATTGCCGAAGCACAGGATAAATTTGTCCTCACACCGGAAAGCAGAGCAGTTGCCACAGATTTGGCGGCAGGTATGGCCGAGCCTTTTGACTATAAAACCATGCGCTTGCGCGACGGTGAAAACGGAACTGAAGGCGCGCTCGATATTATCAGGGCATCACGCGACCCTGACGATTTAACCTTGGTGGTAAAAAATACATCGCAGGGCCTTGGGCATGGGCATTTCGATAAACTTGGTTTCTTATTTTATGACGCAGGACATGAGATCATTCGAGACTACGGTGCCGCACGTTTTCTTAACGTTGAGGCAAAATACGGCGGACATTACCTAGCCGAAAACAATACATTTGCGAAACAGACGATTGCTCACAATGCCTTGGTTGTGGATGAAGCTAGTCACTTTGACGGCGTTACAGAAACAGGCAACAAACATGCACCGAAACTGGGTGTTTTTGCGAATAATGATGACTTGAAAATTACAACGGCTGAAATTGACACTGCATACGCGGACGCCTCTTTAAGCCGAACGATGGCGATGGTGCGCGACGCTGCATTCCCGAACCCACTAATAATTGATTTGATGAAAGCACAGTCAAACACTCCGCATAAATATGACCTGCCCTTTTACTATAATGGTCAACTTACTGAGACAAACTTTGAGCTGAAAGCTTACACGAAAACCCGCAAACCGCTTGGCGCTGATAATGGTTACCAGTATTTGTGGGAGGTTGGCCAGGCAAAAGCAGTAGCAGGGTTAACTCAGGTCACATGGCTTTTAGACCGGACGTTTTATACCGTCACATCATCCGTGCCTGAAGCCACTGATATCATATTTGCCGAGGTCGGCGCCAATGACCCTAATTTCAATCTTCGCCGGGAGCCCGCTTTCATTTTGCGGTCGAACTCAGCCAACGGCGTGTCCCTCGCTTCGGTAATAGAGACACACGGTGAATATAACCCGATTGTTGAATTTACCGTCGACAGCCACCCAAATGTGGCTGTCGTCCATCACTTTGATGCCGGAGCCAATGACTATATTCGGGTCCAAACCAAAGACGGGCAAACTGTCGGCTTAGCGATTGCGAGCGACACGTCCCAGGCAGCCAATCATTCTATCACTGTTGATGGGACTGAGGTTGCGTGGACAGGCCCCTACAAATTGTTTCATTCCCAAAAACACATCGAAGAAGGGAAATAGCCATGCAAAGTGAGCGTTTTCTGTTTGGTAAAGATGTACCTCTTGAAGATGTAGGTGGAGGAATAACGCGTCAAATTCTAGCGCATAATGATGATTTGATGCTGGTAAAGGCTATTTTTAAAGACGGTGCTGAGGGGTACCAGCACCAGCATTATCACACCCAGGTTACTTATGTTGAAAGCGGCGTTTTTGATGTAACTATCGACGGTGTCACCAAACGACAATCCGCTGGAGACAGCTTTTTTGTTCCCCCTAACATTATGCACGGAGCCATCTGTATAGAGGCGGGTGTTCTTCTTGATGTCTTTACGCCGATCCGTGAGGACTTCTTTGAAAACTATGAAAAAGGGGATGCGTCGTGAAGGGAAGTTTTAGATGGGTAATTGTTACGCTCGTCGCGCTTGCAACGGTAATTAATTATATTGACCGGGGCGCACTTGGGTTTTTGTGGCCAGAGATTTCCAAAGACATCGGCCTGACAAAAACTGACTATGCGATCATTTTGAATGTATTCACCTTTGCCTATGCTTTTGGTCAGACACTGTTTGGCAAAATCTTTGACTGGGTTGGCACGCGGGTGGGTTTCGTTCTCTCCATTGCCGTCTGGTCGGCGGCAACCATGCTGCACGCCGTGGCAACCGGACTGGCAAGTTTCGCAGTATTCAGAGCGATACTCGGTGTTGCCGAAGCGGGAAACTGGCCAGGTGCCACCAAGGCCAATGCGGAGTGGTTTCCAATTAAGGAACGCGCGCTGGCGCAGGGCATTTTCAATTCCGGCGCAGCGATTGGCGGCATTGTTTCGGCCCCGATCATCGCTTATTTGTTCGTTTTCTTCGGCAGCTGGCAGGCGACTTTTATTGCAATTGGCCTTATTGGTTTCTTGTGGCTGATCCCTTGGCTCATTCTCTACAAGTCCGACCCGGAAACCCACCCTTGGCTTTCGGCTGGGGAGCGCGACTATATCCTTACCGGGCAACGCAATCAGGAAACCAATCAAGTGGCCACCTATGCGCCGTCGTCGGGTGAAATTCTGTCACGCAAGGAAAGCTGGGGTGTCATTATGGCATCTTTCTTCATCGACCCGATCTGGTGGCTATTTGTTGGCTGGTTGCCGCTTTATCTTGCTGAAACCTATGGCTTCGGTGTTGCGGAAATAGGTGTATATGCCTGGATTCCCTACGTTGGTGCCATGTTCGGCGCATGGTTCGGGGGGTTGCTGGCACAAAATAGGATAAAAACAGGCTGGACCGTCAACAAAACACGGAAGTTTGTTATCGGTCTCGGCGGTGTCATTATGCTCGTGTCGCTATTGATGACGACAAAAGCCGCAACACCTCTTCTTGCAGTGCTGTTGATGGCCGCCATTCTTTTTGGTTTTCAAACGGCCATCGGAAACATTCAAACTCTGCCAAGTGATTTTTACAGCGGAAAGTCTGTCGGGTCATTGGTGGGCTTCGCAGGAACAGCGGCCAAATTAGCGGTGGTAGGTCTTAACTTCCTCATCCCCATTATCACTATCGATAGTTACACGCCGGCATTCGTTGTCGGTGCAGCGCTCGCAATATTGAGCGTTCTGTCGGTCTTTGTTCTTTGCGGACACATTCAACCGCTTAAACCCCGCGCCGCGGGCGCGCCGGAAGCCAATAAATAACTTAGGAAATTTTTATGACTAATCTCAGTGGAAAAGTAGCAATTGTCACAGGCGGCACCCGCGATATTGGTCGCTCGTGCTCAATTAAATTGGCGGAGCAGGGCGCGAAAGTTGTTGTCAATTACCACAGCAACAAAAGTGCTGGTGAAGAAACAGTTGCCGCAATAGAAGGTGCAGGCGGAACGGCCATCATGGTTAAAGGTGATATGACCAAAAAGGCCGATGTCGATAATCTGGTTGCGGAAGCCCGGAAAGCATTCGGCGATAGCATCCATATTCTGGTCAATAATGTTGGCGGCCTGGTTGCGCGCAAAAAATTGGCAGAAATGGATGAGGAATTTCTCAACCACGTTATGTCATTGAACCTGAATTCGACATTTTTGGCGACCCAGGCGGTCGCCCCGAACATGCCGGCGGGAAGTTCCATCATAAACCTAGCTTCGCTGGCTGGCCGTGATGGCGGGGGTGGCGGCGCTTCGGCTTACTCTTCTTCAAAAGGCGCAGTGGTTACGTTCACGCGGTCAATGGCAAAAGAGTTAGGCCCGGACGGTATCCGCGTCAATGCGCTGTGCCCTGGCATGATCGACACCACCTTCCACGATACTTTCACGCCTGATGCAGCACGCCGCGGCGTTGAAGCGTCGGTTCCTCTTCGCCGCCAAGGACACCCGGACGAGTGTGCCGATACGGTTGTCTATCTGGCATCTGACGCCTCTTCCTATATTACCGGCGCCAATATCGACATAAACGGCGGCATGGCTTTCTCGTGACCCTGATATGACAGATAATCTATCAAAGCTGTTAACCCGTGCACCAGTTGTTCCGTTGGTTCAATCCAACGACCGCAGTGAAGCTGTGGCTATTGCACAGGCGTTGCTTGACGGTGGCATGCTGGTTCTTGAGGTCGTGCTTAGAACAGATGCGGCCTATGAATGCCTGGAGGCGATTACTGAGGCGTTTCCTGAAGTGGAGGTGGGTGCAGGTACAGTGCTGTCTGGTGCGCAGGCGGAAAAAGCGATTGCACACGGTGCCACATTTATTGTTTCGCCCGGATTGCATGAAAGTGTGGTTCGTGTCGCACAAGATAACAATATGCCCGTCTTGCCCGGTATTGCTACAGCAACTGAGTTGCAGCAGGCCTGGAACATGGGACTGCGTACGGTTAAATTTTTTCCAGCCGGTCTTGCGGGTGGGCCTAAAATGCTCAAGGCCTTATCGTCGGTGTTTCGTGACGTGACATTCATGCCAACGGGCGGGGTTAGTGCTGCCAATCTGTCCGAATTTTTGGAAATTCCATCTGTAATTGCTTGCGGTGGTAGCTGGCTCACGCCAGCGGATGCTATTGCTGCAGGCGATTTTGGGTCGATTACACAACTTGCTAAAGAAGCGCTAGCAATCGCGCAGAGGAGAAAATAATTATGGCTGATTTTATGAGCTTTGGTGAAATCATGTTGCGGCTTAAATCGCCGGGTCATGAACGTTTTTTCCAATCTCCCAATCTGGAGGCAACTTTTGGTGGTGGCGAGGCCAATGTGGCGGTATCGCTTTCTAACTACGGTCTTGATGCGGGTTTTATTTCGGCGCTTCCCGACAATGACATCGGCGAATCCGCCATCCGCGAATTGTGGAAGTTCGGTGTCGATACATCGCATGTTGCCCGTCAGGGCGACCGGGTTGGCATTTATTATCTGGAGACCGGTGCGAACCAGCGATCATCCAATGTTGTATATGACAGGGCCTGGTCGTCCATTTGTATGGCGCAGCCCGGCGATATTGATTTCGGTGCCGCATTCAAGGGTGCTAAATGGTTTCATTTCACTGGCATAACCCCTGCCTTGAGCGAGTCTGCGGCCGAACTAACTATGGAAGCCCTTGTCGCGGCCAAAGAGAACAATGTGATTGTGTCCTGTGACTTTAATTTCCGGGGCAAGCTTTGGAAATACGGTAAATCAGCGCCGGAAGTGATGAACGAGCTGGTTAAATATGTCGACGTGGGCATCGCTAACGAGGAAGATTGCCAAAAGTCCCTTGGTGTAACCGCAGATGTCGATATCGAGAGCGGCGAGCTGGACACGAAAAAATATGAAGCCTTGTCATCACGCATGATGGAACTTTTCCCAAACCTTTCTCATATGGCGATAACCCTGAGGGAAAGCAAAAGCGCAGACCATAATGGCTGGTCGGCCTGCTTGCGTGACAAGAGCGGTTTTTACTTGTCCCGTCACTATGAAATGACCGATATCATCGATCGTGTCGGCGGCGGAGACAGTTTCGCGTCCGCCATAATATACGGCCTTAATGCTTACGATGATCCGCAGCAATCTTTGGAGTTTGCGGTTGCGGCCAGCTGTTTGAAGCATACCATCTCCGGCGATTTTAACCGTGTCAGCGTATCGCAGGTCGAGAAATTGATGTCAGGCGATGGCTCTGGGCGGGTTCAGCGCTAGGATATTCACGCTGTGCACTAAATGGGTCTAATTATTTAAGGGGAACGACAATGCGCGAGTCCTGGAGATGGTTTGGCCCCGACGACCCAGTGACCATTGATGATATACGCCAAACCGGCGCGACGGATGTTGTTAGCGCGCTGCATGATGTGCGTGCTGGCGAGGTTTGGCCGCTAAAAGCAATTCGCCAGCACCGGGCACTGATAGAAGACTGCGAGCCCGGCCTCGCGCCGCTGAAATGGTCGGTGGTGGAGAGCATACCTGTTCATGAGAACATCAAATTGGCCCGGCCCGGCCATGAAAAGTATGTTGCAAACTGGATCGCCTCAATGGAAAACTTGGCGCAGTGCGGCATCAAGACCATTTGCTATAATTTTATGCCAGTCATCGATTGGACTCGCACCGACCTCAGCTACAAATTGCCGAGTGGTGCTTATGCTCTTCGTTTTGATCAGAAAAAATTTGCTGCTTTCGATCTGTTTATTCTCCAGCGCGAAAATGCCGAAGCCGAGTACAGCGCGGTGGAAATCGCTGAAGCAAAACAGGTTTTCGAGGCGATGTCCGAAGCGGAACGTTCCGAACTCACCAACAATATCATTGCAGGCTTGCCGGGCAAGATGACCGAGAGCTATGGTCTGGATGACTTCCGCATCATGCTAAGCAATTACAAGCGCGTCGACTGCGGCACCCTGCGTAAAAACCTGTTTGCCTTCCTATCGCAGGTGTTGCCTCGTGCTGAAGCACTAGGTGTCAAACTGGCCATCCACCCAGATGATCCTCCACGCGATATGCTGGGACTGCCACGAATTGTCTGTACTGCGGATGATCTGGAAGTTTTATTTGAGGCCCAACCCAGCCCATCCAACGGCATCACGCTTTGCGTCGGTACATATGGCAGTCGCCCAGATAACGACCTGCCAAGTATGGCTCGAAAGTTTGGTCCTCGCATCCACTTTTCCCACCTGCGCGGGGTCACTCGAGACCCCGGCGAACAGCGCTCCTTCTATGAAGCCAGCCATATGGACAGCGATATCGATATGGTTGGGGTGATTAGGGAATTGCTGAGCGAGGAGACACGGCGCACACGGGAAGAGTCTGCGCCGCAAGACATTTTCATTCGCCCGGACCACGGCCATCAGATGATGGATGATATTGGCAAAGTCGTGAACCCAGGATACTCGGCCATCGGGCGCCTGAAGGGTCTTTCTGAAGTGCGCGGTGTAATCCGGGCGCTGTCGGCGCAAAACAAGGATTCCCAACATGACTGAGGCAAACAACGCTGATGGTGCAGGAAAAGACACTTTCCGAGGGAAGTTCGCGCGGGGATTGGCGTTATTTCTTCCAGGGATTTTCCTGCTAGGTTTCAATATGGGAACGGGCAGTGTAACCGCCATGGCCAAAGCAGGCGCTGAATACGGCATGTCTCTCTTGTGGACGATTGTTGCGTCCTGCCTATGCACCTACTTTCTAATTAACCTTTATGGTCGGTACACGCTGGTTACCGGTGAAGCTGCGCTTCAAGCGTTTAAAAAACATATTCACCCGGGGATTGGCATTTTCTTTATCGTTGCTTTGACTTTTGGCATCGCCGGCAGCGTGATGGGGGTGATGGGTATCATCGCCGAGATTTGCTATGAATGGTCAAAGACAGTGGTGGACGGTGGCATTTCGCCGATTTATTTCGCCGCCATCTTTGTTGCGCTGGTCTATTTCATATTCTGGAACGGTAAAACCCAATTTTTTGAACGCAGCTTGGCAGTGATTGTCGCGGTTATGTCTGCGAGTTTTTTGATTAACTTTTTCCTCATGATGCCGCCGCCGATTGACATCATCAAGGGAATGATCCCCAGCCTGCCACAGGTTTCCGCAGGTTCGGGGGGAAGTTCGCCCCTGGTGATCGCCTCAATGGTGGGGACTACGGTTTTTTCCGGGCTGTTTATCATACGCACCACACTGGTTAAAGAAGCGGGTTGGACACTAAAAGACGAGAAAACTCAACGAAATGATGCCATCGTTTCCGTGGGATTGATGTTGGTTATAAGCGCTGCGGTTATGGCTTCAGCTGCAGGCACTTTGTTTGCTGAGGGAATAGGCCTCTCGAACGCTTCACAAATGATCACCTTATTGGAGCCGCTTGCCGGACCTCTGGCTGCTTCTATTTTTGCCGTTGGTATCGTGTCAGCTGGAGTGTCTTCGCAGTTTCCGAACATTTTGATGCTGCCTTGGTTGCTGTGTGATTACACTGGCTCAAAACGCGATATGACGCTTCCCAAATACCGGGTAATGGTTTTCCTGATTTCTCTGCTAGGCTTGGTAGTGCCCATTTTTGAGGCTAGGCCTGTGTTGGTAATGATTGTTTCCCAAGCCTTTGGTGCCGCCATGCTGCCCGTTACGGTCGCTTGTATTTTTTATCTCAGCAACCGGAAAGACCTGATGGGAAACTACAGAAACACCCTGACCTCGAACATTATTCTTGCTGCGATTTTGGCATTCTCGCTCTTTACTTCGTTCATCGGAGTGAAAGGGGTGTGGAAGCTGCTATTGACATAGACAGGGGCTTATTCAGCTAAAAGCCTCAATGTTGTATAACCGCGTTGATGTTAACTTTCGACTGAAAGCGGACTTGCGTGGCAGGGTTTTTGATGAACTGGAACTAATTAGCATATGCCGAATAGTATATAATTATTGCTATAGACTGACTCATTATAGTCACATTGCCATGAGGGATAATGGAGTTCACCAACATTAAAAAAGTAATAGTGCGAGCCTGTCCATATACACCTATATATGGATAGTGAGATTTTGCGCGAAAACGGTTCATGAAACCATCTGTAGTGCGGCGTCTAACGGCCAAGAGCCGACGTTTGCTCAACTACCGCAATTCCCGGGCAGCATGGACTTTCTTGCAGACCCAAGGGTGAAATCAAACCTTCAATCATGGCCAATCAAATGAACGGGCCAACCGCCTTTAATCCGTTAATGCGCTCAGATGGAAGGCTCTCTCGTCAGTATATTGGTACCTTTGCTACCTATCATGTGTTTGGCAACATCTGTGCTGGAGCCGATTTTTTAAAAAAATAGTGATAGAATCAGTGTTGAACCAAAACCTACAAAGCCAATCAATGTTGAGGAAACTGTCCAGGTTTTAAGTGTGTCTGCTGTATCAAGATGAAAATAGCGGCTTATGAGCCAAAAGCCACTGTCATTCACGTGCGACGCGGCGGTGGCGCCAGCTGCAATCGCGACAACTGTCAGCGCGACCCCCTGAGGGGACAGGGCGGAAGCTTCGACGATTGGGGCTGTCAACCCAGCGGCGGTTATCATGGCAACGGTGGCAGAACCTTGAGCTACTCTTACCAGCAACGCCAACAAAAAGCCGGACACAAGTGGTGCCAGACCAAATCCGAGGGCGACATCCGCCAAAACACCGCCTGCACCAGTATCGATGAGTACTTGTTTGAATGCGCCGCCGGCACCGGTAACCAAGATTATAGCACCTGCAGGTTCAAGCGCGCGTTCGCAAGCGGTTCGCAGTCCCGCCCGAAGGTCAGGATCGTCAGGCCGCAATAGAAAATACGCTGCTCCGCATGAAATCAGCAGGGCCGTGAACGGATGCCCGAAGAATTGCAGGAATTCGGTTAGGGAACCCGCACCCAGCATCATGGGGGCTAATGTACCAAGTAAGATAAGCAATAGTGGGAGCGCGATGACCGAAAGGGTTTTGCGACCGCTTACTTTGAATACATCCGGGTTTTCACTTGCGTCTGCGATATCAGATTTTGCTGTGGGTGTGGCTAAGCTGATCCAATTCACCCGTTGTAGGATGGTAGACCAGAGCGGACCAGCGACCAGCATAGCCGGTGCGCCTGCCAGAGCGCCAAAAAGCGCCACCAATCCGATGTTGGCTCCGAGTAAGTCTGCCACGGCCATGGGTCCGGGGGTTGGCGGCACAAAGGCATGCGCTGTCGCCAGTCCAGCAAGCAAAGGAATGGCAAGCGTTACCGCGGCTTTTTTCATTCGCGTCGCGAGGCCAAAAACGACAGGTGCCAGAATGATGAGGGCCACGTCAAAAAATACCGGGATAGCCACCACGAGCCCAAGTAGGCCGAGAAGCAAAGGCACGAGCTTGGGGCGGGCGTTGTTGATAAACATGTTGGCCAACGCTTCAACGCCGCCGCCGATTTGGAGCAGGGCACCAAATATGGACCCGAGGCCAACAACGATGGCAATGAAGCCAAGGGTTCCTCCCATCCCGTTTTTTACAGTCTCCAGCGCTTCAGTTGGCGACATGCCAGCGGCTATTGCTGCAAACAGGCTGGTGATAACCAACGCTAGAAAAGCTGACATTCTCAGAAATAGTACCAGCCATAGCACAAATATAACGGCACCTGCTGTAACCAAAAGAGGTAAAAGACTGTCAGTCATTCCAGCCTGACCCTTGAACCAGTGTTTTAATAGTAAGAAGGCGATCACCAGAGGTGATGAACAGTGTTGATCCGTCAAGACCGAATGCGCAGTTGGCAGTTGCTCGATCTAGCCTGATCATACCTATTGCTTTTCCCTGAGGGGAAAGAACGAACACGCCACCTGGTCCTGTCGCGAAAACGTGGCCTGTGTTGGACACTGCCATGCCGTCTGGTAAACCTGGCCAATCTCGTTCAAGAAAAGGCTTGGCGTCGAAAAAAGGGCGCCTGTTGGAGAAGCCGGTATCGTCTCTGGTGTAGCGATAAATTCTCGGTGAGGCAGGGTCGGACACAGCTACATAAAGTGTCTGCCCGTCCGGCGACAGTGCAATGCCGTTTGGAAAAATAAGGGTCCCGTCAATCAATGTAGGCTCTTCGCCTGTGCGGATTTGATAGACACCATTGTGAGGCTGTTCTTTTAAAGGAGAGTCGTTAAGGCCTTCTAATCCGTATGGCGGGTCCGTAAAGTAGATCGCACCGTCTGCAGCAAGAGCTATGTCGTTGGGGCTGTTCAGTTTGCGCCCCATGAATTGGTTAATGATGGTTTTGCGTTCGGCGGCTTCAAGCGAAAATAATTCGATTGCCCGCATTCCGTGATTTGCAATCAATAACTGGCTATCGGGTGTAACAAGTAGCCCATTTGACCCGGACTCACGAAACCCAGCAACGTTACCCCCTCTCTTTCCCTAGGGATTAAGGAACAGGCTGAGGCCATGTTCCGGCGACCAGGAGTAGGCTTTGTTTTCCGGGACATCCGAGAAATAGAGCGCCTGCCGTTTTTTGTCCCAAGTCGGACCTTCGGACCAGATAAAACCGCGTGCCAGCTCTTTGATTTCTGCCGCGGGAGACAAAATTGTTTGAAGAGAAGGGTCAAATTCCAGTATCTGTTCCCCTGCCCGACCCGGTTGTGTCATGAGCATAAGGCCCAGCACCAGTCCCGCTAAACTAGGGTGGGTGTTCAAGATGGTTGTCCGCGCACTATGGTAGAAAAAGCATCAAAGCTTCTTTCCAGGGTTAGTATAGGGTTTTTTGTACTGTCATGTTCGATGAAAAAATGCTGAACACCGGCGCTTTTCAGAACTGGATACAAAGTGCCATAGTCAATCAAACCGTCACCAACATCTACAATGTTGCCGTCAATCCCATAGTCCTTGATATGGACACAGGGAAAGCGTCCACTGTGAGTGCTGATGAGAGAGGCGGGGTCTATTCCGGCGACACGGAGCCAATATAAATCGAGCTCAAATTTTACAAGCTGGGCGTCTGTGTTCGCCGTCAGGATATCGTACCCCCGGACACCGCCCAGATCTTCGAATTCGAACTCATGGTTGTGATACCCGAGCTGGATACCTGCTTTCTGGGCTTTTTCGCCGTTTTTGTTGAGTAACTCAGCAATCTCGTTGTAGCGCCTAACGGTCCGGTCCTCAGGTGGCAGCCATGATAAAAATAGATTCTTGTGGCCGAGAGCGATTGCAGCCTCCAGCGCAGCGTCAAACCGGTTCTTGAAATCTATATGCTGAACATGAGCGGAGGGAGCAGACAGGCCGCTGTCTGCCAACCAGCGAAGAATGTTGGTAAAGGACTGGTCAAAATAGCCCGCAAATTCAACCTCTTGATAACCAGCAGCACCCACGCTTGCCAGCGTTCCCGCAACGTCGTTCTCCATGAGGGAGCGTAAGGTATAAAGCTGGACGCCGATTGATTGTGTCATGCTTTCTTTTGCCCAAGAGGGTGCAAGTATTCCTGAAGGCAAGGCCAATGCGGCGGCGGCACCGGCAGATGAGCTTAGAAACGAGCGGCGGGTTAATGGGTTGTGAGTCATCAAAGAGTTCCTGCCTTAAGTTGATCATCTGCGAAGGCTGCTGCCCGCGCCGAAAGTGCCATGTAGGTTAATGAGGGATTTTGGCATGCTGATGAGGTC
>JAAHTG010001250.1_pt1 | contig 17948 bp, 26 predicted proteins | sample 6116081 | NCBI WGS metagenome assembly JAAHTG01 (sample SAMN13939989, study PRJNA603662) | sponge metagenome | isolation source: marine sponge | host: Mycale hentscheli | place: New Zealand | collected 2005 | reverse complement strand
TTCAGATTATTTTGATATACCTTATTTATATTATAGAATGTGTAATACAATAGGTGAAGAATTTGCTAATCATTTATCTCCTATTGGTAAAGTAAATTGTAAAAAAGGTAACCAATGGTGGTATAAACGTAATCAATTTGTTGAAATTGTTGGAGTTGAATCACTTGATTATATTCGTTTGCATAAAAAATATAGTTGGAAAGATGAACCAAGTTGGAAATTAGATGCTATTGGAGAAAAATATGTTGGTATGGGTAAAGTTGAATATGAAGGAAACCTAGACCAATTATTTGAAACTGATATCCATAAATTTATTCAGTATAACTTTGTTGATGTTGAAATACTCCAAAAATTAGACGAAAAATTACAATATATTGCTTTAACTAAAAATTTATCTCATAAAGGTAAACATAATTACAGTGAAGTTTATGCTAATACAGTATCACAAGATGGTGCTATTTCAGCTTATCTATTATCTCAAGGAATTATTCCACCTAGAAGAGATGAAAACCCAATTCATAAAAAAAATTATGCTGGTGGTTATTTATTTTGTCCTAAAGCAGGATTATACAAGTATATGTTTGATGAAGATTTAACATCGCTGTATCCATCAATTATAATGAGTATAAACATAGGTAAAGAAACACTCAAGGGACGTATCATAGATGCAGATGACCGTAATAATAGATTGGCACTTAACGATTTAAAAGAACGTGACCCTGAAGAAGAATTATTAGTAGAAAATAAACATCGTAGACAAGCATATGTACCTGTAAGAAAACTAATTCAAATGATTGAAGAAAACAACTTAGCCATATCAGCTAATGGTGTATTTTTTGAAACAGAAAGAGAATCAGTATTATCTACAATCCTTAAAAAATGGTTTGAAGAACGTGTTATTTATAAGGGACGTATGAAATCAGCTTATAAAGCTGGAGATACAGAAAAAGGCGAATATAATTATTTAATGCAATATACAATGAAAATTTTGCTTAATAGTTTATATGGAGCAACAGCATTAGGTAGTTTTAGATATGGTAATGTAATATTATCAGAAGCTATTACATTATCAGGACAAAGAATTATTCAAGAAAGTGCTTTATGTGCTAACAGACATATGAATAAAGTAATTAGAGGAGAATTAAAATTAAAAGTATGACACTAAAAAAACAATCCATTCGAGGCAACGTAGAAATTTACATAGGTAAAACTAAAGAAAGAATATCAAAAGAAGAAATGATCGTAATTAGTGAAGGATGGACTGAATCACAAGAGAAATTTTTTAGAAAAATGCTTAAACAAGGGGGTCACTTTAAAATAAATAATACCCCATATAGAATAGTTGTTGAACCTAAAAATGATATTGATTCATCAGGCAATAGACCAATTACAGTTCCACCAATACCAGGGGGTGGAGAAAGAACATTTTAATATGAAGATAGAAATCTCAAATGGCGAATTATTAGATAAAATTTCAATTTTAGAAATTAAAAAATTGAATATGGTTGACCCCGAAAATTTAGCTAATGTTGAAAAAGAATTTTTAATGCTTAATCCTGGTGTTGTAGATTTATTTACTAAAAATGGGAAAGAAATTAAGGCATTATTTTTGGAGTTGTCAAAAGTAAATCGTATGTTATGGGATCTGGAAAATAGAGTTAGAGATAAAAGTATTACAGATAAAGAATTTAGGAAAGCATCATTATTAATATTTGAATACAATGAAGTTAGAAATCAACTAAAAAATGATATAAATATTATATCAGGATCTAAATTTAAAGACATAAAAGAATATAGATGAAACATATAGAAGATACACCTTGGTGGATATGTGATAAAGATGATGAGAATTACTGTGCTTATGTTGACACAGATTCTAATTATTTTAATGCTGAACCTATATTAAGGCATTTATACCCTAATTTTGAAGACTTTGATGATAAAGAAAAAGATGATAAATTAGAAAAGGTAGCATTAGCTTACCAAGATATTATAAATGAAGATTACGATAGGCTAGCCAGTGAAGCCTTTAATGTCACTGACCACAGGCTCGAAATGAAAACTGAATGTGTTATTCGTTCAGCTTACTTTAGAGCTACTAGACGTTATGCACAATGGATTACAAAACAAGAAGGAATAGAAAAAGAAACCCTAGATATAAAGGGTTTGGAGTTTATGAAAGCGAATTTTCCACCTATTTTAGGGGATTTTTTCAACGACATACTTCAACAAGTACTAAAAGGAGAACAGAAAGCTAGTGTTTTAAGTCAAATAAAAGAATTTAAAACACAAATATTAAATGGTTCAATACCATTAACTAAATTAGGCAACCCAACATCAGTAAAAAAACTAGATAAATACTCAGGTAGATCTAGAACAGGAGAAATGTTTACTGAAATACTTAAAGGTGCTCCTGCACCTGTAAGAGCAGCTATTCGTTATAATGATTTATTAAAATTATGGCAATTAGATAGAAAACATAATTTAATTACTATGGCTGATAAAGTAAAATGGATTTATTTAAAAGATAATCCATATAAAATTGATGGTTTAGCATTTTTTGATTATGATATGCCTAAAAAAATTAAAGATTTTTTAGATACCTATGCTGATAGGCAAAAAGTATTTGATTCAATCTTGTTAAACAAATTAGAAGGATTCTTTAATGATTTAGAATGGAGTTTAGATTTAAACCCTCACTTAGATGCATTATCTTCCTTTGAAATATAAAATAACTTTCGTATATTGAACGATATGAGTACATTAAAAGATTATTGGAGAACATCAAAATGGCCAACAATGGAATTTACTACTTCCATTTCACCTAAGGGGTGTGTTATTAATTGTGCTTATTGTCCTCAAAGAACATTAGAAAAAATATATCATGCTCATAAAGGTAAACCTAAAACCTTATCATTAGAAAATTTTATTACTATATGTGATAAAATACCTCAAGAAGTAAGAATTACAATGTCGGGTTTTACTGAACCTTGGTTAAATAAAGAATGTACTAAAATGGTAGAATATGCTCATTATAAAGGACATCCTTTATCAGCATTTACAACAGGTGTAGGTATGACTTTAGATGATGTTGAAAGATTAAAAGATATACCTTGGACTGCAGGACCTAATGGTGGTTTTACTTTACATTTACCAGATGCAGAACGAATAGCAGAACATCCTCTTACTCCAAGATTAAGAAAAGTATATGAAAGATTAAAAGAACTTGAGGGACACATTCAAACTTTTTATATTATGTCTATGGGTCCAGTACATGAATTTTGCAGTGATTTATGGCCAGAAGTTTTTGTTCCACCCTTTTACAATAGAGCAGGCAATTTAATTGGAGAAGCAACAATGAAACCAGCTTTAGAAAAAATAATGGATAGAGTAAACCATGCACCAATTAAAGGACCAAGCACTTGTAATTGTATAGAACATGTTTATCATCAAGTTTGTTTGCCTAATGGAGATCTTTCCGTATGTTGTCAGGATTATAGTTTAGAAAAAATATTAGGAAATATATTAGAAGAATCCTATGATGATTTAATGCCTCCACCTTTAACTACTTATGATATTTGTAGAAGATGTGAGAATGGAATAAGTCCAAGTGAATTAATTAAAAGTAAAAATATAGTTATATGATAAGTAAAAATGTTTTACAAAGTGTTATATCAAAGTATTATTTAAATGGGTTAAATAATCAAGTAAAATGGAGAATGAAAGATAGTAATCTAACTATCTACGCAGGTGAAAAAGGTAGAGTATGTAAAGTTGAATTAAATAATTTCCCATTAGAAGATGGTGAATTAGGTGTATTTGATACTAACAAATTAAATAAGTTAGTTAATATAATGAATGGTGATTTATTGTTAAAATTAGAAAAAATGCAAACAATATTTACCAAAATGCATATAGCTGATTCTAACTTTGATTTAACATATTCACTAGCAGATCCATTAATCTTACCTAAAACAACATGGTATGAGGACCCAGAACAATATGAAATTGATTTAGAATTATCCCAAGATGATGTTGAATATTTAATTAAAGCAAAAAGCGCATTAGCTGATGTAGATAACATGCTTATTACTACTACCTCTGATTTTGACGGTAATAATGTGTGTGAATTTATTTTTGGTGATAATACCGGATTTTCAAATAAAATTACATATCAAGCTCAAGGTACAATATTAAAAGATGATATTAATATTCCTTTTAATTCTAGTATCTTTACAGATATATTAAAAGCCAATAAAGATATGGATGGCGCAAGATTACAAGTATCAATAAAAGGAATGATGAAATTATCATTCCAGTCAGAAGAAATTAATAGTTATTATTATATAGCAAGAAATGAATAAATTATGAATATATACGACTCAGACCCAAACTCAGAATACGGACACATTAACTCCGATCAATTTAAAGTATCATCACCAGATAAAAAAATATTTGTGTGTGAAAATTTTTATGATGATCCTTATGCAGTAAGAGATTTTGCATTAGATCAATGGTATCATGATGATGAAGGTTATCTTGGTTATAGAACCAGAAAACAATACTTCTTTGATGGTACTAAAGAAAAATTTGAATCCATTTTAGGTATGAAAATTACTGAATGGGAAGGACATACAATGAATGGTAGATTCCAATCAAATAAAGCAGGTACACCTTTAGTTTATCATTGTGATGAACAAACTTGGGCTGCTTGTATTTACATGACTCCAGATGCTCCTGTAGCAACAGGTACTTCTTTCTTTAAACACAAAGCAACAGGATTAAGGGGAGGTGAAGAAACTATTTTTGATGCCTTTAATGGTAAAACATATGTAGATAGAACACCATATGAAATGGTTGATACTGTAGGAAATGTATTTAACAGATTAGTAATATGGGATGCTAAATTAATCCATTCAGCAACTGATTATTTTGGGTGGGATATTAATTCATCAAGATTATTTCATATATTCTTTTTTGACGCAGAATAATGGGCAGATTCAACCAACTTATTGGAGCTTTTGGTAACATACCCCAAATACTAGAAGGTATAAAAAATAAAGTATTTAGTAAGGATGACGTTGAAGAAATAGCATCTATGAGATGGAGTATATGTGATACCTGTCAATATGTAGATCATGTAGGAACTTATTGTGCTGTACCCGGTTCCCAACCTTGTTGTTCTGATTGTGGGTGTATCTTATCACTAAAAATAAGGTCACTATCCGCTTCATGTCCTAAAGGAAAATGGGCAGCATTTATGGATAAAGAAACTGAGGAAAAATTAAAAAATAATTTGGAATAGCGACTTTCCCTTCGTATATTATATGTATAATAGAACAAAACATTTAGCTAGGGCACTTGTTATGTTTAAATTAAATTAACCGGGAGCTTCGGCCCCACAAAACTAAATGATATGAGTACATTAGAACTATTTGAAAGGCATGTAAGTCCTTTCGACATCCTTTTTAGGAATCACTTTAAATCTGACAGCACATTTCAACCTGTTGGAAATTTCAAACAACCACATCCACTTAATATTTTCTTTGACGATGACGGACTTCATTTTGAAGTTGCCTGTACTGGTCTAACTAAAGAAGACGTAGTCTTAGATATTCAAGGGGATACTTTAAAAATAAGTTATGACAAATCAGAAGATGACTTTCCTGATGGAATGATTCATAATGGTTTATCTAAAAAATCATTTGATTTAAGGTATAAAATAGCACCTAAATTTGATTTAGGAAATGTTGATGCTACTTTAGCAAATGGTCTATTAGAAATTTTTATACCTCTAGCTGAGGAAGCTAAGCCAAAATCAGTTAAAATTAAGTAAGAGTAATTACAAAAAAACGTGTCCTAGCGATGTTTTCTTCGTATATTTACGTCACATTTAAGTTTAAACACTAATAAAAGTTATATGGCAAGAAAACCAAAGTCAATTACAATGATTGAGGATCCTAATTTGGAACCTTATTTTATTACAAATGATGAAAACTGTTATACAGTTAACATTAAAGTTAAATCTGACGCAAATCATTTTAGATCTACAGGTAAAAGTAAAACTTATACAAAAGCACTTACTTTTCATGCAAATTTTGGATCTGCATTAGAAAGGGTAACTAAAGATCAGTTACACACAAAAAAGTCTTATGAATCACTAAATGATTTTTTAGATTATTATAAAACAATAGAAACAAATATTAAAAATTACATTAATGAAAAAGCTTGAAGCACTATTTGACGCGGTTATCGTTAAACCCATTGAAAACGAAGAAACACTTTATGGAAATATTATTGTCCCTGATATGGGGAAAGAGAAAAATGAGTTTGGTGAAGTAATAGCAGTTGGTACTGGTAGATTTACTATAAGTGGCAATCATATTCCTATGCAAGTAAAAGTTGGAGACTTAGTTGTATTACCAACTCAAGGTTTTACTAAATTACCATTTGATGGTGAAGAGTATTATGTTGGTCCTGAAAACCAAATATTAGCAAAAGTACAACAATCAGTAGAAGAAGTATTAGCTGAAACTGAAGTAACAGAAGAAGATAAAGAAAATTTAACTGACATTTAAAATAATATGGAAACACAAATTAAATATAGTAAAGATGCAAGAACAGGTCTTGTAAAAGGTATTAATAAATTAGCTGATGCTGTAGTATCAACATTAGGACCTAATGGTAGAAATGTTGTTATTTTTAAAGGAGTAGGAGCACCACCCCAATCAACAAAAGATGGTGTTACTGTAGCAAAATCAGTTATATTAAATGACCCAAGTGAAGAACTAGGAGTTGTTTTACTTAAACAAGCAGCTGTAAAAACAGCAGATAAAGCTGGTGATGGTACTACAACATCAACACTATTAGCTAGAGAAATGGTAGTAAGTGGATTAGATGCTTTAAATAATAATGAAAATGCTGTTCAAATTAAAAGAGACATTGATAAAACAGTAGAAAAAGTTGTTAGTAATCTAAGAAACAACATATCAGAAGATATTTCTGAAGAAGGACAATTAGAACAAATTGCTACTATATCATCTAATAACGACCCAGAAACTGGAAAATTAATTTCTCAAGCAATTGAAAAAGTTGGTTTAGAAGGTGTAGTACATATTGAAGAATCTAAAACAGGAGATACATATCTTGAAACAGTAGAAGGGATGCAATTCGATAGAGGATTTAAATCACCTTACTTTGTAACAGATAATAATACAATGCAATGTGTTTTAGATAACCCTGCGGTATTAGTTATGGATCATAAATTAAATTCTGTTAAAGAATTATTACCAATTTTAGAAGCAGTATCATCTCAAGGTAAATCATTATTGATTATTGCTGAAGATATTGATAATGAAGCATTAGCAACTTTGATTGTAAATAAAATGAGAGGTACAATTAATGTGTGTGCTGTAAAAGCACCTGATTTTGGTGATAGACGTAAATTAGTTTTAGAAGATATTGCAATCACAACTGGTGGTAAAGTATTTGATAAACAAAAAGGAATGAAGCTAGACAAATTCAGTTGGGATTGGTTTGGTGAAGCAAGAACAGCAACAGTAACAAAAGAGCAAACGACAATAGTAGATGGAAAAGGAACAGCTGAACAAATTGAAGCACGTGTTGAAGAACTACAATCGCAAATCGAAAAAGCGACAACCCCGTATGAAACAGAACAACTCCAAAACAGATTGGCAAAATTCGTCGGAGGAGTAGCAATTATTCATGTGGGTGGTAACACTGAAACTGAAATGCTAGAGAAGAAAGATAGAGTTGATGATGCATTACATGCAACAAAAGCAGCAATTGAAGAAGGTGTAGTACCAGGAGGTGGAGCAGCATTATTGTATGCTTCTAATGGTATTAAAGCTGATTCTACAGGAGCTAGAATTGTACTTGAAGCTTGTTCTAAACCGTTTACACAGATTCTAGTTAATGCTGGTTATACTGATGTTAAAGGACAAATATTAGCAGATCAATTATGTAACTCAGGTAATGATGCTTGGGCAGGATATAATATTGAAACTGAAAAGGTTGTTAATATGAAAGAAGCTGGTATTATTGATCCAACAAAAGTAACAAGACTAGCACTTGAAAATGCAGCATCAGTTGCAGGAACTGTTTTATTAACTGAGTGTACAATTACTCAAGATAAAAATAGTATTGAAGAAAAAATGAGAATCTTACAAGATGCTACAACAGGAAATCTAGCAAATAATCAAGGACTTCCGGTTGGACAATTCTAAAAGGGTTCGTATATTATAGATATGAGTAAAATACAAATAAAAGAAGAAAATATCCTAATCGCTAGGCGAGTACCGCCTGGCGATAAATGGAGATTAGTTGCTAATGAGCCAGATGGTCCTATACACAAAACATTAACCGATACACTTGAAGCTTATATGGTTAAAACGGGATTTAGAGGTGAATATAGATTGGCACCATTAAAAAGTGAATTGTTTGCTGTTTCAACTAAAGAAGAAGAAATAGAAGAACCAAAACCACAACGTTATTCAATATATGGAGAGTACTAACACTTTATTAAACGAAAAGTATAGACCAACCGAATTAAAAGATTATGTTGGTAATGGTAGTTTAAAATCTACTATAGCAGGACAACTATATAATAATGATATACAAAATTATTTGTTCTATGGTCCTGCTGGTACAGGCAAAACTACATTAGCTAAATTAATTGTTAATAAACTTGATTGTGATCACCTTTATATTAACGCTTCTGACGAGCGTGGGATCGAAACTATTAGGGATAAAGTCTCTAGTTTCGCGTCGGTTGCTTCATTTAAGCCCATCAAGGTTGTTATCTTGGACGAGGCGGATTTTCTCACGATTCAAGCGCAAGCGTCACTCCGAAACATAATAGAAACATTTTCTAGAACAACAAGATTTGTTTTAACGTGTAATTATATTGAACGTGTAATAGACCCGTTACAATCAAGATGTCAAACATTTAAAGTAGTACCTCCAACTAAAAGAGAGGTAGCAGTACATTTAGCTAGTATTTGTGATAGTGAAAGCATAAGTTATGAACCAACTGCCATTGGTAAAATTGTAAATAAGTTCTATCCAGACTTACGTAAAATGCTTAATACTATACAGGCAAGCACCATTAAGAACAAACTAAAATTAGATGATTCTTTGCTTGTTAGTACTAGTTATTTGTCTGCTATATTAGATGAACTAAAAAAAGATAAACCTAAATTTAATATTATTAGACAAATTATTGCTGATTCAAATATTGATGATTTTGAAGAAGTATTTAGGTTTCTATATGATAAAGCTGACGAATATCTTCCTGGTAAATCAGGTACGGTGGCAATTCTAATTAATGATCATCAATATAAAGCTAATTTTAGAATTGATAAAGAGATAAATATAATGAGTTTAATTAATAATATAATAAATAATAAGTAATGAGTAATCAAAACCAACAACCTCAACTAAACGTTGATTTAAAAACAACTGAAGGTATTAAAAATGCTGACGGTGGAAGTATTTTCCAATCAGGAGTAATCCTTAGAAAAATCTCAAAATTCGTAGCGGGAACAGATAATGATGCTATCATGCCTATCCCTGTATTTTTTGATCCTACAAACAATAAAATTTTAGGTGAAGGAATACCTGTTGAATTAAGAGAAGAACTTAAGGACGAATTAGCATAATGAAAAATATATTTGATTGGCTTAAACAAATAAATTCAATCAAATCTGATCCAAACTCCTTTTCTGATAAAGATTGGGAAGTTTGGAACAGCTATATGGTTCATAGATTTATGTCTATGAATCCTAACTATTTAGAATTAGTTAATGAGGCACAGAAAATGCAACCTCAAGATAAAAAACAAATTTATAATATCTATAGGGAATATATCCCTAAAAATAATAGATGGAATAAATACATCAAATCCAGCGTTAAAAAACACAATCCACAGTTATTAGAATATTTAAGTGCATATTGGGAATGTTCAAATACAGAAGCAAAACAATATATAAATCTTTTGGATAACACAGAAATTAGTCTTATATTGACGTCAATTGGATTAGACAAAAAAGAAATAAAACCACTAATAAAATGATAAAATTAATAGAAATGTTACGTACGTCTGCACAAGCAGACAAAGCAAAAGCACTATTATCACTTGAATTACTAGGTGATAGAGCAGTAGGAATTGGAGACCACACAACAGGAGATTTTTACAAGAATGCTGAAGAAGCACTTGTTATGTTAGTTGACGCTGATGATAGATTAGAAGCCTTAGATAAGTATTTTAATACTAAAGAAGTAATATAAGTGACAAAACACCAGAAACTAGCGCATAGCTGGTGGAAACATTTTTGCGAACCACAAATAACAAAAAATCCTATGGGAGATACAATAAAAAAATATTATGAAGATATGAGTGATAGAGAAATTATGAATGCTAAAGGAGGTAGAAAAACACCTAACTCACCAACGCATAAAAAAATCCAAGAATACATGGATGATGAAGTAAATCAAACTATTGCTTTATTTGAGGATGAATATCCAGAATTATCAAAGGAATTTAAAAATATCCAAAATGAAATGTATGAAATGTTCGCTCGTAAGCATATGGATTATGGGTTAAATAACATTGCTTTAGGCGGGGATATCGTTAATAACAACGATGACAAACAATTCTCACTAACTGGGTTATGTATTAGATTAACTGATAAAATTTCACGTCTTAAAAACCTGTTAATTAATGGTAAAGCATTTGTTGAAGGTGAAGGTATACAAGATACATTTATTGATATTGCCAATTATGGAATAATCGGTCTTTTAGTAGGTCGAGATAAATGGAAAAAATAGTTTGGCAAAAAAAATACCAAATATAGTAAAGGAGATTAGAAATAATCCTCCATCACCTGTAAACTTTGCATTTCAAAAGAATATATCTTATTCTCAAATGTCAATATTTAGAGGATGCCCTCACAGGTGGAAACTACAGTATAAAGATAAAATTAAACGATTTACATCTTCTATACACACAGTATTTGGAACGGCTATGCATGAATCAATGCAACATTATTTAGATTATGCTTATGATAAATCATTTGCTGCTGCTGATAGAGACATTGACATAAACGAAGATTTTAAAGATAGATACATGAGTGAATACCAAGCTCAGTATAAAAAGAATAATAACTCTCATTTTTCAGATGCTACTGAAATGAGAGAATTTTTTGAAGATGGAGTATCTATATTAAAATGGTTTAAAAAGAAACGTAGTTGGTATTTTAGTAAAAAAAATACTTTTTTAGTTGGTTGTGAGATACCTGTAATAATAGCCCCAAATAAAATGTATAGTAATATTTTATATATGGGTTATTTAGATATAGTAACATATAACTCAGTAACAGATACATTTAAAATAATCGATATCAAAACCAGTACTAAAGGCTGGAATGATTATGCTAAAAAAGATGAAGATAAACAGTTTCAGTTATTATTATATAAACAGTTCTTTTCAGAACAATATGGTATACCTTTAGATAAAATTGAAATTGAATTTTTTATAGTTAAAAGAAAAGTGTTAGATTGGGATGATGAAAAAATTATGTCACCTTATCAAGCATATAGAGTTCAAACTTTTACTCCGCCTAGTGGCAAAATAAAGTTAAATAGAGCAAAGACTGCAATAGGCAGTTTTATAAATGAATGTTTTAACTCTGATGGTGAAATTAAAGAAACCATCTTCCCAAAAACACCTTCTAAATGGACTTGTACATTTTGTCCTTTTAAAGAAGACCAAGAATTATGTGGAGCAGGGTTAGACTTTATGTAGATTCATATATAGTATAATATGTATAGACAAATATAATGTTATTAAAATTAAAATTATGGCAAATCCAAAAAAGATGACACTAACAAGTGTCAAAGTTCAAAGTGATTTATTCAACGACTTTAAAGTAGAATGTGTTAGACGAAAGTTCTCGTTTCAAAAACTTGCAGACCGTAGTCTATTTTTATATCTTACGAACGAAGATTTTAGAAAACAAATCACAAACCAAACAAATATAGAACTGTAAATTGAATGAAAATGAATAAAAGTTTTGAATACCTTCCAAAAGATAAAAGGAAGAAAATTGTTGTTGTATGTGACGATATTAGAGTTCACTCTGGTATAGCCACAGTAGCTAAAGAAATAGTTATACATACTTCTCACCACTTTAATTGGGTTAATGTTGGTGGAGCACTAAAACACCCAGATAAAGGTAAGAAATTTGATATATCAATAGATGTAAATAAAAAAGCTAATATCACAGATTCTAGTGCAATAATTTACTGTGTAGATGGTTATGGTACTGAGGATGAAATATTAAACATCCTAGCACATGAAAAACCTGATGCTCTGTTGTTAATCACGGATCCTAGGTATTTTATGCATATATTTAATATGGAAGATCATATTAGAAAATATTGCCCTATAGCTTACCTAAACATTTGGGATGACTACCCAGCACCAAGATACAATCAAGCATTTTATGAATCTTGTGATTTATTAATGGGTATTTCAAAACAAACTAAAAATATTAATGAATTAGTATTAGCTGACGTTGATAATAGTAAGAGAGTGTTTAAGTATGTTCCTCATGGTTTACACCATGAAGGTGAAGAGTCATATCACCCTGTTTCTGATGATGATAAAGAATTAAATGAATTCAGAAAATCATTATTTAAAAATCAAGAAGTTGATTTTACTTTGTTTTTTAATTCAAGAAACATTAGACGTAAACAAATTCCAGATGCAATGATGGCATTTAGACATTTTTTAGATGGTTTACCTGATGAAAAAGCACAAAAATGTAGATTTGTATTACATACTGAAATATCTACTAACCATGGAACCGATTTATTAAAAATATCTGAATTATTGTTTGGTGAAAATTATCCAAACGCAATTGTATTTTCAACTAATAAATTACCAAGAAAATCACTAAATTTCTTATATAATATAGCTGACGCCCAAATTTTATTAACATCTAATGAAGGTTGGGGATTAACAATTACAGAAGCTATGTTAGCTGGAACTCCATTTATTGCTAATGTAACAGGTGGAATGCAAGATCAGATGAGATTTGTAGATGAAAATGGAAAATGGTTTACTCCTAGTCCTGATGTTCCATCTAACCATAGAGGTACATATAAAGAACATGGTGAGTGGGTATTTCCTGTTTTCCCAACTAGTAGATCAATTCAAGGATCACCTCCAACACCTTATATTTTTGATGATAGGTGTAAGTGGGAAGACGCTACTGAAAGAATAAAAGAAGTCTATGCTTTATCTCGTAAAGAAAGAAAAGCTAGAGGATTAAAAGGTAGAGAATGGTGTCTATCTGAGGAAGCAGGATTCACAGCCAAATATCAAGCTCAAAGGGTAATGGAAGCATTTACAGAACTTTGGGATGTTTGGGAACCAAGAAAAGCATTTGAAATAGTTAATGCTACTGAATATAAAGGAAAATTTTTAAATCATAAATTAATTTACTAATGAATAAACCAAGTTTTGTAATAAGTTGCCCATATGATACTTACAGTGGATATGGAGCTAGATCAAGAGATATTGTTAAGGCAATTATAGACTTAGACAAATATGATGTTAGATTATTGTCTCAAAAATGGGGTAATACGCCCTTAGACTTTTGTGGAGAAAATAAAGAATGGGAATTTTTAAACAAACTAAGAATCCCAGGCATTCAAAATGGTCAAAAACCTGATGTATGGATGCAAATCACAATACCATCAGAATTTGCTCCTGTAGGTAAATTTAATATTGGTTGTACTGCTGGTATTGAAAGTACAGGTTGTGCTGCTCCTTGGGTTGAAGGTTTAAATAGAATGGATATAAATTTTGTATCATCTAATCATAGTAAAAAAGTATTTGAAGATATTAAATTTGAAAAACGAAATAAACAAACAAATGCAATTGAAGGTGTAATCAAATTAGAAAAACCAATTGAAGTTGTATTTGAAGGATATGCTGAAGATGTTTATAAGTACCTAAAACCAAGTGAAGTATCATTTGATTTAAGCTCAGTAAAAGAATCATTTAATTATCTATTTGTAGGACATTGGATGCAAGGAGCAATGGGACATGATAGAAAAAATGTTGGAGCTATGATCAAATATTTCTTTGATACATTTAAAAACAAGAAACAAAGACCAGGATTAATACTAAAAACATCAGTAGGTAGAAATAGTTATTTAAGTAGAGAACAAATTTTAGATAAAATTCTTCAAATTAAAAGAACATACCCTAATAATACTGATTTTCCTAATGTTTATATCATTAATGGTTCTTTAAGTGATCAAGAAATGAATGAACTGTATAACCATCCTAAAGTAAAAGCTATGGTTAGTATTACTAAAGGAGAAGGATTTGGTAGACCATTATTAGAATTTTGTTTATCTAAAAAACCACTAATAGTATCTGGATGGTCAGGACACGTAGACTTTTTAAGCCCTGGAAATGTAGTAGTATTAGGTGGTGGTTTGGAAAATGTTCACGATTCAGCAGCTAACCAATGGTTACTAAAAGAAACAAAGTGGTTCCAAGTTGATCCTACACAAATTAAAAAGGCATATAAAGATGTTTTTGTTAAATATAAACCATATGCTGTTCAAGGAAAAAAACAAGGACACTATATTAAAGAAAACTTTACATGGAATAAAATGAAAGATTTAGTAGGTGATATTTTAGATAAAAATATACCTAACTTTCCTAAACAAGTAGAACTAAAAATGCCAGCAGGCAATTTACCTAAATTACAATAATATGCAACAATTTGATGAAATAATTAATTGTCCTAAATCAGGGGGTGATTTATGTTATAAAGTAGAAGTAACTCCAGAAGTAACTAACTATTTTAGTATGTCATGTGGTTTTTGGACTAATTCTTTAATGAAAGCTGATAGTGACTTTTATAAAGAACAATTAATAACTTTACCAGAATTATATAAAGATTTAGCTTGGATTGATTTAGAAACAGAATTAATTTGGTTGCCTAATCATATTAATATACAAGAAAGTGGAATGGTATTCGCTTATGGTACTACAGTAGATGATTGGAAATGGGCAGCAGTTAAAGCTAAAAAATTAGATAAACCAGAAAAATCAAAAGATGGTAAAACTATAGAATATAAACCTGATATGAATAGTATGAAATTATTCACAGAACGTGATTATATGGATGCACTTTCGTATATTGGAGTATTACCAGAATAAGTATGAAAATAAGTTATGCAATAACAGTATGTAATGAATTAGATGAGATAACTCGTTTACTAAATTTTCTTATAAAGAAAAAACGTAAACAAGATGAAATAATTATCTTATTTGATAAAGCTAATGGTTCACCTGAGGTATGGGATAGATTAATTGAATTAAAAGGTGATAATTGTTGTGAATACCATGCTAAAACATTTAAACATCATTTTGCTGATTGGAAAAATTATTTAACTACTTTGTGTAATGGAGATTATATATTTCAGATAGATGCTGATGAAATACCTCATGATGTGCTAATAGAAACACTACCAGAAATGTTAGAAGGTAATCCTGATAATGAAGTTTATTTAGTACCTAGAGTTAATACAGTATCTGGTTTAACCCAAGAACACATTAGTAAATGGAGATGGAATGTTGATGAAGAAGATAGAGTTAATTGGCCTGATTATCAATGGCGTATATGGAAAAATAAACCTGAAATTAAATGGGTAAATAAAGTACACGAAAAATTAGAAGGTTTTAACACTTATGCACTTATGCCTGCTTTACCTGAATTAGCTTTATATCACCCTAAAACAATTCAAAAACAAGTAAAACAAAACGAATACTACGATACATTATGATTAGTATAATAATTCCAACATATAGAAATCCAGAATATTTAGATTTATGTTTAGAAACAGCTATCAAGTACCAAAGATGGGAAAATGAAATTATAGTTGCTGTTGATGGTTATATAGAAGAAAGTCAACACGTTTTAGATAAACATAAAGATAGTATTAAAGTACTAGATTTAGGAGTAAATCAAGGAATGCAACAAGCACTTAATTTAGGAGTTATGAATGCTAGCAATGAAGTTATTTTTATTGTTAATGATGATAATGTATTTTGTGCTGACTATGATATGGCTATTAAAAATAGTATTAATAAAAATAGTGTAGTAACATTAAATCAAATCGAACCAACTGGTCCAGGAATTTTTAATTTTCCAGTAAAGGATTTTGGACGTAATCCTAAAGATTTTGATTTAGAAGCATTTATTGCTTATGAACGTTCTATAAAAAATAAAAAATTAACGATTGATGGTGGCATATTCCCCTTTGCAATGTATAAGAAAGATTATATGATAGTAGGAGGGTTTGATGTGATGTATCAATCTCCTTTTATATGTGACTGGGATTTCTTTTTAAAACTAGACTTAAACGGTATTGGCTTCACTAGAACACATGAAGCGCACTTATACCATTTTGGTAGTACTGCTACAAAAAATGGGAAACAAGGTGAGATGTTTAAAGCAACTGAAGGACCTGCAGCTCAGTTATTTATGTATAAATGGGGAATTGCTCCTCAATTGTTTCAAAATTTATCTCACAACCCAAAAAATGGTGAGACTATAAAAGGAATAAAATATGAATAAAAAAGTAAAACAATTAACGAAGCCACAGTTTGAAAAATTTCATAAAGGACTAAAAGGCTATACTGGTAAAGGTGAATTACAAAGAGAAGATTATCTTACAATTAAAAAAATTATTAAAAAATCAAAACCAAAATCAATATTAGAATTTGGATTTAAAATTGGTAGTAGTGCAGCTATGTGGGCTGCTGCTTCACCTACATCAAACATTATTAGTATTGATGTTACTACTAATGATATTACTAATGAAAACTCAAATAAAATACTTGCTATAATGCAGGGTGGTTTTTTTAAATTACATGAAACTGATATACATGATTTAAATGCTCAATATTATCAAAGCGATTTAATATTTGTAGATGGTGATCCATATAAAATTGAATTTGAAGTTGAAATAGCTAAAAAATTAAATCCTAAATACATTGTATTAAATAATTGGTTTCATTCAAGACATAGAAGTGAAGTACAAAGAGCATCCCAACATTTTGGGTTTAAATTAATAGAAGCTTTTACTACTGAGTGTGGTTTAGCTTTATTATCTAATAGTGATTATATAGAAAATGATTAATATAGTACAATTTGGAGCAAATAGTGGTAATGATCATGTAACTAAATTAATTAATGAAAAAATAATCCCAAGTGGTAAAGAATTTCATTTATATTTAGTTGAACCTATAACACAATGTATAGAAGAATTATTACAGTGTTATAAGCATGTAAAAAATGTTACATTAGAAGCATCAGCTGTAATTCCAACTTCAAATCTTGTAGGTGAAGGGGGTAAGGTTAATGTATATTATGGTAAAGGTACTAATTATGCTGTTAGCTCAGTATACAAAGAGCATGTAGAAAAAACCTCAACAATTGAAAATGAAAAAGGTAGTATAGAAAAATCACAAGTTGAAAAGATAAGGGTTAAAGGTTATACTCCAACTCAACTTTTTGAAAAATGGGGTATAAAAACTATAGATTATTTATTTATAGATATAGAAGGACTTGATAATGAAATAGTACAAGGTATTAAACATAGAAGTGTTGATATTAATTTTATATGTTGGGAACATAGTCACCATTATGGAGGTGGAACGGTTTCAAGATCATATGAAAATTTATGGGAATGGAAATATGCAATTGAAAGAATAGGAAATGAATCATACGCTTACAAAAGAACAAAAAATGAGAGTTATATATCGGATATCAGACAGTGGTTACAATAAAGTAAAACCTGATTATATTAATAATGAGGCATGTTTAGCTAATGCTATT
>JAAHTG010001246.1_pt1 | contig 17961 bp, 15 predicted proteins | sample 6116081 | NCBI WGS metagenome assembly JAAHTG01 (sample SAMN13939989, study PRJNA603662) | sponge metagenome | isolation source: marine sponge | host: Mycale hentscheli | place: New Zealand | collected 2005 | reverse complement strand
ATTCCCACAGAGCTCATCTAGAGCAGATGTATTACCTGATATAAATAGTTATTATGACGTTTACTAATCTTTATAATATTTATAAACAAACAACATGCCTAACACTCCTATCTGGCCCGGATCTAGCTCATTTTTCCCAGGGGAAACTCCATTTGGTTTCTATGACAATGATATAGAATTCCAAACTGATGCTGATAAAGTAGCAGTATTTTGCTCTCGCCGTTTAGGATATCCTTTAGCAGATGTAGAATTACAAGATATTAATTTTTATGCGGCATTTGAAGAAGCAGTAACTACGTATGGTAATGAAGTATTTGCATATAAAGCAAGTGAAAATTACCTCTCTTTAGAAGGATCAGCTACAGGTTCTAATTTAAACTATAAACTCACCCAACCTAACCTAGGAGCAGAAATTAGAATTGCTGAATCATACGGAGTTGAAGCTGGTGTAGGAGGTAATGTTGAATATAGAACAGGTAGCATTGAAATGACAAAAGGTACCCAAGTATATGATTTACAAGAATTTGCTAACTCTATAAGTGAAAGTAAAAATAATATAGAAATTAAAAAAATATTTTACGAAGCGAGACCAGCAATTGTCCGTTTCTTTGACCCTTATGCAGGAGTAGGAACATCTGATTTTGGAAGTTTTATGGATCAGTTTGGATTCGGGGCAATGTCCCCAGGTATTAATTTTATGATGATGCCTATAAATTATGATATAGCAAAACTTCAAGCTATTGAGCTTAATGATACTATAAGAAAATCCAACTATAGCTTTGAATTAGTAAATAATAAAATTAGAATATTCCCTATCCCATTACAAGACGAAAAATTATTTTTTAATTATATTCTTAAATCAGATAGAAATAATCCTGTAGTCCCCGGAAATATAGGACAAGGAGTAGTAACTGATATTTCTACAGTACCTTATACTAATCCTACTTATGAATATATCAATTCTATAGGAAGACAATGGGTTTTTGAATATACCTTAGCTATTTGTAAAGAAATGTTAGGATATATTAGAGGCAAATACTCTACTGTTCCTATACCTAATGCCGAAGTTACACTTAACCATGCAGATCTAATTACAGCAGCAACAGCTGAAAAAACTGCTTTAATAGAAAAATTAAGAAATTATTTAGAAGAAACTTCTAGAACTAAATTATTAGAAAAAAAAGCTAGTGAAAGTGAATTTTTACAAAAAGATTTAAATAGTATTCCACGTTTAATTTATATTGGTTAATGGCTTTATTTGGAGGAACTCGTGATATAAATTTATTTACAACCATTAATCGTGAATTAATGGGGAATGTTATTACTCAACAATGTGCTTTCTACAAGTATATACTAGAACACACTACTATTAACATATATGGAGAAGCAAATGAAGGTAGACACTTTGAGGGGCCTACTCTATTTAATGCTTTAATAGCAAGACAAGACCAAGAATACACAGAAAGTGATTTAGGTGTAGATTTTAAGTGGGGGATTGAATTTAGATTTTTAAGAGAAGATTTAGTAGATGCTAGAGTAGTCCCTGAAGTAGGAGATGTTATAGTTTATAATAAAGGATATTATGAAGTAACTACAACTAATTCTAACCAATACTTACTAGGGAAAAACCCAGACTACCCAAATGAAAAAAATCCATTAAATCCTGGATTAAGTAATTTTGGTGCTAATTTCTCAATTATATGTAATACTATCTACACCCCCGCAGATAAATTTGAAATTTCTAGAGAAAGATTATAATGGCTAAACAAGGAAGAACCCCTATCCCAAAATCTCAAGAAGAAATTAGCAATAGCTTAATAACTCCTTATGATAAATTAAACAGAGGAAATCCAAATACCAATACTAAATTAAATAGAGGTGAACAAACTTCTTTTAAAAATGATACTACTAAACCTTTTAGTTTAGGTATCAAAGATATAGATGAAGCCATAATTTTTTATTTTGAAAATATTATACGTCCTTCTGTAACACAAAATGGTCAACGTATTGCGGTACCTATTAAATATGGAAGTCCTGAAAGGTGGAAAGATGTTCAACGTGATGGATATTATAGAGATAGTAAAGGTAAAATTATGGCTCCTCTTATTTTATTTAAACGTAATACTCTTAAAAATGATACTATTACTAATAAATTAGATGGTAATAGACTCCACCATTTTGAATATTTCCAAAAATCTTATACTAAAAAAAATTCTTACGATAAATTTAATATACTAAATAATGCTATTCCAAGCAGAGAATCTTATGCTGTTGTAGTCCCCGATTTTGTTACTTTAACTTATAGTTGTATTGCTTATACCTATTATGTAGAACAATTAAATAATATTATTGAATCAGTTAATTTTGCAGCTAATAGCTATTGGGGGGATCCCGAAAGATTTAAATTTAAAGCATTAATTGATTCTTTTACTTCAATTACTGAGGTTAATGCTGGAGAGAATAGAACAGTAAGGGCTAATTTTGATTTACAATTAAAAGGTTACCTAATACCTAATGTTATACAAAAAGATTTAATATCCCCTAAAAAAGTATTCAGCCCTTCCAGAGTAACATTTACTACAGAAATAGTAGATAAAAAATTTCCTCAATCTTACATAGAGCCACCCCCAATCCCCCTCCCACCACCAGAATGGATCACAAAAATAGAAACTGAAGCAGAAGAACAACTCATTACAGAAGAAGGTAATGAACTTTCTACAGAATCACCAATTTTTTCTACATAAATTAATAAATCATGGTAACTAAAAAAATATCTGAATTAACATCTATTACAACTACTACCCCAAACTCAGATGTATTAGCTATAGTAAGTAATAATTCTACTAACCAAATAACAGTTAATAACCTTATTAATTCTGCTATTAATATTGAAATTACAGGCCAAATGAATGCTACTTCTTTTACAGGTAGCTTACTAGGTAATGTAACAGGTGAAACTGGTTCATTTGAAAAAGCAATAATTTCTCCTATTTCTAATGGAATACCTTCTTATACGGGAGTAGAAGGAGAAATTATCCCAGGAAACAAAGAAGGAAATTATTTCTTATTTACATATATAGGGGGGGCATGGAGATCAGGCTCACTTAATTAATTTTAAAAAAAAACATAATATTTATTACAAAATAGAAATTTATGGAACAAGTAAAGTTATCACAAGAAGAATTAGATACTATAAACCAGTTACAAACTAAACAAAATGAAATAGTTGCTTCATTAGGGCAATTAGAATATAGTATGCAATTGTTAGAGTTACAAAAAGAAAGTTTAACAGAAGAAATTGAAGAATTAAAAAAATCTGAAAACAAAGTAGGCAAAGAACTATCAGAAAAATATGGGAACGGTTCTATTGATCCCAACTCTGGGTTTTTTACTAAAATGTAATAATTTTAAAAAAAAACATAATATTTATCAATAAAATATTCACAACAATATGGCAAACAATAACATTTCCTCAGCTGGTATATACATAAACGAAGTAGACCAGTCATTTTTATCAGAAGGCATCATTTCAGTAGGGGCCGCAATCGTAGGTCCCACAGCTAAGGGTCCTGTTGAGTCTCCAACAGTAGTTACTTCATATAATGAATATGTAGCTAAATTTGGTGAATTATTCATTACAGGAACTGACCAATATGGTTTCTTTAATAACTCAGCAGCATATCACTATTTTACAAATGGTGGTACTTCCCTTTTAGTTACTAGAGTAGCTAATGGAACTTATACGGCAGCATCTGCTTCTGTAACTGGTTCAAGTACTACAACATCTTTTAAAATACACTCAATTTCAGAAGGAGCAGATGGAAACACAGGTACAGCTAATGATGCCGGTTTACTTGGATCAGGATCTAGAAACAATATTAGATATGAAATTAAAAATGCCGAAACAGGATCTGGTACCTTTACTCTTGTAATTAGAAGAGGAGATGATGATGATAATGAGCAAATTATTTTAGAACAATACTTTAATCTAAATTTAGATCCTTTTGATGATAATTACATTGGTAGAGCTATTGGAACTCAATTTACTTCTGTCGAAGGATCAGGAGAAGATTCTTATATCCAAATTAATGGAGATTTCCCCAACCAAAGTAAATATGTTCGTGTTAGTGACATAAGTGATACCCCTAGTTATTCTGATGGATCTGGAAATGTTAGAAAAAATTCTTATACTGCTAGTATACCTACAAATACCTTACCAGGTTCAGGATCACCTCAATTTGCTGGGGGAACGGGAGCCCCTCAAGATAATGCTTTATTTGGAAAAGATATTACAACGGGTAACTTACAAGGGGTAAGTGCCTCAGATTATACTGCTTCTTTATATATATTAAATGATACCAAATACCAATATACCGCATTAGCAGCACCTGGTTTAAATTATAATAACCATAGTACTGAAGTAGACATATTATTAAATAATGCTAAAACCAGACAAGACTTCTTAGCTATTACAGATATGGCGGGATATTCATCTAGTATAGATGATGTTGTAGGACAAGCACAATCAATAAACAACTCGTATGCTTCTACTTATTACCCTTGGTTATTATCTAGAGATATAGCAACAGGAAGAAACCAATGGTCACCCCCTTCCACATTCATCCCAGGAGTATTTGCTTTTAATGATAGAGTAGGAGAGCCTTGGTTTGCCCCTGCAGGATTAAATAGAGGAGCTCTACCATCAGTAATTGGAACTCAAAGAAGTTTAACTAAAGCTAATAGAGATACTTTATACGATGCTAAAATTAACCCTATTACTTCCTTCCCAGGAGCAGGTGTAGTAGTATTTGGACAAAAAACACTCCAAAGTAAAGCATCTGCATTAGATAGAATAAATGTTAGAAGATTATTAATTACTGTAAAACAGTTCTTGGATTCTCAATCTGGTAATATTGTTTTTGAACAAAACACAGTATCTACAAGAAATAATTTCTTAGCAATTGTAAATCCCTACTTAGAATCTGTACAGCAGAGACAAGGATTATATGCATTTAAAGTAGTAATGGATGAATCTATTAACACACCTGCAGTAATAGATAGAAATCAAATTGTAGGCCAATTCTTCTTACAGCCTACAAGAACCGCAGAGTTTATAATTCTTAATTTCAATGTTCAACCAACAGGAGCTTCATTCCCTGATGTTTGATATAAATTAATAAAAACATAAACTTATAATATTTATCAACAAATAAAACAATAATGGCAGTATTAGACTCAAACGAGATATTTTTTACAGCATTTGAACCCAAACAACAGAATAGATTTGTGTTGTACATGGATGGCGTTCCTAGCTACATGGTAAAAGGGGTAAGTGCTATAGCTCTCACACAAAATTCAATAACTTTAAACTGGATAAACGTATACCGTAAAATTAAAGGTAAAACAGTTTGGGACCCTATCACTTTAACCCTTTATGATCCAATAACCCCCTCAGGAGCACAAACTGTAATGGAATGGGTTCGCTTAGGACATGAATCTGTAACAGGTAGAGATGGTTATTCTGATTTTTATAAAAAGGATTTAACTCTTGATATTGTAGGACCTGTAGGAGATATAGTTAGTGAATGGGTTATTAAAGGTGCTATAATTACTAATGCTAGCTTCGGAGATTATAATTATGATAATGTCGATGCTGTAACAGAAATTACACTTACATTAGAACCTGATTACTGTGTATTAAATTTCTAATAAAAGCCAAAATACTTATAAAAAAGGGAGCGCATTTTTGCGCTCCTTTTATTTTTATTAATATTTATAACAAAAGTTATTACAATGAGTGAAAATTTAAAATTTCCAACTGAAACAGTTGAACTACCTTCAAAAGGTTTAATTTACCCTGAAGATCACCCCTTAAGAAGCGGCAAAGTTGAAATTAAATACATGACCGCTAAGGAAGAAGATATTCTTACTAATTCTAATTATATTGATAAAGGAATTGTTTTAGACAAACTTTTAGAATCTTTAGTCCAAACAAAAGTAGACTTAAAAGAAACATCAGTGGGGGATAAAAATGCTATTTTAATAGCTTGTAGAATTTTAGGATACGGCAAAAAGTATGACTTCACATACGATGGTGAAGAATATTCTATCGATTTATCAACACTGGATAATAAAGTTATAGACGAAGAAATATTATCACAAGGCGAATTTATTAAATTTACATTGCCTAGTAGTGAAAATGAAATAACTTTTAAAATTCTTACTGAAAAAGATGAAGAAAAAATTACTAAAGAAGTTGAATCTCTTAGTAAATTAAAAATAAGTGGAAGTTCTACTATTCGTTTAAGACATCTTATTACTTCTGTAAACGGGGATAAAGATCCTACAAATATTAAAACTTTTGTAGATACTTATCTTTTAGCCTCTGACGCTAGAGCTTTAAGAGAATATGTTAAAGAAATTACTCCTAATGTTGAAATGTCATTTAATGCTAATGGCAAAGATATAGACTTACCAATTACATTGACATTTTTTTGGCCTGAGCTTGGATGAGGTCCCCCTCTTCAGGCGTAGTGTATTTGACCAAATCCACGAGATAGTGTTTCACGGCCAGGGCGGCTATGATTACGCTACGGTATACAATATGCCTGTGTGGTTACGAAAACTTACATTTAATAAGTTAAAAGAATGGTATGAAAAACAAAACAACCAAGCTAATAAATCTAATGAAGATTCATGGTTAAAAGGAGATGTTCGAAAAGAAGCATTACAAAACAAAACAATTTCTCCAATGGCTCATATGCCTAACACTCCCTTTAAAAAATAAATATGTGAATATTTATTAACACATGGCTGACGAAGATTTAGATAAGCAGGAAAGTATAAACCTTTCTATCCAAGAAAGATTAACTCTTTTAGAAAGAGAAAAAAGTACTCTGCTTGAAGAAGCAGATATATATAAAAAATTATTAGGCACTAACTTAGATCTTAGCCAAGTACGTAGCCGCTATCAAAGTGATGAGAAGGATATCCTCCAAACTATTAGGACTAACACTAATATATTAAAGGACCAATCCAAGCAAATAACTTTCCAAGTTGCTGAAAAAAGCCGTATTCAAAAAATATCTAATGACATACTAAGTATTTCTGAAAATTCTTATAGTATGGTTATGGAAGAGTTAGGTACTTCTAGAAGCATAGGTGATATAGGGAAAAAAAGAGAAATACTAGCAAAAAGGATAATAGAGTTAGAATCTTTTAGAGGTACTATTATATTTGAAAATAAAGAACTTCAAGCTGCTTTTAACGAAGAACTTGAAAACTCCATTAAAGGAGCCTCAGACTTAGAAGCCCAACTTACAGAGACACAAAATGCTTCCGAAAAAATAAATAAAAGTATAAAGTGGTTTGAAGATTTAAAAGAAGGTGCAAACAAACTAGGATTAGGCAAATTTACAGGTGCCATTGAAGAAGCCGAAAAAGCAGCTAGAAAAACTGCTGTGGCTAACGAACTTAATAAAAAAGTAACAGCTGAATTAGTTACTGCTAAAGAAGAAGAAGTAAAAGCAATAAGTGCCGTACAAACAGCTGAAGAAGAACTCCAAAAACTTAGAGAAGATAATAAACAGACTATGCTTGATGAAAACAAGCAAAGGAATGATATTAAAAAATCTTTAAAAGAAAAGGAAGATATTCTAAGTAAAATTAATAACTTATCTCAAGAAGAATTAGAAACCGGAGAGGGGTTAACCGCCGAAAGGTTAAAGCAATTAGGATTAGCTGATAAAGTTAAAGGTACCCAAGGTAGTGCTGCTAAAGAAGTAATAAAAGCCCTTAAAGCTCAAACTGAAGCTGATAAGAAAAAAGAAAAAGTATCTTTAAATAATTTAGAATTCACTAAAAAAGAAAGAAACGAAAAACTTAAAGGCTTAAAAGATACCCTTACCCAAGCTAAACAAGATAAAATTGTTTCGGGTAACAGAGTTAAAGGTTTAAAACACCAACAAAAGCATTTAGCTAAAATGACTGGTAAAGCGGGGATGAAGGGGATTAAGGCTGGTGCTAAAGCATTAGGACCTGTACTCAAAAAAGCATTAGGACCTATTGGCATTATCTTAATGGTTAAAGACGCCATTGATTTTGTTGTAGAGGCACTTTTTTCTGCATCTAAAAGAACAGCAGATTTCCAAAAAAGTTTAGGTTTAGGAAGAGATAGAGCTAAAGAAATTAGCAATGAACTAAGAAAGACCGCAGCGGGGGCAAGGGATTTTGCGGATACTATAAATGAGGGGAATGATAATATGGGTAGGATGTCAAATAAGGTGTCCCGAGTCCAAGTATCAATAAAATCTACTTTACAATCCTTTCAAGAAATAAATAAAAGTTTAGGTACTAATTTAGATATAATTGAAGATTTTGGAAGTGAAGGACAGGGATTATTAGTTACAACTAGTTTACTTAGAGACAATTTTGGTTTAAGTTCTAAAGCTATAGCGGAATTAAATAAAGAACAAATACGAGCAACTGAAAATTCTAAGGGAGAATTAAAAACCCAAGAAGATATAGTTAAAGAAGTTTTTGGGCAGACTGAAGCATTAAATTTAGTAAATAAAACTCAAATTGATGCCCAACAAGTTTTAGAAGATGTATTTTCTCTTTCCGAAAAAACACGGTCAATGTTTGGTTTTCAAACAGCAGAAATAGCTAAAGCAGTATACCAAACTCGTAAATTAGGATTTGAATTAGATGACCTTAATTCATCAGCCGATAGTTTGTTAGATTTTGAAAGTTCTATTGCTAAAGAAATAGAAGCAGAACAGTTATTAGGCAAAGATTTAAATTTAGAAAAAGCAAGACAATTTGCTTTAGATAATGATTTAGTAGGACTTGCTGGGGAACTTCGCAAACAAAACGTTGATATACTTGATTTAAACCAAAATAACAGAATTGCCGCGGAAGCATATGCCGCCGCTGTAGGACAACCATTAGAAACCTTAGTTAAACAAGAAAAAGCTTTACAAGAACAAGAAGGAATCCAACGTAGATTAAATAAAACTTTAGGTGAAAATGCTACAATTAGGATTAAAGGTACTGATGAAATAATCAACGCTAACAAACTTCAAAATATGACTGCAGAAGAATATAATTCTTTAGTAGCCGATGGATCTATAGCAATATCCGATTTAAAAACCATTTTAGGAGAAACTATATATCAAAATAAATTAGCTGAAGATGCTCAAACTAAGTTTAATAAAGCATTAGAAATGGCAAAGGAACAATTTGCGTTTTTTGTTTCTTCTGGAATTCTTGAAGATCTTATAAATACCTTAGCAGACTTTGCAGCTGGGTTTTCTGAATCCTTTTTATTTGAAACGTTTGCTGGAACTGAAGCGGAAAGATTAGCTAATAGACAGCTTCGAGCCAAAGAAAGGATAGCACAAACAGCAGAAGCAGAAGCAACTGTTGCTCAAGACCGATTAAATAAAATAAATAAAAAAATAAACGAATTATCAAGTTCACCAAGTGACCCAGCAGTTACTGAAGAAATAAAAAATTTAAAAAGTGAAAAAGACACTTTACAAAAGCAATTTGAAGAAATTAATAAAAATGTTAATGAATCCCAAACAAATCAACAACAAGCAGAAAAAGACAAAGAGAGAGTAGAAGAGAGTGGGGGTGCTACTGGAGCCTTAGAGGGGGCCGCAGCAGGTGCACTGGCGGGAGCTGCTATTGGGAGTTTTATACCTGGTTTAGGTACAGCTATAGGAGCAGCTATAGGAGCAGGAATGGGAGCAGTGGCAGGGTACGAGATAGGAGAATCTAAAGATGATAAAAAAGAAAAAGAATTTTTACAACAACAACTTAAAAAGGAGCTTGCTAAAAGTGGAAGTGAACAGAGCCAAGAACTTATAAAAACACTTACAGAAGCTATTAAAAAATTTGAAGACGATCCAACAATTGATCCCCCTCCTAGATCTAATAATTTTACTACTACAAATGTATCGGATGCTATTATTCGTCCTGATAAAAAACAAATAATTATCCCTAATGAACAAGATGTTATTGCTGCTTTTAGACCACAAGGAGTAATAGACAAAACCCTCTCATCTGCAGGGGATTTAGCACAACCCCTTGCAACGGCTATGTTCCCTATTGTAGGGACAATTTCTTCACTCTTTAATTCACTTACTTCCTCACCCAATCCTGTTTCTGAACCCTCTGATGTTGATATAAATGAATTAGCTAAAACTAATATAATAGCAGCAGAAAACTACACAGAAGCTATGGGGGCATCTTTAGAAACATTAATAAACAAGCCCACCGCTACCTCAGATCATACCACTGTAATAGATAATAGTGAATTAGTTAATGAAATTGTTAAGTTGCGAGAAGATATCGCTAAAATGAATAATCGTCCTATTCAAGTTAATTCTACAATTAACATGGACGGGAACAAAATAGGAACAGCAATGGGTCTAGAATCTTATGGATTAGGAAACCAAATAGGCTAAAAAATTAAACTTTATAATATTTATTATAAACTAATTATTAATTAAAAAATACAAACATTATGGGAATTTTAGAAAAATTATTAGCAGGAGTCTCTTCTATAAGTACTAATGGAGAACAACCTGTAATTAATACTACCGCTGGAGAAAACAACACACAAAGATTTTTTGAGGGATCAGTATTAGATATGGATGGGTTAGATCCAATAAAATATAAAGATCAAGCTCCTGAAGGTCAAAGTGGAAGAATTTAATGGCACTAGTTGATAGAAAATCTGATCTTACATCTCTTAAATTTGGAAAAGATAGAAGAGGTGGGGGACATAGTGGTCAACCTTTTATCACCACAGACATTCCTGCTAGATCACAATCTATTAATTTTGCTACAAGTTTTTTAGGTAATGATTTTTTAAATAGGGGGGGAGTAATTTCCCTGCCTGACACCTTAAAAGATCAAGAAAGACTCCTTAAGTATTTTACAGGAGTTGGTAAATCCGCTGATGGGTTAATTTTTATTGCTAAACAAAAATTATTAGCTAAACAAAACCCCATTACAGGAGCCGGCCCCGATCGTACATATAATTTTGCTAGTACTATAGCCCAAGCAGGAGTTTTAGCTAGAGGTCAACATTATATGAAAGATGGGAAAGATCTTATTATGGATAGTAGTAATACTTATCTTCAAAAAACTAAAAATCCTGAAGAGTATAATAGTTCTACATTAGGGGTAGATAACAGAAATAAATTATTATTACTTTATGAGAATAAAATAGTTTCCACTTCCAATACAGTCGGAGCAAACTCTTCTCAGGTCCTTGATAATGAATTAAGAATATTAGGGGAACCTGGGGTATTTGGCAATACAGCTCGCCGGGAAGCTTACCGAGATACTGAAAATGCTGAATCAAAAGCTAAAGCTATCAAGAAAAATTTAAGTAATTTTGGCATAAGTGAAGATAGAAATGTGCTATTTGAATACCAAGGAGGTCCTAATGCTACAGTAGGAGGCAAAACTGTTATTAGAAGAAATGTAGAATACGATACTACTAAAGCTTTTAATGATAATCAAAAAATTAATAATAACCCTGGTAAAATATTAGCATACTCACCTTTTCAACTTTCTAGTGTTAGTAACAGAATAGGAATTCAATTTACAACAGGATTTAGTAAAGGAATAAAAGGTGAAGATGGAAATATTTATAATTCTATAGGTAATTTTCAAACTAAATTCAAAAGTTCCACAGCTAAAAAAAATAGAATAGGTAATCCTGTAGATTATACTGATTTTAATAGAAGTGAAACCTATGGAATAGGTAACCCGGGGAAACAGGGAAGAAATAAATCAATTTATTACACTACTAATATAAAAGAAGTAGGAAAAGGGAAAGCTACTGAAGTATTTGATTATGATAAAATAAATGCTAAAACCCTATATTCTTCTGAGTCCCCTTCTGCTACTACAGATAGCACTAAAGATATTATTAAATTTCACATAGGAGCTATTAATATAGATAGCCCTCAAGAATTAACTTGGACTCATTTTAGAGCCTACAATCTTAGCTTTAATGACCAATACGCTTCCGATTGGCAAGAATATAAATACACAGGAAGAGGTAACCCTTACTACAAATACAATGGTTATACTAGGAACATAAGCATGGGTTTTGAAGTATTCCTACAGTCAAGATATGAACAACCTGTTGTTTATAGTAAATTAAATTACTTAGCTTCTTTAACTGCCCCTAACTATTCTACTAATGGGTATATGAGGGGAAATATATTAAAAATTACTATTGGGGATTATTTAAATGGAGTGTACGGGATTTTAAGAGGAATAACTTATTCTATTCCTGATGATGCTACATGGGATATAGCAAAAGATAACGAAGGGAAAACAGACCCTAACGCCTCAGAACTTCCTATGAGAATTAAAGTAGATAATTTTCAATTTACACCTATACATAATTTTTATGATAGAAGTGTTGAAAATATTAACGGAAAACCACAACAAAGATTTATTAGTATGGGATCAAATGGAGAGGGATATCCTGAATCTAAACTAGGCTCACTTAACAATTCAGGAGATGCGATATAATAATATAACTACAATATCATCACCTACAGAAAATAAAGGAACAAAATTTTATTCAACTACTTTCTATCCTAATGTTCCATTATCTCAAAATGATATTTATGTATTAACAAGTGAAGGGGATAGACTAGACTTACTTGCTCACCAATTTTATAAAGATAAAAAATTATGGTGGGTTATAGCTAGTGCTAACCCTGATATTCCTAAAAATTCAATTCATTTACCTATAGGAACTCAATTAAGGATTCCTCTTAATCCTGGGAATGTTATAGGTTTATTTAATAAAATTAATTAATGGCACTAATAGGCGAAGATTTAAAAGACTCCCTCCAGTTACAGATCAAAACAAGAGAAGAAAAATTAGGCAATCCACTCCCTGATACTAGTAACATAATTTATGCTAATAGTAATACCTCTTGGTTTAGAGCTGCTTCTAGTGTAGATATTATAAATGGGAATGCAACTCATGCGGGTTTAAATGATCTTGGCATTTTAGATAATGGAGCAGGAAATAAATTTGCAAGCGAAGCAGTATTATTTGGAGGTGTTAGTACTAATAATTTCCCATCTGCCCAACCTCAAGCTTTTACAACGGGTTATGAACTAGAATCCCAACAATCAGGAAAATATGGATGGGGAGGTAACTACGAAAAATGGGGATTTTCCCCACCCCCAGCAATTCAATCTATGACTATTAAATCTCTTAATAGAGGTGCTATTAGAAAAGCAGAATTAAATATTTTAGCTCATAATCCTGATCAATTTAGAATAATAGATGCTTTATATTTGCGTTTAGGATTTACTATTTTAGTAGAATGGGGGCATTCAACATATTATAACAATGAAGGAAACTTAGTACAAAACCCAATTTATAATACTCGTCCTTTTGACACATTTATGGGAAATTCTCGAACAACTGGAACAGCCTTCCAAAATCAAGATGTAGGTATACTTTTAGAAACTCTTGGTCAAGATTTAGTAGAAAATGCTCCACCCCTCCCTCTTTATGCTCAAGTAACTCAAGAACTTGAAGCAGAAAAAGAAAGACAAAATTTTAACTATGGGGGTTTTATAGGACATATAAGTAACTTTAATTGGAGTTATAATCAAGATAATACATACAATATAAACTTAAGTGTAATAACTAGAGGGGGATTAATAGACTCTCTTACTATGAACCATACCAGCAACTCAAGCAAGTCAAATGCAGAAGGATACACTCACATCTTTTCAGAACAACTAAATATATGGAAAGAACTTGCTAACAGTGATAATTTACCCCTATCATCAGATAAAAATAGTAATATTACTTATAATGCTGCTAGTATGTATGAAGATGATGAAGACTTTCAAAATCAAAAAAGACTTTTTAAAGATGTAAACTTTAAAAAAGATGGTGAATTGTTACAAATAGTATTTAATAATCCATCAAGTAAACAAGTTTATTGTAGTTTAAGTTTATTATTTAGACTAATTAAAGAAAAATGCCTTTTTTATGATGAGACATTTAACCCTATTATAAACATAAATGCTGAGTATGATACTTCTTTTATGTTAACACATCCCTTCCAATCCTCTTTAAACCCCTCAGTATGTGTTATACCTAGCACAACACCCCTAATTTCAGTTACTAAAAAGGTAAAAAAAGAAGGAAAAGAAGAAAAAATAGTTGAAACCGAAACAGCACATAATATTTTAGGGGGCATAGAAAATTCATTTAGAACTGATAACCCCTTTAAAGGGGATATTATGGGGATTTTAGTTAATCTTAATTATGTTACTGATACATTTAATAATGCATTAAATACTGAAGGAGATGTTCCTTTAAATACTTTTATTGAAAATCTTTTTATAGGAATTAATAAATCTATAGGAAGTCTTAATAGTTTCCATTTATCTTATGATGATACCATAAATGAGTATCAAATATATGATGACAATACTATTCCTGGAACAGAAACCGAAACCCCACCAGAAGGTCAAATAAATGTATATAGAAATAAAGAAGAAGAAGTAGGTTTAGGAAGTTTTGTTAAAGATTTTAAAATATCTAGTAAAATTTTTCCAAAAATCCAAAATGCAGTAGCTATAGCAGCGCAAAACCCAGATGAAGGCACCATAGGAGAGAAAGTAGGATCATACCAAAGATTAAATAGAGGATTAAAAGATAGAATATCTAATGGAACTTTTCAATCCCATGAAGACATAGGTAAAGAAAAAGAAGATTCTGTACCTTATAAAAAATATGAACAAATTATATATAATATATCTAAACATCTTAAAAAAACTTATATAGAAAATAAATATCCTGAAGTATATAATATAAGAGATTTAGAATCTTCTTTTCCTAAAGTACTAACAGGAGATTTACAATGGAGAAGCAAAGAAAAAGAAATATCCCCACCTTTTTTTGTGCCTATAGAAATCTCCCTTACCCTCCACGGACTATCAGGATTTAAACTTTTTCAAAAATTTGATATAGGCCCTGATTATATATTTCCTTCTTACATACCTGAAAATTTAAATTATATTATACAAGGAATAACTCATGATTTAAAATCTAATGAATGGACTACTACTCTAAATACTTTGTGTTGGACTGCTGATCCTCTTAAAGACCCAAATCCCATTGCTTTAGAATATCCTATAGTAGGATGTCCTACTACTTCTCCCCCATCAACCCCTAATGAACCCACTCCTAATGAAGATACCCCTAATGAAGATACCCCTAATGAAGATACTCCTTCTGAAAATCCTACTCCTAACGCCGATCGTTTACGAAAAATATTAAAGAATTTAGGATATAATGAAAAAGGAAGTGAAATAGCTAATGGTGGGGATATAACTAGTGAAATGGCTGATTATGCTATTAAAGTATTTACTATTATAAAAAGTAAAAGACCTGATATTAATGTGTTAGTAACAGGAGGAAATGATTTATTCCACCACGACCTTCCTTATACAAGCAGACATGCCTTAGGAAGAGGATTAGATTTTGTCATAACTCCTGTAAATGTTAATAACGTAAATGGGATAGAAACAATTCTAAAAGGATTTGCTGCAGGAAATTATGCACTTGCTAGATACTTAAATGAATATTCTTCTCCAACATCCCAAGCAACAGGAGATCACTTTCATATTTCTTGGGGGGCGGGAACAGAAGCTCAAAATGAAATAGACTTAGCTAAGACAGAAGGAGAAAACAACCAATTTGATATATACCAAATATAATGTACTATCCTAAATCTCAAATAATAACAAATAAATTTAGTAAAGGAGAATTATTAAATCCTTTAACAAAAGAAAACTACATAGGCCCTTATTGGAAAACTTCCACAGGCAAATTCTTCTCAGGTAAATATCCCAGTAAAGATGTTAATCAGATTGAGTTAACTAAAGTTCCTTTAGGGTATGATTATGTTAATAAAAATTATGAAGAATTAAAACCTCAATTTTATAATTTTACTTCTAAAAATTTAACTTATTTAAATTTAAAAAAAATACCTAGTGCAAATGCTCCTGGCCTTCCCCAGTATTCTCCTACTTTACCTCAAAAACAAGATTATGTAGATGGGGAATTTACTAGGTTTTTTTGTAGAAAAAATAACCAATATTCTTACACAGAAATAAATGAAAAAATTTTTAATAAACTGAAAAATAAAGATAAAAGCATAGATTTTAATAAATTTCTTTGTTTTACTTTACCTTGGGTTATAAGTGGGGATAAAAATCAGGTAGCTACTGAAAATAAAAATGCAATATCTTATAAAGAATTTAAAATAGGCCATAAAAATTTAGGTATTTATTTAAAAGAAAATTATCTCCAATTTTATAAATAATATTTTTAATATTTATTAAAAATGGCAGAAAAGTTTATTATAGATAAAAGTAAAGGATTTGGTAAAACTACTGGAAACTTTATTTATGGTGGTCCTAATGAAGGAGGTACCCCCCAACCTAACTTTTGTATACCATATTTTATTTCACAACCTCAAACCACCCCATCTCAGGATGGGGCTATAAGTTTTCAAGGTAGCTTTGTTATAGACCCTGACGGTAAATCAGTCCCTGGCAATGATTTAACTGAGGTTAATTCAATGTATATATCTACAGCTAGTTTATTAGAAGATAATTTAGTTGCATACTTTACATCTAGTGTAAAAGGTACTATACTTCTTTATAGTAAAACTGATCCTAATAATTTTGCTATTCTTCCATATAGCAATACTCAAGTAATAGGAGAAACAGGTTATGTAGGATTTACTATAAATTTTAGTAGTAGCATTAATGGAGTTCAACCTGGAGCTTTATCTTTATCAACTCCAATCCCTTTTAATCTTGATGATCAAGTATGTATTTCTTTAGATTATAATTCAGGAGAAGGAGGAGGAGAAGGAGGCAGTGGTACTAGTGGTACTAGTGGTACTAGTGGTACTAGTGGTACTAGTGGTACTAGTGGTACGGCGGGTTCAAGTGGTACTAGCGGCATATCAAGTTATTGTATACCCTATGAGTTTGAAAATGACACCACTCCTATCCCCGCAAGTTTTGGAAAATTAAATTTTCAAAAAGTTACTTCTACTACAGATAATGTTCAAGATGCTACAAGTATTAATATATCAACAGAGTCTTTAGATAATAATAATATTTCCCCATACCTAAACCAACCCCCACCAGGCTATTTAAACATTACTAGTGGTTCATCATTTGTAATTTTTAACTATAGTACTGTTACTAGTAATGCTAATAATAGTTATACTACTTTTACTAATATTACTCCTTTAGCTTCATCTTCAAATACTCCTTTCCGCGGTTCGGATGGAAACCCTCCTAGTGACCTTTGTGTTGAAATAATTTCCTTAGGCACTAGTGGTACATCGGGTAGCTCAGGTACATCAGGCTCATCAGGTACATCAGGTACATCAGGCTCATCCGGTACAAGTGGTTCTTCAGGTACTTCAGGTTCATCAGGCACTTCAGGCTCATCAGGTACAAGTGGCTCATCAGGCACTTCAGGCAGCTCAGGTACAAGTGGTTCTTCAGGTACATCAGGTAGCTCAGGTACAAGTGGCTCATCAGGCACTTCAGGCAGCTCAGGTACAAGTGGTTCTTCAGGTACCTCAGGCTCTTCAGGTACAAGTGGCTCATCAGGCACTTCAGGTAGCTCAGGTACAAGTGGTTCTTCAGGCACCTCAGGTTCATCAGGTACATCAGGCAGCTCAGGTACATCCGGCAGCTCAGGTACATCAGGCAGCTCAGGTACATCAGGTTCATCAGGTACTAGTGGCACCTCAGGTTCATCAGGTACATCAGGCAGCTCAGGCACATCCGGCAGCTCAGGTACTTCAGGTTCATCAGGTACTAGTGGCACCTCAGGTTCATCAGGTACATCAGGCAGCT
>JAAHTG010001245.1_pt1 | contig 17961 bp, 21 predicted proteins | sample 6116081 | NCBI WGS metagenome assembly JAAHTG01 (sample SAMN13939989, study PRJNA603662) | sponge metagenome | isolation source: marine sponge | host: Mycale hentscheli | place: New Zealand | collected 2005 | reverse complement strand
ATTCTGAAGAAGTCTATGATTCTGCTTACATCAATGCTATGGGTGATGCTCTTTATATCACAGAAGAAGATGATGAAGAATATGATGCTGAATATGATTTCAAAAATAACGCCGTCACGACTGTTGTGGCTGATGATGAAGACGAAGCCTATGAAACATTTGCACAAACTTACGACCCGATAACCGAAGATTGGGAAATTATTGATGTTAGAGATGCTGAAACTTTTGGAGCCGAGGCATCCATAAAAATTGAAGACAAAGATGGTGGTTATCAATGTGGCAAGTGTTACACTGGCTTTGAAGATAAATCTCAGGCAGATTATTGTTGTTCCGCTTGCTATGCTTGTGGATACGCAGACCATGTAGGATTTGAACGTGGACAAAAGTGCTGTTCTTGTGATTGTGATGAAACTGGTGGAGGACCGAATGGAACTTGCCAAGAAATGAATGCAGAATCTTTTGCTTATCGAGTTTTTGATAAAGTCCTTAGTGAAAAGGACTATGAAAAGGTAGAACTGGCTAAACCCATTCGCACAGGTTGGGGTATCGGTGCAGGACTTACACTATTCTCTGCTACTGTTGCCGTAATTACGGTTTCCGTAGTCAATTTATTTGGTAAAAAAGGTGATGAAGAATGAACAACAACATGAAAATCGGATTTGGAATCTTAACTGCTGTGGCTGTTTGGACACAACGAGACACCATCAAGCAATTGATTTCTGGCTCAGAAGTTAAAAACGCTCATGTGGACCCTGCCGCAGATGCTCAAGTTGCTCGAAACTTTGGCACGGTGAACTTGGTTTCAACAGAACGTAACATTATGGCTGGACAAGCCGTAGGACAAACTCTCAACTATTCTGGTATGAATCTTAGCCCGCAACAAGTTGGTGCTACTAACGGTCTCAGTCAAATCTTTGATTTATCGGCTTATGCTGCTACTATGAGAAGCACCGACCCAGTATGGGGACAGAATTACCCCGGTCGTGCTATCGGACAAGACTAACCGAAGTCTTTAAGTAGTCGTGCCGAGAAAGAAACCTCATGGTAGATTTTGCAGAACTTCGGAATCGTATTCTCAACGGAGAAGACGAGATTCCAGATGAAGTAAAAGAATCCCCTGTAACCGAAGAGTTTCTTCGACCAGCAACAGGGTTTCCGATAATGTTTGGTGCGTTAAGCGTGGCTCTTGTTGTAGCCGACAAACTAAAATTAGAAATGCTCAAAACAGACGAGTATAATTACCGACCAATCGTGCTTTCAGTCTTTGGATTTTTACCACTTGGTTTCGGTCTTGGAGAACTAATGAGAGGACTTTCGGCACAAAAGCAATTCTCTCGATACGAAACTCTTGTTGAAGTAGCAGAAGCAGAAGTAGAAAAACTAACTGAAGACGATGTAGAACAAGACTCACAAGACAATTCTTATTCCTATCAAGCCGAAGCCAATTATCAGGCTCAAAACCTTGCTTCACTTGGTATTGCAGTTCCTAACATGAATCTTGGAACTGATGTAGGAGTTTATTCTGACGGTATTTTCGGTCAGGAATCTCCCAGCATTGGAAGGTCTCCAAGTTATGAAGCCTCAACTTTTGGATGGTGATTAAATGAAAAATGAAAGATTTTACTGCGTCGGATGCAAACAACATTATGAACTTGAAGTTCATGCTGCTCAAAAACAAGCAAGCAAAGGCGGAAGTTTCCGTCATTCGCTGATTTCTGAGTGTCCCAAAGGGCATCGTGTCAATAAATTATGCAAAAAAGAAGTGTATGAAGAACATTCATCATTCGCTGCTGAAGAGGGTTCTGCCCCAGTTCAAGACCCAATGGAGTTTGGAGAAATGGCTAACTGGACTCCTCTCGATGGAACGCCCTCACTTAAAAAGCGTAAGCGTGCAGAAGGCATGACCGTTGGAGTTAATTTGGAAGCCCTTGAGCCAACACCAGATGAACCAGAAAACGGCGAATCAATGGTTCCTGCTGATAGTCTCATGCCAGAAGGTTCTGGACACGTTATTGGTTCTCAAAGCACAAGTCATAATTACACCCCATTCCATGCTGAAGTTGAAATGATTGAATGTGGAAATTGTGATAAAACTTTCACGATTGATGAAGGCTTAGACATCGGCGGTATTGATTACTGCGAAGGATGCTATGATACTCGTTCTTCCAAAGAGGTTCACTCAGCCGAAACTTTCATAGTTTATCCAGAGTTGTATGAATATCTGATGATGCAAGATTTACTCCGAAGCGATAAAACATCGACTAAGCATTTACAAGATGACGATTATGAAATAACAGTTCCTTCCTATCTTATGGATGATATTTTGGCTGCTGTCTCGGAATACCAATCCACTGAAAAATCAGATTCTAATGATTCTGATTTCGCCTTTGGACAATCCAAAACCACCGTGGCCGTTACAGCCGCAGGTTTGGCCGTATTCGGTGCTTGGCTTTGGAACAAAAACAGGAAGTGAAAAAATGAGTGGATATGATATTACTTGTGACCCCGGAGATTTATACAGTCGAAAATGCTACGTGAACAACCCCAGCACTGGAGCCAAAGAAGAAATTATTGGCTACGATAGTGCAGGTAATCCACTTTCAAAGGGTGCAACAACGGCTGCTGGAACTGCATGGCAAGTCAATTTGACAACACTTAATCAAGACGGCACGGCTTACCAGCCATACGGCTCAGGAGGCGTTCCTTACACCCTTATGGGCGGTATCACAGGACTTTTAGGCAGCATCATGCCTTCGGGCGGGGCAGATATGCAAGATTGGAAATACATAACTGAGTCGGCTCCGGGTAGTCAGGCTCGTAAAACTTACGAACAGAGGGTCTGCAACCCTCTTTGGCCGACCTTTGGTTGCCGACAAGGACCTTTGGAATCCGACCTTAACGCAAGCCCCACCGCCGGCGCATCATCTCCTGAAACGGCTTATGAAAACAAATCATCTGGTGAGAAAATCGTCGGATGGTGGAAAAGTCTTTTAGGGGCGTGAAACTTTGTCTAAGCGTTCAGTAAGTGCCACGCATCGTGGGTCTATTGACGCTAAGTTTGCTGCCGATGCTGCTTCTACTGAATTAAATGCACGTCAAGCATGGCGTAGTTTGTTGATACCTGCGGTTGGTTCTGCTTGTTTCTTTGCATCTGCTGTTGTAGGATTTATTCGCACTCATCGAAAGTATGGATTTCCTAAAGATGCTTTCACTGGTGTAGATTATACACTTATGGGATTACCATTTGCGATTGTTGGAATGACTTTGTTTTATCAGGCCGAAGAAGCAGAGTTAGCCGAAACTACTTCTGTTTCCGAGAGTGATGCTGAATGAAGTGTCCCGTTTGTGAAACAAATTGTTCTCAAGTCTCAAAAGATTTGTTCGATTGTAGTTCCTGTGAAATGCGTTGGGTTTTAGAAACAGACCCAGACACAAAAGTTTCGTATTTAGAATCAGAAAGTTCAGAAAGTTCAAATCTACAACGTCGAGATTTAGTCTTGTTGGGATTAGGTGCTGTTGTCGGAGTCTTTTCAGGAGTCATAGGTGAAATTGTAGCCGAATTATTTTTAGACAAACTTCGTAGGCGACCCGAATTAAATACTTCAGTCACAGAAACGCCTCAGTAGTTTTAAGTAGGTTGTATTTCATATCCGTAACATGGATGAGGAATCTCGGATTATTTTCTGGGATGGCTATTTAGCAGCCCGTCGAGAACAATTTCTAAAAGAGCAACAAGTTTTGTTAGGCAACGAGTTTCGTAGCAACCCAGAGTTTTGGCTGGAAGTAGCCGAAAAAGAATGGGCAGTTGTCAAAGAAAGATTATCAACAGGTGCTGATGTTTCATTGAGTATTCAGGAAATTATGGGTGAGGATTTTTTCAATAATAAGATTATTGTAGTTTCAAATCAAACTTTTGCACTTGATGAAGAAGACCCAGATTCTGAGATTTTACCATTATATTCCTATGAAGATTTCGTTATGCTCGCCAATCAAGGTATTTTTCGGGAAACTGATTTTATCTTAGACCGAGAACGACGCTGGCAACCTAAAGTTGAACAATTGTTAGCACGACACGGTTACGAGCGAGTAGATGTTATTTGGAGAGGAGGTGGTTCTTATCTTAGATTCGTTATCAAATGAAAATCCAGACACAGCAAGCAAATGGGAAAAACTTTCAGAAATGCAATTCATCACAGTTCGCCACATGATTTTTATCATGTTAATTCTTGAAACTTTGATTCAGATTCCATTTATCTGGTTAGCACCAACTCTCGGTTTAGAAACTTTTAGTTCTCCGTGGTGGTTGCTACAATTTGCAGGAGTTGTTATGGCAACAAATATCGGTGCAGTTGTTTTGGCTATAATTGCTCAAGATGCTGCTAACAAAATTGGTAGTTCTCAAAGCGAAGCATTTACCGTGGATTTTATGGAGGGTATCGAAACTTTGACTCAGATTATGGCTACGTTGGAAGAAACTGCTTCTCAACGAGGTGAAAATCTTTCAGACCAAATCAATGAATTGATTCCATTATACTATGACCTCGGTTTAAGTTATGTCAGAACCCATAATACTCCAGCAGTTCAACCTCCTAAAATTGAAGTATCTCCCGCAGCAGAATACGATTCTGAGGATGAATTATTCAGTTGAGCAAACAAAGACTACTTTTAAGTAGTCGGAAAACGATATTTTGATTATTATGCGTTGGCACACTCTTTGGAGTTTTATTTTATTATTGTTGTTTAGTTCAGCAACGTATCTTACTTATCTTGTGAGTCGTGCAGGTGGATTGAATCCAATTCTTATCAACGATGTTATGCAAAGTGATTTATCCACTTTGGGTCCTACCGCCTTTTTATTAGACATTTTTGTTTTTGGTTTGATAATTCGATGGGCTGTTAATCGTCGTCGCCGCAAAGCATTAGAAACCAGCAAACCTCCGATTTTTGTTCCACCCATGATTGCTTTACCGCCCCCAGAACCATCTATTGACCAGTCATCAACTCAAAGGATTTGGGAAGAAATGGCTATGCTAAACGAACATGAGAACCTTTAAGTATCAGAACAGGCATAACCATGCTACGGAGTTGTTAAAATGGCAAACCAAGACCCACAACCAGAGATATATTCGACATCACATTCATTTGCAGGTGCCGCAGCAGCCGGAACTTCAAACCAAGTTAGTATTTTTACTAATCAAGCAAACAACGAAGAAGTTCGACTTTATGCTATCGGTGTTGAAATGTTGGATGCAACCACAGGTGCAGCACTAACAACAGGTCTTGATTACGACGTTGCTATCCAAGTTGGTCCTAACAATGTCCCTTCCAATGCTTTCTCTGCTGGATTCATCAACTCCAAGAACGACAAAATGCTTGCTTTCAGCACTCCAGTTCTTGTTTTGTTCCAACAACCTCTTTCAGTTACTGTGACCACCAACGCTGCTGTTGCCGCTAACGGTAGCATAATTCGTATTTCCCTTGTCGGTGAACTTGCTATCCAAAAGATTGCTGCTCACTCAGGATTGGTTGGATACCCAGTTAATGACATGGCTCCACAACAACGCCGACGTTAAACAAAGTAGTTTTAAGTAGTCGGACAACCATACAATCTGTATGAGCCTTCGTCGTCAAGCCTATGAATGGCGAAACATCGTGCCAACTGGCAAAACGGTCTCTAACACAGGACATCCAATTTTAACTTATGATGCGGCTGGTGCTGTTGAAGCCACAGTTCGTCAAATAAACCCAGACAGACCCATTGATATTATGATTGGTGGAGTAGGAAATAACCTTGAAGAACCTGCTGAATTGCGTGCTAATCAGTTTATTGTTATTGATTCTGTGGCTTGTTGGCCTATATCTTCTGCTCTTAATCTACGAATCGGAACAACTCGATACTTCCAAGACCCATCTGGAATCCCCAGCGCAGGTATGACGGGTGCTGCTATGCCGTTTCTACCATCCGATGCTACTCAACAATTTATCGGACACTACGATAGTTTAATACCGCCCATTTACGTTTTACCCGGTCAAACTTGGGGAATCGAATACACGGCTACTGAAACTCTTAACTCAGGTTCACCTGTTCCAACCTTAGATTCAGAAATAGCCACGGCTTATGTGCGATATTTACTTATTGACGGTCCTGATATGTTGATTGCTATGAAACTTTTAGAATCCAAAATCCCAGTCTCTGCCGAAACTATTCAATGGTATAAGAGAACTCTTATTCGTCACAGCCTTATGGCAGATGTCGGTTCTGAAGAAGAATTAGCGAAAGTTTTGAAAGACATGGAAAGGAGGCTAATTTGAATGGGTATCCGTGTTCAAAACTATGAATGGACTCTGCGGGGTAATGGAACTTATGTTGCCACAGATTATCCTCAAGCAGACATTCAAAACTCTATTTTCATTGGTAATTTCGGCAACCGCATTGAAATCCCTCCTTTTGTGAGAGAAACCGAGTTTGTAGTTATTCATCAATTTGGATGCACCGAAGGTGTTCTTGCTAAACCAACTGTCAATGCTAACCGCCTTTTATCGTGGAAACCAAACGGTTTTGTTCAAATTGTGATTAACACCACTGGATATTACCAAGACCCACAAAATACCTTCTCAGGAGGTATCTCTGGCACGGCTGCTCCTTATCCGTGGACAATCACTGATGTCCCACCTCACTACGAACTTCTCCCACCCATATACATTTTACCTGAGCAAACGTGGGACTTTCGATTTACTATGCTTAACGACCTTCGTGGTTACTGTGCTAATGCGGGTATAACTGAAATCCCTGCTTCTACAATTTTAGCCCAATGTTTTGTTCAATATCATTTATTTGATGGTCCAGATGCTTTGATTTGTCACCAATTACTTGAAATGGGCATTCCTATCACAGTTGATAACGTTGAATGGTATAAAAGAATCTTACTGCGTAGCAGAGGTCTTGATACCCAAACTTGGGAATACTATTTGTCAGCCATGCAAGCATACAGAGAAAGAGATGAATATCACGAAAAATACGGTTCACGCACCCGAAAAGGATAAGCCACACTTCGGGGGAATCTTTAAGTAGTCGGAGCATCCATGAAACTGTATGAGTTACTCTGGTTCTTACGGCGAAAACATTCGTGGAGTTAAGCGGCCTTACCGCAAGAAAGCCCTTCAAACAGGTTATTCTCAAAAAGGTGCTGCGGTAAATAGCACACCACAACCCGTTCACACGTATTCAACTGCTACGACACAACAAACCGAGGCCATCCGACCCGGTGTGGACCCACATACTTTCGATAGACCTGTTCGACCAGCAGTAGAGGCTCTTGAAGGAGGGATGCCGATTGCTTCGGCCTTCTTTCCGTGGCACACAGTATCTAAGCCAGAGTCTGCGAACCTTATTCAGCGTCAAAAAGTTGATTTAACGACTACAACTATCGCTAATGGTGCTTATCTTGATGCAGTAGTAATCAATGTTTCTAACAATGTTACAGGAACAGATTCATGGGCTGGTGGCGCACCAGTTTCAACTGCTTTCACAGGCACAGCCCCTTCGCCAAGACTTCCGCAACAAGTTGGAACAATTACTTCAACTCCCGGTGCGCCCAGTAACACTGGTCAAGCAAATCGTCGAAGCGTTAGCACAAATCCGATTACCAGCCGAGCAGCAGGAGGCACAACTTTCGCCCCATCGGTTGCTAACATCACAGCAGGTTCTAATCAATTCATTTATCGAGTAGCCAGTTTTGGTCACGCTGAAAGCACAGGCGCAGCCGCAGGTGTAACTTATCAGATTTGGATAGATGGAAAATTGTTTATGGAATGGCCGGATTTCCAATGGTCACCTACTATTCCACAACGAGACCAATGGTTCTTTGAGAATCCTTTGGCCGTAGAACAACAAATCGTATATCGTGTTATCAACGAAACTGGCGGTGTCATCAACACAGGTGTTGCCGAAGCAATTTTCTCAGGATGGGTTGAAAACCGTGATTACTACAACGACGTAGGATACGACCAACTAAAGTCTTGAGGTGAACAAAGCATGGCATCAATATACTCTGGTTCAGACGCTGGAAAGTCCGGTCTGGAAATGGTTGAACTTGATGGAAGTCCTGACATTAGAGGAGTTTCTAAAATCAAGGTTTCTAACACCACGCTAACCGACGATGGTAACGGTGAAGTTACTTTACTTACAGGTGGTGGTGGAGGTGGCTCAGGAACAGTTACCGAGGTTAGCACAGGAGTTGGATTACAGGGAGGACCAGTTACCACGACTGGAACAATTGAACTGACGGATACAGCAGTTACACCCGCAGTTTATACCAATGCAACAATTACAGTAAATCAAAAAGGAAGAATAACTGCCGCATCAAGTGGGGCGGCTAATCCCGCAGGGGCAAACCCTACTGCTACTCTAAGCGGAACTGCTGTTAATGGTGTTGCTACAACCTTCATGCGTAGTGATGCTGCACCTGCCTTAGCCAATACCGCAGTCACACCTGCCGCATACACCAATGCAAACATTACCGTTGATGCTCAAGGAAGAATTACAGCCGCCGCTAATGGTTCGGGTGGAGGTGTTACTCTTACAGGAAGCACCAACAATACCATTTCCACAGTCACAGGTGCTAACGCCTTACAAGGAGAAGCCAATTTAACATTCGACGGCACAGTTTTGACAGTCACAGGCAATTTAGCAGTAGGAGTAAGTGCTACCAGCACAGTAGGATTCATGGGTGTAACTCCTGTGGCTCAACAAGCAACTTCAAGTTACTCTCCTGCTGGACCATTACCTCCTGTTTGGGATGTCGGAACTGCTGGAGCCGTGGATTCTGAATTAAACGACATTAGTTCGGCTATTACATCAATTGTCCAATTACTTCAGGCATACGGACTTTCTTCTTGAGGTGATAATTTGTGGCTACGAAATACACGGGTTCAAATGAAGGCATTGAAGGACTTCGAGTTCGAGACCAAGACGGCACACCCAACGTCAATCCAGTAACTGAGATTCGAGTTACCAATGGCACGCTAACAGACGATGGCAACGGTGTAGTTTCATTACAAACTGGCGGAGGCGGAGGCGGTGGAGGCACATCTTCAGGTTCCGCAGGTGCTGTTCAACTTTCAGATGGTGGCGGAGGTTTTACCAACGATTTAGATTTAGATTATGATACAACCAATGACAGACTCAACATCGGTGATTCTTCTTTGGGAACTGCGACTACTGCTGCACCCGGAACGGCCACTATTATTGATTCATGGCCTATTACAACTTATCGTTCTGCTAAATACTCTGTTCAAATTACTGATACAATTACCTCAGAGTATCAAACTTCCGAGATTGCAGAACTTCACGACGGGTCCACAGTTATTTTTAACGAATACGGTGTTTTATTTTCAGGTTCTAATCCACTTGGAAGTTTCGCTGGCAACATCGCAACAGGAAATGCAAGACTTATTTTTACTCCCACAAATGCTAATGCTATGAACATAAAGGTAACTCGAACACTGTTAGAAATCTAAGGCTAATCTTTAAGTAGCAAAAGCAACTAACAAATATCAGGGTTGATTTTTAATGGCACAAGCACCTTTCCGCACAGCAGCGATTACTGCTACGGGTGATGTTACATTAGGTGCATCGGGTCAATTAACAGTTACTGCTTCTAACGGTAACATCGCTACTTCAGGAACCGGAAGTTTCGGAGCAACCACGGTCACCAGTCTCAATGCCAGTTCTGGTGGAATCACCAATGCTGGTGCAATTGCAGGAGCCACAACTATTGGAGCGTCAGGATTAGTTACTGCCGGAAGTTTTACTGATGGCGCACTCACCATAAATGCAGGAAGCATCACAAATGCTGTTTCAGTCAATGCTTCAGGAGCCATTATTGGTGGAAGTCTTACAGACGGACAAGCCAACATAACAGGTGGTGCAATTTCAGGCGTTACCACAATCACTATGACTGGTGCGCTTGATGGTGCTACTGACATAACTGCTACTGGAACAATTCAAGGAAATACAATTACTGACGGCACAGCCCAAATCGTTGGTGGTGCTGCTTCAGGATTAACAACTCTTGCTATGAGTGGTATTCTAACTGTCGGTGCAGGAGGAACAACTTATGCGTTCCCAACGGCTCGTGGAACTGCAAATCAAATCTTAAAGATTGATGGTTCTGGTAATTTAACTTTCCAAGATGACGGCGGTGCTACTGGACCCGGTGGTGCATCTGGAAACATTCAGTTTAACGACGGAGCAGGTGGTTTCAGTGGAGAAGCATCACTTAATTGGGATTCAACTAATGACGTTTTGGAACTTGGAAACGGTGGAACTGCTTACGCTGGTCTTGCCAGCAACACACAAGCCGTCGCTGGCGGTGCAACCACAGCCATTGATACTTTTGCTCAAACCGCTTATGTGGCTGCTAAATATCTAATCACGGCTGAAAATACTTCCTCGAATGAAGTTCACACAATGGAACTTTTGATTTCTGCTGATGGCTCAGTCACTAATTTCGTGCCTTTCGCTGATGTCTTTACTGGCGGTGCGCCTTTGTTTTCAGTAGCAGTTTCAGGAACAGGAACTGTTTCGATTGATGTTACCAACGTAGATGGTGCTAACGCTATCAATGTTCAATTTATGCGAACTACACTCGCTTAAGCAGAGAGTTTTAAGTAGTCGTGAAACTTTATTATTGTCATGGCTGAAGTTCCTTTTCGTTTCAAGGATGCTACGGCTTCCGATGAACTTCGAGTCGGCAATTCCAAATTATTCCTCAATAATACGGCTGTTTCGGCTACGGCTGCTGAACTTAATCAATTAGAAGGCATTACTTTAGGAACGGCTGCTCAAGCCAACACAGGTGATTTTGCTACGGCTGCTCAAGGAGTCCTTGCTAATACGGCTTTACAAATCGTTGCCGTTGATGGAGTGACTATCACTGGAGATGGAACAGGAGGAAATCCATTAGTAGCCTCAACACAAGGTCTTTCTATCGGAGATACTGTCACAGGAGCCACACAAGGTTCGTTATTGTTTGCTGGTGCCTCAAGTGTTCTTGCTCAAGACAATGCTACGTTATTCTTTGATGATTCCAACAACCGATTAGGAGTCGGCACGAACAATCCATCGGTTTTACTTCACATTCAAGAAAACTCTTTGGATGAAATACTGCGAATTGAATCAACGGATGCTACGGCTGGTTCTAACTCCGCCCCAGATGTTGTCATTAAAAGCCCTAAAGCCGCCGCTAACGACTACTTAGGAAGTCTATGGTGGTATGGGAACGATAATGCTGGAAACGCAGAAGCATACGCAAGAATAGGGGTAATTTTGGATGACCCTGCTGACGGTGCTGAATCAGGTGCTATGTTTTTACAATCCGATGTTGAAGGAAGCCTTAGAACCATGCTTTTCTTAGAAGGTTATACCACAGGAGGCACAGGACAAGTCGTAACCAATTACAATGCTCAAAATATCAATTTCCGAACTCTAAATCTTGGAACAAGCGCAGGAGGTCCCGGTGGATATGGTATTGCTCACAATGCTTCCAACGGAAGAATCGGTATTGGAACTTCTTCACCTTCTTCACTTTTACATTTAGTAGGCATTGATGATTCAAACCCCGAATTAAGGATTAGCCGGGATGGTGTAGCCTCACAATATCTTTCTATGCAAAACGAGGATGCTTCGGGTGGTTTCATTTCATCTCAATCGGGTGAAAGCAATAAAAAGCCACTTTACTTAGAATCTATTCATAATTCGGGTGGTTCAGCCGCAGGTGATAATTCCATTATTTTTAGAACAGGTGCTTCTTCAAGTCCCACTACAAGAGTAACCCTAAGTGATTCCAATGCTCGATTTGTTGTTGAATCGGGAACATATCTGCTTGCTGATGACAACATACGTGTTGGCTCTACGTCTATAACACCAACTGATTATTCTCTTTCCGTTCAAAAATCTTCTTCCACACTTAGCGGCGGATTATTTTCTTCTTCAATTGGTGAAAGTTCTATTACAAATGATAATGCGGGATGGTGGCTCACCGCAAATGGTATGAACACTACTTCTAAATACACCCCTGCACTCAAGTTCGGTTCAAATGACAGCGCATTTACTACTGATAGCCCCAAATGGTTAGCAGGTATCATAGGTCGAGCCGGCGAAACTTATTCAAGCGATACAACAGGTGGTATGGCTCTTGATTTCTTGACATTCCCTGACGGTGGAGGTGCAAATGGTGGTCCAACTGTTCGCATGACAATTCACGAAAATGGATTTGTAGGTATTGGAACAGAGTCTCCTGCTGAAGAATTGCATATTGTAGGTGCGTCTGACCCGAAAATCAGAATTACAGAATCGGGTCAAAATGGTTACACAGAAATTACTGCTTTTGCTGATTCATACGGTGCTTTTAAAATAATTAACGAAACTACGAATGAATCAACCATTATGGATTTGTCAGCAGAATCAACAGGCACAGGAGCGCAAACAATTAGGATGTTCAGAACAGCCAACACAAATGCCGCTTCAACCAGATTCCAAATCTTATCACCCGGCTCAACTACTGAAACTTTCAGAGTAGAAGCAGACACTGGAAAAGTTACTCAAGCATTTGCTAAAAACGGTGTGCTAACTGCTGATTCCAACGGTGCGCTACAAATTGCCTCCAACTTAACCGACGTAGCCTATCTCGAAACCGTAGCCATTGGTTCAGGTCTTAGTGGTGACGGCACAGCAGGTAATCCATTAGTGGCTACTGGTGGAGGCGGTGGCCTTCAACCCGGCGACAATGTTTCATTATTGACTAACGATGCAGGTTACATCAATGCTACACAAATAGGTGCTTTTGCTGCGCCTATCGCCCCAGCCGTTGCCGCAGTATTCCCTGATTCACCAACAGGAGGTCCTTTGAATCCCGCAGGTTGGATGCAAATTGACATAGGACTTGGACCCATGTTTGTTCCGCTTTATGCTTGAGTTTAAATAGGTGGTTCTTCTTATTACGACCATGAGCATTAAACCTGTCAAATTAGAACTTTCCGAACTTAATCTTGTTTTGAATCTTCTTAATCAAGCAAGTGTGCAAGGTATTGAAAATGCCAGAGTAGTTTTGGCTTTAGCAGATAAACTTACGGCTCTACTTCCTGATGAATCAGATACTACAAATGCTTAAGTATCAGAACCAACAATCTCATAATATGGATTGGAACTATTGGAGTTTAGGATTCGCAACGTTAGCCATGTTCGCATCATTGGCTGCTATCACGCAAGAAAGTAATTCTGCTGAGGCTCCAGATTATCTCGATGAAACCCCTTCAGAAGAGGTTATTGACCAAATGCGTGGTTTGGGGGCATCTGCTTGAGTAAGTCTGAAACAAAGTCTGTTCGTATGACTGTGACCAAATTAGGCCATAAAATCGACGACTTGACTGAAGTTATGGATGTGCTTCACAACGATGTTTTAGAAATAAAATCAGCCATCAAATCTTTGGTTGAAATCCAAAAAGAAATCATCAAAGCAACTTTACCAACTGAAAAGAAATCTGAAACTTCTAAATCGCCTGAATCAGATTTTACTATGTATGGTTAAAACAAAGATTGCTGTTTGCCCAATTCTTGTGACTCGAAAGTTTCACTTACCCATTTAGAAACTTGGCTATACAAACCAGAAATGTATTGATTACAACCGTAACGTTCAATCAACGTAGCCATCAAATCATCGTATTTAGCAACTGAACCCTCAGTAACAGTCAAAATAAGATTACCGGGGCAATAAATGTCCACCGTTTCACCTGTAAATCTATCAGTTCTGGTATCTAATCGAGTTCTGCATTTTCCACTTACAGGCACACGGCGATAAGATTCACCACATTTAGTGCAACGAACTTTTTGTTGTCCGTAAGCCCTAAGATTACCTCTCATATCACGGATTAAATGTCTATCAATCAATTTACTGGCTTGTTCGATATTATCAACCGATTCAAGTATTTCTCCAAGTGCAAATTGTTCCATTGTTTTTCTACGCATAGAATCCAAAGTGTTATACGGATTATTACGGGGTCCTGCTCCACAATCTGTGGTATCGTGAGTAAATCCTATTTTACCAACAGGCAAAACGCCTTCTTCAGTTAATGTTTCAACAATTCTAATGCCGTGTTTCAATGCTTCCTTAGCATTCGGTGGTTCTTCTGCGGTTCGCAAAAACTCGTAAAAGGAAACCGGGTATTGCGAAAGAATATCAGTATTCAACGCTTCTTTGTCAATTTCTGTTGCTACAATCCGAGTTGTCAGCGTTAGCGGAGCATCCATACGACCACCACGATTTCTCGGCAAAAACATTCGACTAAAGTTGAGTAATCCTTCAGTTAGCAACATAATACAATCAATATCACCGTCGCAATTCCTTCTTTTAGCAGCATGATAAAACGGATGTCCGTAATGACCCTTAACGGGTGCTGTGCCGATGATTCTGGCAAGAACGGCTCCTGAAGTGTGAGGTGCAAGCCCCATGATAAGTTGTCCCACAAGTGCTTCTGCTCCTGCATCGTCTTTCAACCGATAAAACGGCTCTAATTCATACATAGTCGTCAAAGCATCATCGGTAAAACGCATAGCCGCTAACAACGGTGTAACGCAGTTTTCTGCTATCACTACATCTTGAGGCATCAATTCAATAACTTGGTCATCAGTAACCACTGGTTTTCCTTGATAATCCACATCATAACCTAACTCTCTCGCTCTTTCCGCAGTAATACCGATTTCATCGGGTCTAAAGTGAGTCATAGTAATATCAACCATATCAAATCGAATTGTTCCGTCACGGAAAGAACTTGTTCCGTTACGTTGTCGCAGAACGGCTTTCAACAAATGTTCTGGAATCTTTTCTCCTGAGCCGAGACTTTTGTTACCTTTTACTTTGGGTTCAACCGCTTGATGTGTCAAATCCATCGCTTCTTTCCATAATTCATCAGCATCCAGCGTTTGCTTAACCATACCAACAAAGTTGGTTTCCGTCGCAACGTGAGAACTCTCAGGAGTTCCTAAACAAACACCTTTCCATGTTTGAGTATTACATTCAGGACACACTCGAATACCAGTATAATACTTTTCTGATTTACGAACAGCATCTGGAATCAATCTTTTTGTGCCGACATTAGAACCCACAGGCCAAATCCCGTGTGTGCTTGGATTCATTTCACGATGTTTAGAACCTTCGGGTTTGCCCATTCTGGCTCCAATTCTCAACGTAGTTCTTGGTCTAACTTCTACTCCAAAACTTTCGGTAATCCATTCTCTTGCGGATTTTTGGTCGAGGGTATTTAAAGTATTCAAATCTTCAGCATCAAACCGTGAAACTTTCGCTACAACTTTCAAAATCAAGCCGGCTTCAGCACCCAGCAAGACTCCTTCTGAATCAATGTCCACATTCAAACGATACACCAAATCACGATACTTTTTTGGAACACTCGGAGTAACCGATAAAGTCAAAGCCATGCTTGCCGCCATTTCCCCGATTTCGGCTGCTGAAACATCATCAAGACCTACGGGAATATACTTTGGGTCTAAAGGAACTCCGTATGTCTCGGACATACTCCATGCTTCTTCAAAACTCTCAGCATTTTTCAATCCTGCTTCTGCTACTACTTGTTCATGCCACTCTGAAACATAAGGGCTTGGAGGAAGTGGATGGTTGTTTTCTAAAAACTCACCCACAGGAACTAACAATTCTCCGATGTCCCAAACTTTTTCAATAGGCCAATCAGGTTCAGTAGGCAAAACCGACCAATCATCAGTTTCAGACAACCCTGCTCGAAGTTTCATTTCAGATTCTGAATTAACTCTTTTTCCTGAGCCGTCTTTGAATTGTAGATACGGACCTTGTATAGTATCACAAGGCGTAGCAACTGTGGCTTTACCGGGTCGTTCATACTTCATTTGTGTTCCACAAATAACGAAACCTCCAATAGCCATCATAGAAACAGGGTGCATCGCTGTGGTTGCCAGTCCTGCTAAACGACTTCGACCGTATCGCAATCTTAAACCACCAACTTTCATAGGCAATCCGAAAATAGGGCGACCAGCCAAAACATCGCTCATGTATTTCTCACTCGGTTCAATGGTTTTAGATTTACCACCCGTTTTAACGAAATCTCTAAGCCATTCCCAGCCATCCATTTCTAAGGCTTCCACATACTTGAGAATCTTGGGTGCTTTCAAAACTAAACCTTCACACATAACCAACAGCATACCTTCACGAACTTTGTTTGTAGGAACTCTTTCAAGGTCTCTTTGACCTGTAACTTCGCCGCCCACACCTTCTCCATCAACATAAACAGGACAGTTGCCCGCAATAACTTCCAATTGAGGATTAGAAGGTCGGTATTGTAATCCACGACTGTATTTTGAAACTTCTTCTTTGTAGCGTTCCACTTCATTAAAAGTTACTTGAGGTGGCTTTAATCCAAAATCACGACGCAACACGTCAGCAATCAAAACACTCAAGGCTTGACCTGTTCCACCAGCACTCCGAATCGGACCTGCATAATTAACTGCTAATGATTCGCTTCCATCTTCATTGGTAATAATTCGGCATGAAACGACACCATCCAACGGTGCTACCAAAATACCCTCTGTAAGCACCGCTAAACCAGCGCAAATGCCGTGATACATACAAGTAGCCATTCTACTCGTTCCTAACGTCAGAGAGTCCTTTAGAGCCTCTGTTTCGTAAGTCTTGAGAGTTTCCCTCCAATCAGCCTTGCTAACGACTTCAGCATCGAATCCAATAACCTTTCCTGTGCCTTCACAGTTTTCACAAGGAACTTCTTTCCACGACACTTGAGCATTTTTACCAGAACCCTTACACGCAGGGCATTTTTGATTCTCACCATAAATTAAACTTTCAGCCGCTACAATTCGAGCAATCTGAATGGCTACCATCTCACGGTTACCATCGTTTTCTTCAGTTAATTCACGAATCTGAGCAGCCGTGTTTCGAGGATGTAAAAAATCTAAAAGTTTCTGAGTTCTGTCAGCAAGGTCGGAAGCCAATGGAATCTCAACGGACAGCCGTGGGTCCAAACCTTTTGCTTTTGCTTTGGCTACTAACTCATAGGCTTCAGCACACTCCGCTTCTAACCGAGCAATATACGCTTCGTAGTCCATGTGTTCCATAGGAACAAGCACTTACTTAAACTTCAGTATTCAGGTTGTGGTAAAACATCAGCCCAAGGTCCAGATTCCCATCTATTATACTTGAATGTCCCTAAATGAGATTTTCCATAACCAGTTACAGCACCTGTTGGACTAAAACCAGTAATGTAAGGCACAGAACCCGCAAACACGTCAATAGCATAAGGTGTATAAGGTCGATTCACAAGGTCTTCTAAAGCCTCATAAAGTTTCTCAAACGTGTCGTATTTTTTCCAACTTGCTTTTTCACCATTCGGTCTTCTAATTTCCACTTCAAAAGGTCCTTTGTATTCTTCCCGACTTTCGGATTCATATCTTTCATCGTGACTTTCTTCTTCTTCCTTAGCCCAATCCGTCAAATCCATATCTCCATGTTTTTCACCTTCTTCTTCAGCCCACTCTTTAAAAGAAACGTCTTTACCATGAGTCATCATTTCTTGGTCTGCCCAATCATTAAACTCAACATCAAAAGTTTCAGTGAGAACTTCTAAGTAACTTTCGCTAACAGGTGGGAAAACCATCTGACCATCAGTAAAAGTTTTAGAATCAATTTCTTCTCCGTTTCTCACAACTCTATCTACTAAAATGTAATAATGGTCGCATTCTGAACCGCACCATTCCACAGGAGCGATTTTAGTTACTCGACCTTCCATATAACAATCATCACGAATCAAAGTTCCATCAGGCAAAATAAAGTCATAACTGCGAACTCGGTCACCGACGGAAACCTCAAGTTCTTGCTGGCTTTCAGAACCAAAAGTTTCGGAATC
>JAAHTG010001244.1_pt1 | contig 17977 bp, 21 predicted proteins | sample 6116081 | NCBI WGS metagenome assembly JAAHTG01 (sample SAMN13939989, study PRJNA603662) | sponge metagenome | isolation source: marine sponge | host: Mycale hentscheli | place: New Zealand | collected 2005 | reverse complement strand
ATTGTCTTAATCCTGTTACAGTTCCTTTTCTTTTTACTAAAGAAACCATATTATGGAATATTCTTTTATAAATTTCTTGGGCCGAATTTTCAATAGGATAGGGGAAAGAAGGATCTGCTAATGCTATAACATACCCTAATGTTGATTGTTGTTGATCATAATAATTAATTACTGATCCGGATGCTATATCAATATAACGTGTTATGTATTCTAAGCCAGATCCTACAGCAGGAAATACTCCTATCCCATTAGGATTAAAACCTATAGAATTAAAATCATTTCCATAAGTATCAAAACCTAATGATTCTATTACCTCATCAGCTAATCCTAGGGGTAAAACAGATCCAGTTAATCCTGAATTTGTATTTCTTACTTGTTCTACACCTTCGGTATAAACATACATTTCATCAAAGGTTTGACCAACCATATTTACAAACTTAATATATTGATCATTACTTGAATTTTCTGTGATAAAAGGAGGGACTAAGTAATATAAATAATCTTGATTATTATTATCATAACTTGAAGCAGAATAAATTTGATTTTTACCCGAATTATAATAAGCACTATTCTCATTAGTACTACCAAACCAATTTAAAGCTTCAGAACTTGTAACAGAATAATTTGCATAAGGATAAGTTGTTGTACGTTTAGGCCATGCTTCTGATCCAGTTACATAATATAAATAATATTCATAACTATCAAACTTGCCAACTATTTTATTTATATTATTTGTTACATTATTATAACTAGAAGAATAAGTAGGAGATCCAGGAGTACTTCCTCCTATTGTTTCTAATGATCTTAATTCAGCCTCATAACTTTCAATTGAGGTTAATTTATCTTCAAAATTTCTTAATCTTTGTTCAGCGGATGAGTATTTTACAAATTCATTCCAATCCCCCCAATTTTTTCTTAAAATAATACCCTTTTGATTTTTTAAGGAATTAAATTGATAATAAGATTGTGAGCTATTAGTATTAATTAAATCATTTAAATTTTTAAAATTTGTAGAATTATTAATTCTATCCTTAATATCTATATTATAATTAGGTCCTTTTAATTGTAATAAATTATCTACAAATTCTAAATTAGGTTGAAAATCTATTGAAAAAACTTGTGTTTCTCCTACTTTTGAAATTATTTGTAACTGTTGTTCAACTTCAAATTCTAAAGGTAGGGGTTTATATAATTTAATTAATATTGATGCTGCTGTATTGGATCCTGATGATGGTAATTCTAATTGACTATTTACCCCAATAAAATTTCTATTATTTCCAAATGAAACATAAAATTCATCTGCATTTTCTCTGGTATTAATTTTATTTATAAATTGTTGATAGTAGGATTCTATTTGGGTTGTAGATAAAAAATTATTTTGAATTCTTAATTCTGTTCTATCTCCAGATATATCTTTTATAAAATAAGGATGACCATTATAGTCTTCGGAATTATCAATTTTATCAAATTCAGATCCTAATTCATAATCTACAAAATTATATAAAGCATAATAATTTCCTGAAGAGTATCCTTGATTATAAATATCTTCAATCGGGTTTAATTCAAATTGATTATAACTTGAACTTGAATTAGAAATAGTAGTTCCGGATTCAGGAAGAAGAAATGAACCATTAGCATTATAATTTAAATTTTCATATAAAAGAGTTTTTGCATAATTATATATGTAAAATTGTGTTTTACTAGTAGTTTGAGAAAAAGAACCTGTTAATTCAATTGATGGAACAATAGCATCTAAACTTAATTCATATCCTTCTTGAATAAAAACTTCAGCATTTAGTTGATTAATTGATGCAGAAACTGGTATAGCCATTTTTTATTATTTATCTAATTGTTGTTTCAACTTGTACTTCTTCAGTATTATCAAGATTTAATCTTCCAGTACCTGAAAATTGTATATTATTATCATTAGGATCAATTGCATCTTCTAAATTAGTAGCTTCTTGTACTAGTTCTAAATTTTCTCTTCTTAATTCAGCAATTTCATCTAATAATGCTTGTATTTCACTATTGATAGTAGAAAAATCAGCATACTCACCACTAGTTTTCGCAAGATACTGATGAGATTCTACTTCTCCAAGTTTAGGTATAATGTAAAAGAATTTGTCATAAAGATACCAAAAATCACTTAATACCGCTAAGTCTCTATCAAAAAAAGAAGGATCAGGTACATTAACTAATTGAGTAAATTTTTTATTTACTGTTTCATTAAATTTATCCTTATTAAATCTTTGTGATTTTAATGTTATCTTTTTCATTATCCATTTATTACTTTAAACATCATATCTTCATCAAATATCTTAGTAGTACCATCAATAGTAGTTTTTAATAAAATTGTATAGTATCTTTCTGGTTCTAATCCTCCCATATAAATATCAAAATAACTTGAAGTTGTATCTGCACTTACTTTAGTATATTGACTATCAAAATCAATTACATATTCATTAGTTTCTGAATCTTTTATAGCAAATTGAGCTTGTTTTGGTAAATAATAATTAGTTAAATATCCAGATTGTGTTTGGAAAACTTTTTTGGGATATTGGGGAACTGCTGCTATCCTAAATCTTTGTACACTTTGAGGATAATAAACTCCACTATTATTATAAGTAGATATAAAGGCTTCTGGTTGGGGTAAAGTTTTCATTTGTGATGAAGTACCATAATAAAAATCATCAAACTTTATTTCTAACGTTGGAGGATAAATAGTATTAGTATCTACTGAATAGTATCTAAATGTGGTTGCTTGAGATTGTGATGGAATTAATTCAACCGAAGATGTTTGTTTTATTATAAATCCTTCATTTTTTATATCAGCAGCACCTAATCCATTTGATTGGCTAAACCAAACATCTACAGCAAAGGTTACATCTACATTTAAATCTATAGGATCAGCATATGTAAAAGTTTGGGAAGCAGTTACCATTTTAGCAGTAACAGATCCTGTGTACCATGTCCCACCTCCTGGAGTTGTACCTTGATTTTGAGAATAAGATCCTGTAGTTCTAGGGTTAAAACCCCCTCCAAATACAGTTTCCCAATTAGTACCAGATTTTCTTTCTCTCCAACTACATCCATTTGTAGTAGCAGGTGAATTTCCAAATCTTCCTGTTCCCATATCCCAACTTTGGGAAACAGGATAAACCTTTAAGTATGAAGTTGAATTTAAATTTGTTACTACAGCAGCATAATTTTTTAAACTAGACCTCCATTTTCTTTTTTTAAAATTATTACCTGTTAATGTTAATGATCCTGATGTTTGTGCTACTAATCCATTTATTTGAAATGATTGGGATAGAGAAGTTGTAAGTAACACATCACCAATTTTATAATTTTTTCCTCTATTATTAATTTTAATATTTGTTATAGTATTTCCTGATATTGTTATATCTCCTATTGCTCCAATTCCTGTTCCTGTAGAACTTGTAAATGGAACATTGTAATATACTTTATCGACTAAGTCTGTTGGATTTAATGTAATTGATCCATTTAAATTTCCATTTGCTGTTGATAAATAACTTATACCTGATCCTGATATATAACTAGTATATGCATTATTTATTTCATTTTGGGAAAATTTAATTAAATATCTACTAGTTTGGGCAGCATCATTTAATATATAAGTAGATGCTTCTAGTATTTCATCTAACCCAGTATTCATTGTAACATTTTGAGTATATAATGTAGCGTCTTTTTCAGGAAATAGTTTATAAATTGCCATTTATTTAAATATTAAAGTTTTTTAAATCATCTAATTTAGGTTTAACATCACTAGGAACTATACTTTCATCAATAGATGCAGGTACACCACCTGCACCCGGTTGTTGGTTTAATCCCCCTCCTATAACTTCTTCAATTTCATTGCTAGGATCTGCTAGTACTTCTAAATAAGTCCTATTAGGAGTATATTGTTGTAATGTCATAACTTCTAAGGTTCCTGCATCTTCATCTCCTTCATTGGTATCTATAAATTTTGCTTTTGTAGGATACCTTAATACTTTATAATTACCTCCATCTAAAAATGAAGACTTTTCTCCATTTGCGGCTGATGTTCTATTTGGGCCCCCACTTCCTCCTTGTTTTGTTCCTGCTTCTGGGTTTTCAACATCTAATGCTGTTATTTTAGTTGATGAAACTAAATCGTTAGTTGAAATATTAGCTCTAACTACTCCTTCATTAGTAGTATAATATGCATTTTCAGCATTGTATCTTTGAGTAAAATTAGATGAAGGATTATTAGTTGTTCCCCCATCTTTTGGGGTACCATCTAAAGGTTGATTTTTTTTTATTTGATTATATCTTTCTAATAAATCCATATTTTTTTATTTATAAAGGTACTACTCTTCCTACAATATCAACTTGTGGATATTTTAATTCAAAAATCATAGGATCAACTGATGGGTAAATAACTCCTTGGTTTGTTGCTGCTATCGTATCATATGAATAATCACTATATCCTTTACTAGCACCTGATATATTTTTTATTTCTACTTTGGTAATAGTTTGAACACCTTCAACCTTATCTAAAAGTATACTTATATCTTTTAATAATATAGGTTGGTTTATATTCCAATTATCAATACTAAAATAATTTGTTAACGATTCTATACAACGTAAAACTACATCATTATTATTAAAATTAGGTAATACTATTATATCAAAATTACATGTTATATTAATAATATATGCATCTTTAATCTTTATAGAATCATTTATCATTCTATATTCAGATAGATAAGTTTTTAAATTTTGTTTTAATGTTGAAGAAGCTGTTCTTAATTGTTTTTGAGAATTATAAGATAATACATACATATCTAAAATAGTAGGTAATTCACCTAATTGATATTCTGCTACTTTAGTAGGTTGAATATAAGCTTTAGCTATAGTACCTATATTAGCAGGCATACTTAATGCTCTAATTAGATAATCTTGTTGAGTAACAGTTCTTAATTGGTTTTGAAAATTACCTAAAGCATTTTGTCTTATTTCTTCTATAGTATCAGCTCCTTGACCTCCATCTGCTGCTAAAATATTATTTATAGCTACAGAATCAAAAATAGTATTTGCTAATGTGTTATTTGTTATATTAGGGTTAGAAAAAAGTATTCCTGTTGAATTAAAATTAGTTAAAGTTCCTGATGCTACATTAGATGCTAATCCCCCTCCTGTTAAATACCTTATTGTTAACGTTGTGTCAGCAGGTGCTATACCATAAGTATCAGTAAACATAAAATTTAAGGGAGAATAAGCTGTTGTTAATTTATCTTTTGAAAATGCTAGTCCTGTTCCTACATTATCAGGATTAGGTACTAAATTTTCATCATTATCACTTACAGTTCCAGCTCCAAAACCTATCTGTAATGTAGTATTATTTAAAAATCTTGATGTAAATCTTCTTTGGACTTGTTTTAAATTTAATAAATTGGGAGCATCATCTTGTATAGCATTAGGGTCCGTATAACTTGCATTTATTTTTGTAGTAAATACTGTATCCTGTGCTAAATTTAATACTTCATACCATTGATTTCCATCACTATCGAATACATCTAGTATGTTTATAATATTAGAGGCATTTATATTAACGGTTGCATATTTTGATGGAGTTGTAAAGGTAGATGTTGTTGTATTTATAGTTCCTGATATTGCTTTTCTTGTCTTTTTTAATAAAAATCTATCAGGATTTACACCATTTAAGGAATAAATAGAAACATCAGTAGGATCTTGTGATGATGAAATTGAAAAATCACAAACATCTTCTGTTATAAATTTAATAGATGAATTTTCATTAGAAGTTATTTGAAAATTAGATGGGATTTTTAAGGCATAGTCAAAGTCAGGAATATAGGTTCCTCCTACGTTTTTTGAAGGGAGTTGTTGATAGAATGCAATATCTACAGTTGCTGCTGTGGTTACTTTAGGTTTGTAACCTAACATATAAGCTAAATCAAATAGATTTTTTTCTTGTCTTGCGTATTGTATAAAAGTTTCTTGAATTTGATTGTCTAAATAAAAAGATAAAACATCCCCAACATATGAGGCCATTTCAATAAATAACATTCCAGTTGAATCTGATGAAAAGTCATTATAGGTATTAGGAAAATATGTTTTAGAATAGTTTATAAGAGCATTTCTAAATGTATTAAAATCTCTATTTGTATATGTTATATTTCTATTTAAATTTGCCATTATGATAATGCTATATTAATTTGATCTTCAGTTCCTATATTACGAACTACATAATCTAAAATAAAGTTTACAGTATTTTGATCCGGTTGATTATTAAAATCTATTTTTTTAACTTCTATTGTAGGAAATTGTGAATTTATATTATCTCTTATTCTTGCTTCTAAAGCTGAGGTTGTACCATCATTAATTCCTTCCCACAATAAAGCTCTTAAATCTGCCCCAAAATTAGGTCTAAATATTCTTTCTCCTTTATTAGTTAATAACCAATTAATTAAATTAGTTTTAACTACTTCTTTAGTAATATATGTAGGATTAAATACTGCTCTTCCTGATAGAGGAAAACTAAACCCTAAGGCAGCACTACCACTATTAATAGTTGGAAAAGCATTATTTATTATTCTAGCCATTATTTACTATTCATTAAATTCATTATTTGGTCCATACCTACATTTCCTTCAGGTAATGTTCCATTAGCTACATCCATTCCTGGGTTAGGTCTAAAAGATTGTACATTATTAGTATTAAATCCTGCTGCTGTTTCACCTAAAATATTTTTATAAGCATCTCTTTTTTCTTGGGATGACATTACAGGAGTTGTTGGTGAAGGAGTGGGAACTGTAGGATTAAAAGATTCCATAACTGGGGCTTGAGTTACTACTTTTGGTGTTTTTACAGCTTCTAAAAGTATATCTTTTAATTCTTCTTGTATTACTTCTCTAACAGTTTCTTTTAGTACTTTTTTTAATTCTGTTAACTTCATCTTTAGTTTTATTATAAATATTAATAATTTTTGTTTTTATATCAATTATGACCCAGTAGGTACGGGTAATCCATTTCTACCAAATTCAAAATACCATTTATCAGCTGTTGTTAAACCAGCATTTACATTATTTTGATTATATGAACTTGAATTTGGATTTCCTCCTCCAGGTGACCAGAATGGTAATTCAGAAGCTGCCTGAGCATTTGCATTGTACCAATTTATTCCTAATACATTTTTAAGTTTTATAAGAATTTTATTTTTGGAATATGCATTTATTTGAGCATATGTTAATCCATTACTAGCTTCAGTACTATTATTAGTTACTAAGGGATCAGCAAAATAATAATCTGTAGCTATAGCAATTTCTGATTGATATATATCTCTTATTTCATTAGAAGTAATTAATTCATTAGCATTTCCACTTATTGGAATTTCATTAATAATAGGTTGATTGTAACCTTGATTTTTAAAAAGAAAATATTCTTTTAGGGGATCATTAAAAGTATTTCCTGCACCTGCTAAAAATCTTAAATTCGCTGCTTCAAAAATAGCTTGAAAAAGTGGTTTTCGTTTAGCCATTTCTGGTCTTAAACTGATAAATTCACTTCCTATAGTATTATCATTAAATAAATTTTCTGCTGTTAAAGCTAATCTTTCTGAATATGGGTATAATCTTCCATCATTAGCATATCCAAACGCTCCATCATTACTCCATCTTTTTGATGTAGGATTATAATCACCACCTTCTTCTTTTGCATTATTAAATATATTTCTAGCTTTAGATCTTATTAAACTAATTTGACCTGCTATTACTTGATCAGTACCATCAAAATCTGCTAAAAATAGTCTTTTAATAGTTGCATCTAATATTCTATCACCTTGTTGCCATTCATATCCTTCATTAGCTACAGCTTGTTCTAAAATAGTTCTTGAATTATCAAAGGCTTCTTGAACCAATGTTGGGTAGTATGATTTATTTGGTCCTCTATTTTGTGATAACTCCCAAGCTAATTCATATAATTCACTAGCTTCTTCTCTGTTAGCCCCAAAAAGACTCATTAATATAATAATTTGATTTTCTCTATAAATAGCTTTAAGTGGATCTTCAGCTGGTGGTGGAGGATTGAATATTAGATCTTTGGTATCAATTAACCATTTCATTTCATCAACTAAAACAACATTTGATGATGAAAAAGACTCATCTCCTAATAATTCCTCTACAGGTGCATTTTCGTTATAAAAATCACCATCTATAACTGATTCTTTATTTTGTGCTATTATTTGCTTTTTAATTAATGAGGTATCTGTTGGGGGAAATGATAATCTTAAATAATAATCCCCATACAATAATCCTGGAGGAGTATTTAATAATTTTTCTAATTCTGCTTCACTTAATACTCCCTCAAGTTCAAAAGTTGTTGCATTTAAATTATCAGAAGTTACATTGGGATCTTTTTCTATACAATCATTTAAAACAACATCAAATTCATTTAATTTAGTAATTACTTCTCCAACATCTTTACTTATTAAATCTAAAGCTTCAGGTATTGAATCTAATGATGCTTCTTCTTTATCTATTAATGTTCCTAAATTATCTAAAGCATCAGCTAAGTTATTAGTTACAGATAATGGTAATCCAACACCTGGAGGTACAGATGATGGTATTGGTAATTGTTTTATCACAGTTTTTCCAGCCTTTAAAGCTTCAACAGCTACTTCAGATCCTTGTGCAACTTTATTTAATGTAGCTATTTTTTGGTTTATCTGATTTAGAGCATCATTAATTTGGTTTTTTTGATCAATTAAAGATAGTAATTCTTTAGTTGTAGGACAACCTCCTTTAAATCTATCTATTAAAACATCTAATGTTTTATTAAATTGAAATGTTGTTTTAGTTATACTTTGAACTATCTTTGATATGAATTTTGCTAAAGCCATTATAAAGTTCTTGTTGTTTTAGATTTATAAAATTCAATTGAAGTTAACATTGTTTGAGCTTGTAATCCTACTTTAGTTGCTGTTTGAGCTACTGCTATATTAGGTACAAAAGGAATTGGTGTGCCCACAGTACCCAAAGCCGATGTTAAAGTAATTACATTAGTTAATAATTTTTGAAAATCTTTTAAAAATTTATCCCCTAGTATTATAGGTTCAGTTGCATTTTTACTACCTAAATAAATTTCTTTAGTATTTACTGTAAATTTATTTTTTGAATCTATATTAACAGTATCTTGAGTATTTAAATTAATAGAAGTATTAGCACCTAGTAATATTGAATCATTTTTTGCATTAAAAACTAATCTTCCTGAGTTAATTAATACCTGTTCTCCTATAAATTCATTTAAATCTTCAGGTGGAGAATCATATGATGAATAATTAACACTTGCTCCTTTTATAGGAATTTGTTGGTTAGAAGTTAAATATATTGATGATTTATCTGTGTTAATATTTTCTACTTGAGGTATCCAGGGATCATCATTTGTTTCAGTTTGACCATTTTTTATAATAGTAATAGGTTCACCATTAACACCATTATTAGACCAGGGATTTAGTGGAATACTATCATTAACAGTACTACCAAATCTTATTGTATTTCCCCATCTTCCTTCTATTAAAACATCACCTTCATACGGTTGTAAATTTCTAATTCCTACTCTTTCTTGGAATGTTAAACCTAAATTAATATCATTAATAGATTCATCAGATTGAACTTCAACACCTGCTTCAGTACTTTCATAATTTTGAGCATTAGTAGAACTATTTGCTAATGTGTTAGGTAAAGCATTATGATGAACATTATTCCAAAGATTAACCGTTTGAAAATAATAGAATTGCTTACCAGCACTAACATTTTCTGCTACTGTTGGATCAGGCATTGATATTACATAAACAATTTCGTTTACTAAAGGTAAAAATGAAATATTAGAATATAGGGGCTTTGCAAAACTTAAAGATTCTAAAGTTTGATTTCCAGGATTATCAATTTCTTCATATAATATTCCTCCCATTCCAGCATACTCCCCATATTTTTTCCAATTAAGAGGATAATCATCCCCATTTAAGGAAACAAATTTTACTCTTACAGGAATTATTTCTTGTTGTTGTGGTGTAAAAGATGTAGAGGATTTTAGTGAATTTAAACCTGTTGGAATTTTAACCATTATTTTTGTTTTCTTTATTTATTCTTTCCAGTTTATCCATTTCAGCTAATAATTCTGCTTTTTCCTCTTCTGTTATCCCAAATTCACCTTCATCATTAGTATTATTAACAGCTCTTTGTATAATAGTAGCCATTTTTATCAGTTGTTCATCATTTTTAACTCCAATTTCTAAATATTCTTTTATTAATGGTACTATTAAAGTAGCATCACCTATTTCCTGGATTAGTGGTTTTAATTCACTTATTAAAGATGAAATTTGTTCTTTTTTCTTTGTTTGATTATCATATATCTCATGAAGAATATCAGAGAATTTTTTATCACCAAATATTATTGAATCTAGTTGTCCCATAATTTTTGATTATAAATATTAATTTTCTAAGTTTTAAGACGGAAAAAAACCTTTTTCATAATACACTAAGTATTTTTCTTTAAATACTTTATGTAATTTATTTGCTATTTTTGTAATTTTAGGAGTTTTTACATCAATCATTTCTCTTATATAGATATAAAGGGCTTTTTTATTAAATACATCTATAGCATCCCTTTTTCTAAATAATTCTAAAATACAATCTGCTATTTGAGCATCATATTCTTTAGGAAAATAGTTATAGATATTTTCAGTCATATATCTTACATATAAATCAATAAAAATAGATAATCTATCCCCTTCTTTATATCCTTTATTATATAATTCATCCCCAAAATTATTATCAGATTCAATAAATTTTTGAGATGTTTGTTCTAATTTAGGATTTAAAATAAAAAAAGTATTATCACCTACATCTAAATTTTGATGTTTAGTAATATCTCCCATGTCTACAGAATCAATTCTTTTTTTATAATTTTTCTGATTATAGATTATTAACCATCTTTTTACTATAGTTCCAAAATAAGAATATGCTTTAGCACCTTTTGAAGGATCAAATAAATGAATTTTATCTAAAAGAAATACCATAATTTCATGTTGTAAATCTTCTAAATTTTCTACTCCATCTGTATAATAAAATTTAAAAGTATGAATTATATTTTCAGTTAGTTTATAAAAAGGATAATGAATTTCTTTTGAGTATATATTACTCTTGAATTTTTTATCTTTACTTAAATTATATTTAACAATAGCATCTTCAGTTTCTTGAGTAAAATAATTTCTTTTTTGTCTTTTCTTCTTTGCAGCTTTTATTATATTATCCATTTATCACAGTTATATATCTTTAGTTTTAAACCCATTTAGTAAATCTTGTATTGTCATAACTGTTTTAAAGAAAAAACCTATTTCATCATCGCTTTTAAATCTTCCTTGGGCATCTAATTTTTTTAATCTCATATCCGATACTTCTATTGCCTTTGAAAGTTTATTTAGATATTTCATATACTCTACTAAAATATCTTCTTGTTGTTCATTTTTTTTCATCAAATTAAAAGTAGTAAAACCTAATACTACTACTAATGCAGATAAAATTGATATTAATATTATTTCCATATTATAAATTGTCTAACATACTTTTTAATCCTGGGCTTGATATATTACCTAATGCCTTGGATTTAGTTGTTTTTTTATTTTTGATTGTAAAATTATCTTTTGGTTTATCTTGGTCTTTTTTAAATTTAGGTAACCATTCTCTTTCAAATTCAATTCTAGCTGCCATTAAATCTGCCTGGTGTAAAATAAAGGGTAAAGATGTACGTGGTTTTTGTTCTGGCATATAAGCTTTTAAATATTTCTCATTTGCCGAATCATATAAACCATCATGTGTTTGGATTGCTACCATTTCATTAAAAGAATATTTAATATCATGATGTTGAAGTAACCATAATCCTCTATCTGGAACTGATGAAAATGGGACTTCTTTATTAAACATATAATCTTCACCCAATTTTTCTCTTCTCCATTTATCAGTCTGAGGGATATATGATGCTTGTTCCATACTACCCATTTTACCTAAATCATGGTTAATAGCAGAAAATACTAATTCTTCTATAGTAAATGTAGTAATATCGGCACCTTCTTCTTTCCATAATTCATATTGCTTAAGAGCACAACGAACTACTCTATTTACATGTTCAACATATCCCCCTGGAAAGGCATTGTGGTATTCTTTTTTATGTGCTGCGGGCATTAAAATAATTCTTTCCTCAAACTTTTTATAGAATGCAAGTAATTTTTCACTCCTAACTCCTGTAATATAATTTTCAATATTATCAAGAAATAACCCCCAATTCGATTGTATTTGTTCTGCTGATAGATTCATAACCTTTATTTATTTACATTGTTTCTTTTTCACGATCTATAAATGATTTTAGATCTTGAAGTGTTTCTTTTGATTGATTAATTTCATTAGTAAATTCTTTAGCATCTGCTCCCGGTCTACTTAAGATAAAAAGTAAAGTTTGTAACTTACCCTCTAGCTTCTCAATTAATTTAATACATGTTTCCTTATTTCTCATAATTTAATTATTTAGTATTGTTCTATGTTCATATTTAACATCTTATCTCTTTATATCTCCTAATATCTCAATATCTCTTATTTTAATATTTAATGTACCTTAATACCTTTATATTAATTTATACTCAAGATATATAAAATAATTGAGGAATCCAAATTATTCTGAAAGACTATCAAGAATTTTTTGAAGATGGGCACATCTTTCATATTGTTCTGTTTCTATAAAGAAAGAAATGCCTAATTTTAATGCTGTATCAAGATATTCATCAGCATATACCTTTATTCCTTTTACATGTTCTTTATTTGACATATCTATTTTCTTAATATAAGACCATGCTCTATTATATGTAACAAATTCACCAGCTTCTTTTACATCACCTAAATCTAAAGCTTTATCTGATTTTTGGAAAAATTTAATTATTTTTTTGTTAAAGTTTATATGGTTTAATATTAATTTTTTATACATTCCTACCCAATATGTAGGTGTATTTTTAAAATCCATATAAGTAGTACCATTATCTACTCCATTAAATTCATCATCAGGTCCAAATAGGTGAAATATGTTATCTAGATTTATCATATGTTATAAATATATTAACTTATAACTAAAAATCCAAATTATCCTGTAAAGGATCCTCCACCACCGGGCTTATACGACTTGCCCTGTTAAATGCCGTTTAGCTAGGGTACCTCTTAGGCAGCCATTGCTAGTTCAACTTGTTCGCCAGTTATGCGTATGATCTTCATTATATCCTTACTTTATGTCAAATACCTGTACATCCCCGTATTTTATTGTTTATATTTAGTGGAGATGGTGGGAATCGAACCCACGTCCAAAAAAGCAGCTAATATAACTATAAACGATCAAATATAAATATTATATATTCCAATCCTCTTCAGCAATTTGCAATGCTAAAAGGGGAGACATACTTCCATCTGATTTAGACATAGTTACTAAAGCATAATACATAACTTCAGTTAATTTTTGTTGTTTATTTACTCTATCTAATATTTGAGATATTTCTATTATCTCATCACTCCCTACTTTATCTAAAAACTCTTCTTGAAATTTATCCATTTTATTATTATTATTATTATCTATTTAAATCTGTATCAAAAAAGAACATTTGCCATAATCTACCTGTTTCTATATTATGTCCAAAATATCCCATTGAACTATGAATAGATTGTCCATCAAAAATTACCATTCTATTGTAAACATTTCCAAATGTATCAACATCTTCATATAGAGTTCCATCTACAAAAGTTTGTTGTTGAGGAAAATAATCAAGTATATTTTCACTTTGGGATGTGTGGTATATTTTAGATTTCTTATTTGCTACAACTTTAGTTCCTGTTTCAAAAGGCGCATTTGGTGTAAGGAAAATCATAGCAGCCCATTGTTGCTCATCAGCATGATAAACTAAAGGTGGAACATCCCCACTACAAAAACCACTTTGAAATACTCCACAAATAGAATAAACATCAGCCCAATTAGTAATATTACAACCCATTGTTTCTTCAATTTTTTCTTTTACCCCATCAAATACAAATTGTTTTCTAGTTCTCCAACCAACTCCTCCATGACCTTTATCCCAATACATTTGTCCTAAAGCATAGTTTCTAACAGCATCAGGATCTTCATAAAAATTATCAATTATCCATGCTCTTTTATTAGCTTTTTTATTTACTTTAAATTGATTAGTTTCAATTAATCCCCAATCCGATTTATTATTTGAATCTTTTGTATATACTTTTTCCATTATTTTTTATTTTTAATTAATTTAATATCTGCTCTTAATTTTTCAACTTTATAACCATATTTTTGAAATGTTTTAATAACTTTATCAACACTTTCTTTTGGAGTAAGTCTATTATTTTCAAATAATATTTTATCTGGAAATAAAGACGGGTTAAGAATACAATTTTTTATATAATCTAATAAAATTATACAATCATGTCCTTCTGTGTCTAATTTAAGATATTTTACTTTTTCTATATTATATCTTTTGATTAATTCTTTTGTATTAATAATTTCAACATCCTGAGCTTCTAATATTGCTAACTCTTTCAACCCCCTTAAATCAAAATTTACCCTTTCAGGTCTTTTTAACCCTTTAATGGGTTTATTTTTATTTTTACTGATAGCAAAATTAAATCTTAAGTGTGAAGGGTGGGGTTGAGAAATTGAATTACATCCACGTAACCAATTAGGGAAATTATATTTTTCAATATTTTCAGGTTTAACATAAAAGATTTTATCAATTTTATTATGATTAGATATACCTAAACATATCTTTTTGACATTTTTTTTATTAGGTAAATTGTCTAAATATGTTTGAATTGGTTCAATACTTAATCCTTTAGTATTATCATCTGCATTTTCTATTAATGTGCCAAAATCAGAAGTTCCTATTTCTATAAAATCGTATTCCATCTTTTAAAATCCTAAATATTTTTTTCTTATATAATCTAAATCCCATGAAGTATAAGAATTAGAATATTCTTTATTATTAAAAGGAAATTTATAGGGATATAATCCTCTCCAATGCTTCCCCCATTTTTCATTTAAATATTCGTAATTTTTTAAATCAACCTCATCTAATTTTTCTTTTATTTGGGGTTCTTCTTTAGATGTTTGTTGACCATTTTTTTCATAATCCCAACAATTAGCTATTTCGTTTCCATGTAGATAAGTATTATCCAATCCTCTACAAATTTTTGGATCTAAATTTAAAATTCTCATTATATAATCTGTATCTTCTCCATAAGCAGGATATAAATTTTCATCAAATAATCCTATAATTCTTACCCCCATTTCAGTTATAGCAAATAAATCATATGTGCCTACATTATTTTCACCAGCTCTAGGGTAAATCATACTTATCTCTTTATCTTGAGCCATATTTGAAAATTCTTCTAATAAACCTGGTGAAAAAGCAACATCATGGTTAGAAATTATCCAATATGGTTCCATTAAAAAGGATTTGATAATTAAATTCCAAGCTGCTGGGACTCCCAAATTAGAAGGTAAATGTGTTATATGTATATTTTTAATAAATTTATTAGATATATTTTTTAATTTATCCAATTCTTTATTAATCTCTCCTCTTCCATTATTATTAATTATAAATAAATTATCTACAGGATAATCAATTGATAACATTAATCTTTTTACCCAATGAACCCCATTTACTATTGGGACCCCAATAACAGGTATACTTTTTTTATCTTCCATCTCTATTATTTTTTAAAGGCCAATAATTATCTCCATAATAAGTACAAATTTCTTCCCCAATATTTATATCTCTTTGAGCTATAAAATCAAAATGGTATGGAATTTTACTATCAAACCATAATGCATTATAATTATTATCATGGTTATAGATACAACCAAATCCTAAAGGTAATACGTGTTCAATAGCATTAATTTTTGGATAATCAAAGATGTAATCATGCAAACTATTACTAATAGGATCATCTGCTTTTATACAATAACACGTTTCTATAATATCTCCCTTTTTAATAAACTCATCAGTAAATACCCCGTATCCCTTTTCATCAGTCCATTTTACATATAAATTATTAGGTACTTTAAGCTCCATTTTCTTTAATTAAGTGCGAAAATCCTAAATTTTCAATAATTTCCTTTATTGATGTTTTATATCTTTCATTTAAATTATTATTAGGATTATTAATTAATTCTATAAATAAATCTGTACTTTCTTGTGTTTTTCCTATATGCCATCCCGCAAAAGCTTTATAATATAAAAATGCAAAATACCCATCATATCTATTATAATATTTAAATTTTTTATCACTTAATATGTTAGAAATTCCTATACAAGCATATGAATACATTGTAAAATACTTTTCTTCAGCAGATGCAATTCTATCTCCACAAAATTCTAACCATAAACACATAGCGTTATAAGCTTCTGGTCTATGTGGTGATTGTGACATTGCTTGAAATATTTGTCCCCTTTCAAATACAGGTCTTCCACCTACCTTAGCCATACAATCCCAAGAACATAATAAACTCTCATAAACCAAATCATCATTTTTAGACAATTCAGCACATCTTAAATAGTATGATAAAGCTGATGCATATTGTCCTATATCAAAATAACTACATGCTAATTCAAAATTACGTATATCTTCTCTAGGGTTAAGGACATATTTATTTAAATTTTCTTCTAATTTATAATTTCTCATATTCTATTTTTTCTAATATTATTTTTGGCATTTTAAGTATATATGCTGCATTATCTTGAAAACCAAAGGTAATTAATAAATCATCCCCTACCTCAGTTAATCCACAATTAAATTCAATCATAGCATCCATAAATTTAAACTGTTTAGATACTTTAACTATATTCCAATCTTTATCATAAAATACAAATCTATGGTGATAATGGGCATCTTTTTCATTCCCAACAGGATGATATGGGAAAAAACATTCATGTGTAATACATAATCTATATTCTCCAAAAGGTATTACTTGTGATCCTCCTCTTAAATCTCCTGTCTTTAATTTTGTATTAGATATTTTCTCACTCCAACCTTTTTTTACTACAGGTTCACAATTATTATTTTTACAATCAACTTTAACTAATTCTACAGGATCAGCATGTCTAAGAAAATGGTAAGGCATATCTAAAACTGGCATCCAATTCTTTTCAAGATATCCTTCTTTTTCAGGAACCTCTATCCTATCTCTTGTAACTTCAACAAATCCCTCATCACCCAGTTCAACCTCACACATTTCCATCCTTCCAGTTCCAATTTCATCAATATCTCTTCTTACACCACAGGTATATAGTTTATCATCCCATCTAAATAGTCTTACATCTTCTTGTCCTATAAAATCCCAAAGTGGGGGTTTATCATATTTAGTAGTATTAATTTTACTTAATCGAGTTATATTTAAATCACCATCTAAATGACATAAATAATTAACTGTTTCTAAGAATTGAAAATCTTCAGGATTCATATATTGCATACATCCCCACATACCCCAATATTTTTGCCCAAACTCAACATGATGCATAACATATCCTACATGCCTTATATTAACTAATAATCCTTCTTTTTCATCATTATAGATAGTAGCGTTGCATAATCCTGTTCCTCCTGTGAGTTTACTAGGGATTATTAAAGGTTTTATACTACCTCCATGTTTTAAAGATAATTTAACTAAATTAGTTTCTTTTGGATATAACTTTTTCCAACTCATATATTAATTTTTTATTTATTTTATGTTATTATGTGACCTTCACATTATATATATTATATAACGCATAAAAACCGCAAACTACGCGGTTAAATGCGCATATATTAACAATAATCTAAGGCTAATTCAAATAATTCTTTATTAATTTTCATATCTTGTTTGAAATTTTTAATTT
>JAAHTG010001241.1_pt1 | contig 18004 bp, 25 predicted proteins | sample 6116081 | NCBI WGS metagenome assembly JAAHTG01 (sample SAMN13939989, study PRJNA603662) | sponge metagenome | isolation source: marine sponge | host: Mycale hentscheli | place: New Zealand | collected 2005 | reverse complement strand
CACCTTTAGTAACCTGTTGAATGATCATAAAGTTAGTATTTCTTTTTTCTTGGTTTTCACCTTTATTATGTTGCTCAAATAAATTTAATAATTTAGTTTCTGCGTTCTTCATAGTACCACCATGAAAATCTACTACAGCAACTGCTAACTCAGCAAATGAATCTACTAATACTGAATCCCATCCTTCACTAAGGATTGATTTTAAAATTACTAATGGATCATTTTCAATCCAATCACCCATAAATAAAATTGGTAATTGACCAAATTTTGGGAAACGTTTTACCATACCTACCATATCAATCTGATTCATCTCACCTGATATGAATAATACTTTACTACCATTCTTTTTCATGTTAGCAAGTATATCTAATAAAACAGTAGTTTTACCAACTCCAGGATCACCAACAAATGCTACATTGGTACCTTTCATCATTCCACCTTCACTTGAAAGTAATGCATCAATTTTAGTTCCTGTTTTCATTGGAACAAATAACTGTGGATCGAATTTAAAATCATCCATCATCATTGTATTTGGCTTAAATCTTCTAACGACTTTACCTACATTTTTACTTGGACGACCTCTTTTTATTTTTACTGTGTTTGACATAACCTTTATTATTAATTATTATTCTTATTTACCCTGTAAATATACGAACTCTCCCCCGGGTAACCAAATTTTTCCGCGGGAATCTTTACTCACTTGCATAATGCCATTCCCAATCTTGGTCGGCTGAGCATTCGATTTTATCGTATTCTTTGTTGTATTCTTCGACAGTTACCCACTTATCAGTTTCGCTATCGTAAATCATTCCGTCTATAATTTTAGTCATATATTATTTTTTTTAAATTCTTGGTAAATATACGACCCCTATTTGGAGTAACCTAATTTTTATGTGGGAGTCTTTAGATGACTGCGCGGCCTTTCATTTTTTCCCAATCACGATTTTGCCTAACTTCATTGTTTTTACAATCAGTTGCCATTAACATTTCAGGGAATATTTCTAAATCACCAGCTACTGTAATTAATGCTTTAACATCTTTAGGAAAACAATGTCCACCATAACCAAAATCACCATCTGGTCCTGGAACTGCCCAATGTGATTTACCTAATCTATCATCATGGCAAGCATATTCAATTACTTTATCATAATCAACATCTAAACCTTTACATATCTGATGCATTTCATTTGCAAATGATACTTTAGTTGCTAAAAATGAATTAGTAACATACTTAACCATTTCAGCATATGTTGAATCAGTTTTAATAATAGTTGCTTTTGGGAATGCTTTAGCAAATATTGGTTTTAATTTAGTTGTTGGAATTTTATCACCACCTAAAATAATACGAGTTTGATTATTAAAATCACTAACAGCATTAGCTTCAGTTAAAAACTCAGGACTAAATACTACATCTAAAAATGTATATTCTTTATTCCATTTTTTAGTTGTATTAGGTGGGATTGTAGATTTTATAACTACAATTTTTTCTTCTTGCTCAAGTGAGGCTAATATTTCTAAATCATTAAGTACATTTTCAACTATACTTACATTACAACTACCATCTATATTCATTGGGGTAGGTAAACAGACAAATATTATATTACAATTTTCATTTATTTCTTCTAAAGTACTATTACATAATTTAACTTGTAAATCATAAGTTAATACATTATAATAATTTTTAAATTTTTGATAAATTGCATTACCGACAAATCCTTGTCCTATAATTCCTATATTCATAACTTAAATTGTTCTAAATCGTCTGGAATTATTCCAGTATACTCTAGGTGCATTACCTAAGTATGTTTTACGGTTTGTTCTACCGTTTAACTCATTCCTAACTTGGTTAAGTTGAGTATTTCCATTTTGTTGATCGTTGTTCATTACTTTTATTATTTCCAAAAACTATATAATCCTTTATCTAGTTCGTAATTTGCCCATTTAAATTGTTCTTTCATAGGTTGGTGTTTAACCCAATCCCACATTTTTTCTAATCCTTCTTTTAAATCAGTTTTATGTTCAAAACCTAATATATCAATTGATTTCTGATATGTTGGGATTGAATGTTTAACTTCATGTCGTGCCTCTAAATATTGAATAGGAATGTCTCCACCCAATACTTCAACTAATGTTTTAGCCGCTTCATTAATAGAATATTCTTTAATACCACCTAAATTAATAATTTGCTTACTTGCCTCAGGTAGTTGAGATGCATTCCATAAGGGTTCTAATGAATCATCTATAAAACTAAATGCTCTTGTTTGTTCACCATCACCAAATATAGTTATTGGTTTTGCCTTTAAATATTGATACATCCAAATACCAAGTACATTTCTATACTTATCCCAAATATTTTGTTTAACACCGTAAACATTATGAGGTCTGATTATGCAGTAATCTAATCCATGTTGTTCATTAGCAATTTGAATATCCATTTCACAAGCATATTTTGCTACTCCATATGGATCAATTGGAGCTTGTTGTTGGTTTTCATCAAATATACCACCTTCTCCATGACCATAAACAGCTAGTGTAGATGTAAATACCAATCTTTTAACATCATGCTTTATACATTCATTAACTATGCGAGCTGTTGCTTTTAAATTGTTATCATAATTGTATCCACGTATAAAAGGCGATAATCCCTCAGCAGCATAAGCAGCAAAATGATATACATAGTCAATTTTATGTGCTTCAAATATATTTTCAATTGGATGGTTAACCAAATCCATTTGCCAGAAGTTAACTTTTGGGTGTACATTTTCTTTATATCCACCACTTAAATCATCAACACCTATTATATTATATTCTGGTTTGTTTTTAATTATCCAATCTGCTAACCTACTTCCTAATAGGCCTGCTACACCTGTTATTAATATATTTTTACTCATATTTTATACCTTTTATTATTTTATTATCTTTAGGATTATGTGATAAATTATTATACAAAGATGGTGCTATTCCCCATTTATACATAAATAATTGAGCCGCTGGTCCTTCTGTTGCTTTAAACATCTCACCTTCATTTCCATTTTTTGTAGCTGAGCTACCAAAATGATATAAGTGCGCTTCATGTGTTCTAGTAAAGCCAATACCGTTTAAGTCAAGTTTTAGAAAGAAATCCCAATCACATATAAAAGGTGACTGATACATTACATCAAACCCTCCAACTATCATATAATCTTTTTTATACATAGCAAAGGGGAATATACCACCATTAAGTGTTAATTTATCTTTTTTAATCGATTTTTCATATTTAATAAAGCCAGGATAGTCAAACTGTTTTGGATTACGACCAAAATCTTTAACTGGGAAATCAAATATACCTGGACCTGTTGGTTCAATTTGATTTAGGGTTAATACACTATTTTTATTTAATGACTTTTCAATTACAGTATCCCACCCACTACAGAATACATTGTCATCATTTAATATAAATATTTTTTCATTGCTAGCATTTATTACACCTAAATTAAGTGCTTGTTGCATACCTTGATTATGACCTAAATCAAGCACTGATATGTTATCTTTATATTTTTCTAATATATCTTTACTTTCATCATAATATCCATCTACAGCAACTATAATTTCATTTTTATTATCTTGCTGTTCAATTGCTGATTTAAGACATAAATCCAGATATTCAGGGTTTCTATAAGTTGGGATAATTACACTAATCATATTTTACTCCAATCTGTTAAAGGTGATAACCAAGCTGTCTCTCCATGAGTAGCATAACCTGGTATCGGTGTTATTAATAATTGTTTTTGATCTCTTAATTCTAAAAACATTTTAAAATCATTTGGGTGAGTACCTGAAGTCCATGTTCTAAATGTATGTTCATTTTCTTTTAATGTACTTACTTGTGATGCAAATGTCATTGTTGTACTATTTGTTATCTTCCAATGTACGGAATCAGTTAAATATACCCTAGTATCTTCAGCATTACCTTCACAATATGGATTACCACCTTCATTTGGTCCAATATACTTATCTGGGTGATCATATAATGAAACAAATTGAGCTCCTAATTCAAATCCTTCTTCTATAATAACTCTAGAATCTGGTTTATGTAAATAATCATTTTCTAAAAAATAAACAGTATCATTATCATCCATTTTTAATGCCTCATCTAAAGCAATATTAAATGTAGCAGCTCCATTACCTTTATTAACATATAAAATATGATCTTTTGATTTATATTTTTCGATCATATCACTAGTTTCTTTAGAAACATTATCTGCTATAATAGACCACTCACAATCATCAAATACTTTAACTGCATTTGCTAAACATGCTTCATTATTAATATAATCAGGTTTTACTTTATTATAACCCTCATCTGATATTCTATATATTATTCTCATAACGTATTATAATATGCATTTTGTTTTTCTTGTCTATCAATTTTTTTAGGATGATATAACGATAACCCTTCCATATCAGGTAATGTAGCATATGTTTTATGTCCACTTAATTTCTCATGTACTTTATTTACCCATTTTATTTCTGGTTTGTTTTTCCAAACACGCCATTGATAATCAGGCCAATTCACCCAACCTTTTTCATTTACATTCCACCTCCACTGTTGAATATGACCATCAGTTAATCCTTCAACTGTATTAACTCTAGGAACTAAATATACTTCATTTTCAGGATTAGCCTCTAATATAACTGGTAATTGTGTTATTAAACTTTCATGTGGGTATTCATCAGCATCAATTTGAAATATATAATCACCTGTACAATGTTCTTTTAAATTATTTTTAAAATTTGAAAAATGACTATTTAGGGGAAATTCTATAACTTTTAATGGATCTTTTAATCCAACTGGTGCCTTAAATGAATCTAATACCTTATATACTTCAGGTATAGTATTCCCTTCATCACATTGAACTATTATTTCATCATTTTCATTTATATGTCTTACTAAAAATGATAATAATCTTTCTAATTCAACGTGTTCATTACAAACAGGTATTGCATAACTAATCTTCATCTTCTCCTCCAGGTAATGCTCCAATATATGAAAGTGCATCCATATAATCTCGCTCATGAAAACGTTTTATTGATTTCATGTTTGGTTTATATTCAGTTATTGAACCATCTTTATTTTTAACTGGTTCATCTAATTTTTCAGATTTAACTGCAGCCCAAGACCATTCATCTTTACCAACACCATCAGCGTAAACCATACCTAATTCTGTTACATTAACTGTATTTGGTAACCATGTTAATCCTGTTTTAGTATCTGTCCAAGCTAAATCTTTATAAATTTCAGGTAATACTCCCCATTGTTCCTTATAAAAATCTTGATCAGGTGTCATTAAACTATTAGTCCAAAAACCACAAGACATACTAAAATAATTAGTAATTTCAGGTGTAACTTCTATTCTATAACATAAATCACCTCCTGATTTAGGGCAATCTATTATTTCATCAAATTGTTTCATTTATATTTTTTTTAAACTTGGAGTTGTTAAGCTAGGAGTATTCATATTTGGTAAATTTAGTTTTAACTCGTTTGCAAACTCAGGTACATTTTTATCTAAAATACTACCAACTAACTCTTTCATTTTATCATAACTAAAATTTGTTTTAATATAATGACCTTGTCTCTTACCTCCATCAACATATTTTTTATAATTCTTAAATACATTTTTAAATGAATCTTTAGCTTGTTTAGGATTAACTTGAAACCATTGATATTCTTTTTTAAGCCATTGATTAGCAGCACTTTGGTGTACTGGTTCTAATTGTCCACCTAATACAATAGCTAATCCAGGTTCAATAAAATCCATATGTCCTGACCAACCTGATACTATTAGTGGTTTTTTGGATAGACAAAATTCTTGTAATGGTCTTCCAAATCCTTCACCTTTAGTAAAACTAACCATTGCTTTTACCTTTTTATGGTTATATAATTCATTTACTTGTTTATCAGTAAGTGCACCATTTAAAACATAAACATTTGGTAAATCATCATTTGGGTATTGTTTTTTTATTTTACCAATTTTATTTAACATTTCTTCTCTACTCATATAACTGTTTCTACCAGTAGATGCTTTTAAAATTAAAGCTGGTCTTTGGTTTTTATTCTTAAATGTTTGGAAGAAATAATCTACCATTAAACCAACATTTTTTCTATCATGACCCATATCACCATTCATCCAATGTCCTACAAATAGATAACAAAATGATTCTTTAATAGCACTTAAATCTAATTTTACTTTATCTGATGGTATGTGTTTATAAACATCTAAATTAGCACCTTCAAATACAACTTCAATAGGTTTTGTATTTTTTAAAACATGGCCTGTAGTTCTACCTTGTTGATCCTTCTGTTCAAATGCAACTTCAGTAAATACTTTTTTACTATGTTTTGAAGAAACCCAATTCATATCCATTCTATTTAAACCTTCAATCCAAGTATGATCACATCCTGTACTTTCAATACCAGCTGTACAGCCAATATTAAATTTACCTACTGGTTGGAATTCACTTGGGATTGTAATTTGCATCCAAATATCTGGTTGTTGTCCTTGAGCTACTCCTGGTACTCTAAGTTCATTTAAAAATGACCAATCTTCATGGTCTTTTGTAAAATTAAAAGGTGTATTACCCCATTTTTGACTTAATAATTTAACATCATATTTGTCTAACTCGATAATTGACTTAACAATATCTCTTGATCTAGCCCCATAACCACTATATGTGTCAAAAGGGCAACTTATATAAAAACTTGGTTTTTTCATTAATATAAAATTTTATGATTTAATAATTTACCTTTGTATTCAGTTGCATTTACAATTTCAAAATCCTCTCTAGGTTCCCATATTTTAAATAATTCAGTAAATGCTTCAACAACTCTTTCAGCTTGTCTTTCAGCTGTAAATCCAGCTTCATCACTAATAGCCCATTCTCTACCTGCTAAACCTCTTTTTTGTCTTTCTTCTGAGGATAAGTTATAAACTTCTTTAATTCGTTCCATAGCATCTTCCCACTTACATCTATCATCAAAAATATAAGGTGTTGGAGGTGATCCTTGTATTGATCTACTTGTTGGGTAAACTGGGAATGCCCATTCACCATGCTCTTTATAAGTACCTCTATGATTAGATGGAACTTCAGGGGTTGGTTCAAACCATTTACCTTTATCATCTACAAATCTCATTTGATCTTGCATTCCACCTGTTACATTAGCTATAATAGGAGTACCTGTTAATATTGCTTCAGTAATTGTTAATCCCCACCCTTCATTAGATGTTAATAATATCTGTACATCTGCTACATTATATAGATAATTTAAATTTTTTCTATTTAATTTATTAAGTGAAAATATACATGCTTTAGGATATTTTTCATCAAATAAATATTCTCTAACTGATTCTAAATCTGTACCTGCATCTGTAATAACTTCAGTATGTAATATAAACCTACATTTATCAGCTTTTTCTTGAGGTAATGTATCTAAAAACGCTCTATAAGCTAACATTGTATCTGGGATTTGTTTACGTCTAATGTTTCTTGAATTAAAAAACATAACAAAATCAACATCATCTCCTCTAAATAGATTATTTCTAAATATTTTCATATCTTTATATTCATCATGATCTTTATCAATTGGGAAATAATCGTTATGATTTAAACCATGTGGGATATATCTAAAAACTTTTTTACTAGTATCTACATCAGCTAATACTAATTCATTAATATTTTTAGTTTGTTTTGAAATACCCATTAATAAATCACAAGACTCATAAAACGCTTGATTATATCTTGGTGCTGGGTAGTCATCCCAAATATTAATATATGCTATTGGACATTTTTTTCTAATATCATCTTCCATATTAAATACATGCTGAAAATATCTAGGATCAGTAAATAATACTAATGCATCTGGTTTTTCAGCGTCTAACACTTGTCTAATCTCATCATCTTTACCGTATCCATTTACACAATAAATTCTAACATCAGAATCATCTATACCAGCATGTTTATTACATTCTTCTGATAGATCTAATATTTTACCTATATCTGGGTGGTTAATTGCTCCTCCTATGTTTACCCAATTAAAATGACCACAAGTATGAGTTACAATTTCTTTAGCAACTGTAGCTACACCTGAATGTACTCTAATATCATCACATATAAGGACTAATTTCTTCCTTTTATTTTTAGGAAGGTGTTCAAAACTTTTATTCATGTTCATTAATTTTTATAATTCAATATTGGTTTGGTTTGTAATTTGTTTTCTAAAATCTTCGTTTGTAAGATACAAAAATAAACTACGGTCGGCAAGTTTTTGGAATGAGAATTTTCGTCTCACACATTCTACTTTAAAATTTTCAAATAACTGGCTTTGGACTTTAACACTTGTTAGTGTCATTTTTTTACTTTGTGACATAATTTTTATTTTTTAATAACGTTATATTTGTCTATACATATATGAATATTCTCTAAACTACGCAAAATCTAAACCAGCTCCACATAATTCTTGTTCTTCTTTAAATGGACAAAAATTACAGGTCCATTTTGATGGGGTTTTTGGATAAATTTTATCTTTAATACCTCCATCAAAGGTAAAACATTCTTGTATAAAATCATTCACTGCTTTTTTAGCTCTACCTAATTTAATCTTACCACTAGGAGGTGTGAATTGTTGCACTCTATATGCTTGGTGAGGTGACATAATTTTCTCGTCATCCCAATCTAACACTTTTCTTTTTAATATCATAAACTCAATTTCAATCTTATCTAATGGTATTCCATATTGTTCTGAAAAGTATTGTTTATATAATAATAATTGATATTGTTTATCTTCATCTGCTTTAGCAAATTTATTCCATCCTTTAGTACTGGTTTTTATATCGATTATTTTAAATGTATCTGATCTTTCATTATATGTGACAACATCTAGATACCCCATGTATAATACGTTATTATACATTTTATTTGGTGGAATTATAATTGGTATTTCACAACCAACTAAAAATGTACCTTTTTTACTAAAATATCCACTACGTTTCTTTTTAAACCATTCTAATATAGCTACTCCATCTTCAAAAAATTCTCTCATTTCGGCTGCATCGGAAAAATGGGAGTTATTATTTTTCTTATATTGAGTTTGATATTCGCCTATATATTTTTCTTGAAAATATTCCTGTATGTTAATTTCTCTATCAGCAGCAGCAAATGATTTCTCATATGCTACATCTAAATAATGTTGCATTGCCTCATGAACCGCTGTTCCAAACACAGTATGAATTGATGAGGTAAATTTCTTTATTTTATCCTTATATTGTAATTTCCATCTATGAGGGCAACCCCTAAAGATAGACATCTGAGAATATGATATATTTTTCTGGTATGCAAAATTTATCTCAGAGGGTGGATTATTTCTAATCTCCTTAACAATACTTGGTATTTTTTTAGCCAAACTATTTTTTCCATTTATCTCGACCTACTAAAAGACCTATTATTCCATAATTGGCAATATCAATAAATGTATCTTCCATACCCTCACCTTTAACAAATGATCTCCCATTAATTAGTAAATTTTTAAGACGTGAGATTTTATCTGTAAGTCTAATACATAAACCAGTTAATGAGAATTTTTTGTCATCTTTATTATTTATAATATCACCACCTAAAGCAATATTATTTAAACCATAATCCATATGCTTACGAGCAAACATCTCATACATTTCTTCAGTTATTCTTTTAAATTCCTCAGATAATTCTGGGTATTCATTTTCAAATACTTCAACTGCTTCTGATACTTTAGTACCTTGTTGGTCAATAGCTCCTAGACCAATTTTATCACTCACCATTTCATGGTATTTTTTCACTGAGTCGCTCATAACTTTATTTTTGTTTAATTGTGGTTTGCAAAAGTGATCCCACCAACTTTGAGGGTTGTAATCACTCACTTATAATAATTCGGTTTTATTAAAATACTTTTCTAGCATCTCTAACCTTTCATGTGCTGATGAAAGTAGTTTAAGTGATTCAGTACAATTATCCCAATAATCTTTAGTGGAATGATCACCTATACCTGCTGGATGTGCTGTTAATAATTTAATACTTGCAAGTGCTTTAGCTTTATCTGCTTCTGCTTCTGCTTTTAAAAAGTTGTATACTTCTATATTCATTTTATTAGGGTTTTAATTTCTTTTGTTTCAAATCCTATACTGGTCAATATACGAATAATTTCATCATTATCCAAAAGTTTTAAGTAATCTCTTACTTCAGTTTGCGAACATTCCCAGTATGTACTTAAATGTTCTACTAACTGTTTATTACGTTTTTTTAACGTTGATTTAATATACTTATTCCATTTATTATTTTTGGGAATGTATTCCCTATAAATATTATAAATTTGTTTTTTATTCTGAGGTAATATTTGCTGTGCCTCATTTACTAAATCTAAATAGTTAGGGTTCATAGACATAAACCTATGAACCATATAACTGTTCCAGATCTCCCAATCTTTATCAGAAAAGGAGTCTGGGTCGGATTTGATTGAATTAATTTGTTTAAGCCAATCAAAAATATTTTTCATTATACTATTTCGTCTTTAAGTTCATCTCTTAATTCCAATGGTAATCCTTCACCTAATATTTTATTAGTTGATGGGTCATAAAAAATTGGAATAGGCATTATAGCATCATTATCTGTTCCTGCTACAAATTTAGAAATTTTTCTTAAAATAACTCCTGATTTGAATATACTTCCGCCTTCAGCGTTTTTCATTCCTTCAGTTGATTTTAAATCAATGTTTGGTTGTTTTGGTGCTTCCATAAAATTACTTATTATTTATTAAATTATTAATTAAACTCATTATATTTATCTCTTTATCTATTCTAAAATTAGCTTTATATTGGTGCTCATTAATTAGAAAAGCCGCTGTACCTGATTTACCAGGAAGATATGCGTCAGCATTATCATATAAAAACCTAAATACTTCTTCATAATCGTCAACATTTGAGTCAGCAATTATTTGTCGAATAGTATTAAATTTAGGTTTGTCTTTTTTTAATTCATTTAATATAGCAGACAAATAACTAGTACTGACAAGTAAAGAATCATCTAAGGTGAGCTTGTTCTTAATATTACTTGACTGGATAGTGTTAAGCATTTTACGTAAGTCCGGATAGAACTTATTTACAATTTTACCAATGGCATTTGGATCATAACTGATGCTTTCCTTATCACAAATACTAGCTAAATGTACTGCAACCTCTTTCTTGGTAGGAGGTACTACTTTAATTGTTTGACACCTTGATTGTAAGGGATCAATCACTCTTTCTATATAATTACAAGTTAAAATAAATCTTGTAGTTCTAGAAAATGTTTCAATTATGTTTCTGAGCGACGCTTGCGCTTGAATCGTGAGAAAATCCGCCTCGTCCAAGATAACAACCTTGATGGGCTTAAATGAAGCAACCGACGCGAAACTAGAGACTTTATCCCTAATAGTTTCGATCCCACGCTCGTCAGAAGCGTTAATATAAATGTAATCACAATCGAGATTTTTAGTTATTAATTTGGCTAATGTAGTTTTTCCTGTACCAGCAGGACCATAGAATAGATAATTTTGAATATCATTTTGTTCAAGTTGTCTAGCAATTGATTTTTTTAATTTATCATTGCCAACATAATTATCTAAAACTATTGGTCTGTACTTTTCGTTCAGTAAACTATTAGTATTCTCCATATATTGAATAACGTTGTTCTTTGATTGGTTCAATTTCTTTTTCAGTTTTGGATATAGCATATAATTCGCTCTTTAATGGAGCTAATCTATATTCGCCTCTGAATCCAGTTTTAGTCATGTACGCTTCAAGAGTATCTGTTAATGATTTATGCACTGGACCACTTGGTTCATTTGCAACTAATCTCCATTTATCTCCTGGTGGTACTCTACGAGCAATAAGAATATCATTTTCTATTACTTCTACTTTAGGTTGAGTGTTTTGTTTCATATATATAATATAATTAATTTATTTTAAATATCCTAATAACTTCCATGAGTTCTTGCTGCATTACCTAATTCTCCTTTTGTTGCATCTGTTAATATTCTCATTCTTTCCTCAACACTTCCTTTATCTTGTGTTAAAGTACATTCAGTTAATAAAACAGTACCAGCAATTGATGCTGCATTTTCTAAGGCTAATCTAGTAACTTTTGTTGGATCTATAATTCCATTTTCTTTAAAGTCAATTATTGAACCATCATCTACATTAACACCATTCCATTTATCATCAGAAGATAATTCATATGTGCCTTTTGCAGCTGCATCTTTATCTTCCCAACCAGCATTAATTAATATTTGCTCAAATGGTTTAGTACATGCTTTTTTAACAATCGAATATCCTCTTTTAGAACTATCTAAAGTTTTACTAGCATTTAATAAAGCAACTCCACCTCCTGGTAGTATTCCTTCTTCAATAGCAGCTTTTGTTGCATGTAATGCATCATCAACTCTATCTTTCTTTTCTCTCATTTCAGTTTCAGTATTACCACCTACATGAATAATAGCTACTCCTCCGACGAACTTTGCCAATCTTCCTTGGAGTTGTTCTGTTTCGTACGGGGTTTGCGCTTTCTCGATTTGCGATTGTAGTTCTTCAATACGTGCTTCAATTGCTTCAAGTTCTCCTTTTCCATCTACTATTGTTGTTTCTTCTTTTCCTATTGTTGCTGTTCTAGCTTCTCCAAACCAATCCCAGCTAAATTTATCTAATTTCATTCCTTTTTTCTTATCAAATACAACACCACCTGTTGTGATAGCTATATCTTCTAAAATTAAAGTTCTTCTATCCCCAAAATCAGGAGCTTTTACAGCACATACATTAACTGTACCCCTCATTTTATTTACAATTAAAGTAGCTAAAGCTTCATTATCAATATCTTCAGCAATAATCAATAATGATTTTCCTTGTGAGGATACTGCTTCTAAAATTGGTAATAATTCTTTAACTGAATTTAATTTTTGGTTTAATATCAATACAGCAGGATTATCTAAAACACTCTGCATTGTATTATTATCGGTTACAAAATATGGTGATTTGAAACCTCGGTCGAATTGCATACCCTCAACAGTTTCAAGATAAGTATCTCCTGTTTTGGATTCTTCAATATGTACCACACCTTCTAATCCTACCTTATCTATTGCCTGAGCAATTAATTTACCAGTTTCAGAATCATTGTTAGCAGATATTGTTGCAATTTGTTCTAATTGACCTTCTTCTGATATATCTTCTGATATATTACTTTGAAGTTCTTTTACTATTAATTTAGTAGCTTCGTCAATTTCTCTTTTTATTTTAGTAGCATTTTCTCCATTATCTAAACTAGCTAATCCAGATTTTATTATTTCTCTAGCTAATAAAGTTGATGTAGTTGTACCATCTCCAGCTTTATTTCCAGTAGTAACGGCTGCTTGTTTAATTAATAATACTCCTAATTCTTCTGATGGGTTATCTAGTAATATAGATTTTGCTACAGTTACACCATCTTTAGTTGATTGTGGTGCTTCAGCTGCTCCTTTAAATATTACAACATTCCTTCCATTAGGTCCTAAGGTTGATACAACAGCATCAGCTAGTTTATCAATACCTTTCATTAAGTTTGTTCTGGCTTGTTTACCAAATTCAATTTTATTTTCCATATTATAATTCTGTTAGGTTTTGTTCGTCTTCTTCAGTTAATTCAGTTTCAGCTATTGCTTCTTCAACTGTTTTAGCTACTTTAGCTAATATTTGATTTTCAGGTCCAACATAATACTCAACCCCATCAAATGGTAATTTAGTAAATCCCTGAGTTGGTAGTACAACTAAATCTCCAACTTTAACCTGCATAGGAATATGATTACCCATTAAAGTAAATCTACCACTTCCAGCGGCGACAACTTCTCCGAATTCATTTTTTTCTTTTCCCATATCAGGAACAATAATATTTCCATATAGTGTTTCTTCGTTTTCTATAGGTTTAACGATAACCGCATCGAATAATGCTTCAAGCTTTTTCATTTATGTATGTTTTAATGTTATTTTCAATTGTTAAAAACTTATCTAAAAAACCATTTAGACTAGTATAGTGTTTTTTGTCGTGTAACTGTTCTTCAGTTATTCTTTTTAAAGCATCTTCAAATTTAGAATGAAACGTAAGTGCTTTAGAATACGTTTTACTTTTTCCTGTTGATCTAAAGTGGTTAGCATTAGAAACAATTTTTCTATTAACTGTATAACAGTGTTCGTCTTTAGTAATAAAAAAGGGTTCCATGCTAGGATCTTCAATCAGTGTGAGTGAGTTTGGTTTTCTTGCCATATAACTATTTATTTGTTTGGACCATAATATACGAAAAAAACATTGCTAGGACACGTTTTTTTGCAATTATTTTTACTTAATTTTAATTGATTTTGGTTTAGCTTCTTCAGCTAAAGGTATAAAAATTTCTAATAAACCATTATTTAAAGCTGCATCAATTTGAGTTAAATCAAATTTAGGTGCTATCTTATACCTTAAATCAAATGATTTTTTAGATAAACCATTATGAATCATTCCGGGATGAATTTGACCATTATCCCCTCTTTCTTCAAAAGGTTTTGTATAACTAATTTTTAAAATATCCCCTTCAATATCTAATACTATATCTTTTTTAGTTAGACCAGTACAGGCGACTTCAAAATTAAGTCCTGCGTCATCGTAAAAAATATTAAGTGGGTGTGGTTGTTTTGTATCTGAAGCTGGTTGAAATGTGCTGTCAGAATTAAAGTGGTTCCTAAATAGGATGTCGAAAGGACTTAAATGCCTCTCTAATAATTGTAATGTACTCATATCATTTTGTTTTATGGAGCCGAAGCTTCCGGTTAATTTAATTTAAACATAACAAGTGCCCTAGCTAAATGTTTTGTTCTATTATACATATATAATAATAAAGAAAAATCGCTATTCCAAGCTATTTTTTAATTTTTCTTCATCATCTTCACTCATAAATGCCGCCCATTTTCCTATAGGACAACTAGCAGACATTGATCTTACTTTTAGGTTTAAAATACAACCACAATCAGCACAACATGGTGCTGTTCCTGGTACTGCACAGCTATTACCTATCATATCAAAATTGTGACATTGCTCACAAATATTGCCTCTGATTTTAGCTATTTCTTCAACATCATCTCTAGTAAATACTCGGTTTTTTATACCCTCTAATATTTGAGGTATATTACCAAATGCTCCTATTAATTTGTTGAATCTACTCATTTAAACCATTTCTTCTACAATACCTACTAATTCACTAACTACAAGTATAACTGTAGCAGCAATTAGATTAATTGGGATAAATATATATCCAACAATACGTATTGCAGATTTTACAAATGAAACTATTTGGTGTTTCTTTTGATCTGGCATGTGGGATAAATTTTCCCTATCTTTAATTATATCATCAAAGTCTTCAAATTTTTTATTCATTTCTTGCTATATAGTAGACGCTTTCAATATCGTCTGAGTTAAACATTAATTTCATCATACCTTTTTTAGATAATTGTAATCTACCTTTAGGCATGTCCTTATTTGAGTTTAAAATTGATTTGAAAATATCTGAATCAAACGGTATTGATAAGTCACTTTCATTAATTTCACCTCTCAGTTGATATGTAATTTTATTGGAAAATCCGGTATTATCACCAAATATAAATTCACATATCTTGTTGCTATCAAAGTCTTCTGTTGTTGTAATTAGCATATTATTTACATCAGATAAAGCATTTTTTGCTTTAATTAAATGATCAACATCTTCCATTTGTAATTCAACATCAATTTCCCATACATCGGGATCTTCATACCATGTTGTTTTACCTAAGATTAAAATATCTGCTAATGAATATGTTAAATCAAAATTTAAATCAGCAATATGCATTTTAGTAAATACTGATTTAATTTTTTCTAATGATATTGATAATTCACCATTAGTAATAGAAATTAATTTTGATAGTTTATCTGTATCAAATACACCTAATTCACCATCTTCTAATTGGAAATCTTTTAGATGAACTTTACATACTCTACCTTTTTCTCCAGCGTATATTGTTAATGAATTATTTTCAATTCTCCATTTAACCTGATTATTTAAGCCATTTAAATAATATTTTGATATAACACTTTGAATAACATTTTTATTTATCATATAATTATATTTTTTGTTCTAATTTTTTCGCTTGGACTAATACCATTTTCACACCTACCACACATATCAAAAGTTGTAAGTGGAGCAGGCATTATATCATCATATTCATCTACAAACATATTTCCTAGTATTTTTTCTAAACTGTAATCCATACAACATAATGAAACATCTCCGTTAGGCAAAACAACATTATGATAAAGGTGTTCTATACAAGCACAAGTGCTTGGTCCTTTTTGAGGTGTATGGTTTACTCTATCTTTTATTTTTTCTAAAGCAGGTTTTATAGTTGCTTCACCTACTAAATTACCAGCTCGATCCCAAAAATTAGGTATAACTGGATCAGGCCATAATTCTTTAACACAATCATGTGGTTCACCCATACTCATTACATAAAATGCTTGAATATCATTTTCATATTCTTTAAATTTTTCAAATACACTATATAATCTCTTATTTAAGGGATGTTCAGCAATTCTTTCAGCATCTGGAATATGAAGACAAAAACCACCATTTGGACCTTTAGTCCATGGAATATCTTTTACTATTTCTACATCATCTAAATTCATACCTACTCCTGTTGAAAAAGCAGATAATGGATGTCCTTTATAATGAGCATACTGTACCATTTTAGAACAACTACTATTTAACCAAGGTTCAGTAAATCCTGAAAATGTTACTCTAACTTCTTGAGGTAATTTATCACATATTTTTATAAATCTTTCTAATGATAACTTTTTAGGTTGACCTTTATGAGCATGATAAATTTTTTCTAATGTTCTTTGAGGACAAAAAGCACAGTTAACAATACAACCTTTTGGAGATATTGAAGTAGTAAACTCCATTGTAGGCCATTTTGTTGTTTTCCAATAATCTCTCTTTTTAAATTTCATATGATGATAAAGCATTTAAATGGGGATTTAAATCTAAACTCCATTCTAAATCGTTAAAAAATCCTTCTAATTTATTTAGTAATATTGATTCAAAAACCTTTTGTCTGTCCGCATAAATATTTAAAAAATCTTGGATTTTATCAGGCATATCATAATCAAAAAATGCTAATGCTTCTATTTTATATGGATTATTCTTTAAATAAATCCATTTTACTTTATCAGCCATTGTAATTAAATTATGCTTTCTATCTAATTTCCATAATTTTAATAAATCATTATATCTAATAGCAGCTCTTACTGGTGCGGGAGCTCCTTTAAGTATTTCAGTAAACATTTCTCCGGCTCTAGCTTTAGTACCTGAGTACTTATCTAATTTTTTAACAGATGTTGGGTTACCTAACTTAACTAGTGGTATTTTACCTCCTAATATTTGTTTTTTAAATACTTTAATTTGATTAAGTATATTATCCTTTTCACCTCCTTTTAGTACTTGTTGGAGTATATCATTGAAAAAATCTCCTAAAATAGGTGGAAAATTCGCTTTCATAAACTCTAAACCCTTTATATCTAGGGTTTCTTTTTCTATACCTTCTTGTTTTGTAATCCATTGTGCATAACGTCTAGTTGCTCTAAAATAAGCTGATCTGATTACACATTCAGTCTTCATTTCAAGCCTATGTTCTGTAACATTAAAAGCTTCTCTAGCTAATCTGTCATAATCTTCATTTATAATATCTTGGTAAGCTAAAGCTACTTGTTCTAACTTACTATCTTTATCTTTATCATCATATGATTCAAAATCAGGATATAAATGCTTTAATATTGGTTCAGCATTAAAGTAATTAGAATCAGTATCAACATACGCACAGTAGTTCTCATCATCTTTATCACATATCCACCAAGGAGTATCTTCTATATG
>JAAHTG010001240.1_pt1 | contig 18006 bp, 18 predicted proteins | sample 6116081 | NCBI WGS metagenome assembly JAAHTG01 (sample SAMN13939989, study PRJNA603662) | sponge metagenome | isolation source: marine sponge | host: Mycale hentscheli | place: New Zealand | collected 2005 | reverse complement strand
ACTTTCGTATCATATCACACCAAAACATTCGGGTTTTGGTGTAGGATGGGTATAAAATAACTATTCGCACAGCAAAACGTAATGATTCCGCAGATCTGGCAATTTTGGATAACATTGCAGGTCACGGTATTCCGCTAATGTTTTGGGCAGAACAATCCAACAGCGAACGTATGGAAGATGCATTGGCATTTGGGCGCGATAGACTTGCCGATGATGATGCATTTTACAATTGGCAAAAAGCCCGCGTTGCAGTTGAAAACGATCAATCTTTGGCATGACAACAAATTACATCATGCCGGATCCAGATAATGAACCCGATGAGTCCAAGCGAAACTCTGAGGCATTCAAGCCAATTTATGAACTTCATGATCTGTGTGCGGGTGATTGGTATTTGGATGGTCTGGCGGTTTATCCATCTGGTCAACGCAAGGGCATTGGCAGATTGTTGCTCGATGACAGTATCAAAATGGGCTTGGCAAACGGCGCCAAGACTATGAGTCTGATTGTTGAAGATACTAATACGTCAGCATTCTGGTTATATCGATCGTTGGGATTTACCGTTGTTGCGCAGAGGGATTTTGTTCCATTCGAAGGAGCTTTGGAAATTTATGAATGGATATTGATGTCGAGGCCACTCGCATGAAAACCATTCTAGCTTATGGAGATTCATTAACTTGGGGGTCGGTTCCAGGAGACCCCAAACAACACCCAAGAGAAGTTCGTTGGACAAACGTGATGGTCAATAGCCTGGGCAATGAATACGAAATTATAACAGATGGACTGCGTCGACGTTTGACTGCCTATGATGAACATCTATCAGACAGCAATCGAAATGCCACCCAGACTTTGCCAACTGCGCTATATTCTCATGCTCCACTGGATCTCGTAATCTTGATGTTGGGTACAAATGATATGCAGCCGCACATTGCAGGTACGTCAATTGCAGCAATGCAGGGAATGCGCCGTTTGGTGACAATCATTCAAAATCACGTGGCCAGACCAGATATTCCAAATCCAAAGGTATTGATTGTATCACCGCCCAAGCTTTGTAAGACCCAGGATGAATTCTATACTGGTTTCTTTGAAGGCACGATTGAGCAGTCCTACAAACTGGCTGATTATTTCAGTCAGATAGCACAAGAAAAAGATTGCAGTTTTTTTGATGCGGGTTCAGTAGCTCAAACATCACCGATTGATGGTGTTCACCTGGATGCACAAAACACAATAAATATAGGCAAGGCTTTGGCGCCGATTGTAAAAGAAATTTTGAATTAACAACTCATGCGAGCTCAAGGAGAAGGCAAGTGGCCAATTCATATGACGTAATAATTATCGGTTCTGGACCTGGTGGCTATGTGACAGCAATAAGAGCTGCTCAATTGGGACTAAAAACCGCAATTGTCGAGCGTGAACATCTTGGTGGCATATGTTTGAACTGGGGCTGTATTCCAACAAAAGCACTGTTACGCACAGCGGAAATATATCACTACATGCAACATGCAAAGGACTATGGTCTATCAGCTGAAAATGTCGGATTTGATGCAGCTGCAGTTGTTAAACGATCAAGAGGTGTTTCAGCACAGCTTAATGCTGGCGTGAATGGATTACTGAAGAAGAACAAGGTTGATGTCATTTGGGGTGAAGCAAAAATATCCAAGCCTGGTGAAGTGGTTGTCAGTGAAGTCACTAAAGCCCCCATGGAACCTCAAAATCGTGTTCCGCGCAGGACCAAAGGTGAAAGCACTTATCAAGCGAAGCATATTATCGTTGCAACCGGTGCACGCCCCCGTGTTATTCTAGGTATTGAGCCAGATGGTGAAAAAATCTGGACCTATTTTGAGGCAATGGTTCCGGAAACCATGCCAAAATCAATGGTGGTCATGGGCTCTGGCGCAATCGGAATCGAATTTGCTTCGTTCTACAATGCCATGGGCGTTGATGTAACGGTCGTTGAACTCATGGACCGTGTCGTTCCGGTAGAAGACGAAGAAATCTCGGCAATTGCTCAAAAGCGATTTGAAAAAGCTGGCATTAAAATTCTCACCGGCTCTAAAGTTACAAAAGTAGAAAAAACCAAAACTGGAATTACGGCTCACGTCGAAGACGCAGAGGGCAAGGCTCAAAAGATTGAGGCTGAAAAGCTGATTTCTGCAATTGGTGTCGTCGGCAATATTGAAAGCCTGGGGCTTGAAGAACTTGGCGTTAAAACGGATCGCGGGTGCGTAGTGATTGACGAAGTCAGCCGTACAAACATTGAAGGTATCTATGCAATTGGCGATGTTGCAGGGCCGCCGATGCTTGCCCATAAAGCAGAACATGAGGGTGTGATTTGCATTGAAGCAATCGCTGGCAAGAAGCCTCATCACATGGAAAAATCCAAAATTCCAGGATGTACTTATTGTCATCCACAAATCGCCTCTGTCGGTTTAACAGAAGCTCAGGCAAAAGAAGCTGGCTACGAGCTTAAAGTTGGGCGTTTCCCGTTTATGGGTAACGGTAAGGCAATTGCTCTTGGTGAATCTGACGGTTTAATCAAAACCGTATTTGATAAAAAGACTGGCCAATTGCTTGGTGCCCATATGATTGGTCATGAAGTAACAGAACTTATTCAAGGATACGTTGTTGCAATGAACCTTGAGACCACAGAAGAAGATTTAATAAACGCAGTCTTCCCACACCCAACGCTATCTGAAATGATGCATGAAAGTGTGCTGGATGCTTATGACCGCGTAATTCATATGTAATTTGGAACTTAATAACCTATATGGTTTTATAGGAATTCTATAAAATACGGAGCAACAAGATTTTATGGTAACCGTACTAGACACAACCAAGCGTGATATACGCCATCCTGAAAAAGCCCATCGGCCAGAAAACCCAATCAAGAGAAAACCGGATTGGATACGCGTTAAAGCTGGCGGTTCTCCAGTTTATCAGGAAACAGCAAAGATTATCAAAGACAACAATTTGGTGACGGTCTGCGATGAGGCAGGTTGCCCAAATATTGGAGAATGTTGGTCAAAGAAGCATGCAACCATGATGATTATGGGTGATACCTGTACCCGTGCATGTGCCTTTTGCAATGTCAGAACAGGCATTCCAGCACCTCTTGATGTCAAGGAACCTGAAAACGTAGCAAAAGCAGTTGCCAAACTTGGCTTGAATCATGTCGTTATCACATCGGTTGACCGTGATGATCTGGATGATGGCGGCGCTCAGCATTTTGTTGAAACCATTGAAGCAATTCGGGAAATGTCTCCTGGAACAACCATTGAAATTTTAACACCAGACTTTTTGCGAAAAGATGGTGCCATTGAAAAAGTTGCATTGGCAAAGCCTGATGTTTTTAATCACAATCTGGAAACTGTATCCGGTAAATATCTAACTGTACGGCCCGGAGCGCGATACTTTCACTCCATAAGATTATTGCAAATCGTCAAAGAGGTTGATCCCACTATCTTTACAAAGTCCGGCATCATGGTTGGGTTTGGCGAGCACCGTAATGAAGTTCTCCAGCTTATGGATGATCTTCGTACAGCTGATGTAGATTTTATCACAATTGGCCAATATTTACAGCCAACATCACACCATCATGAGCTAGTTGAATTTGTAACTCCGGAGCAATTTAAGTCATATGAGACAACAGCTTACGCCAAGGGTTTCTTAATGGTTTCTTCAACTCCGTTAACCCGTTCATCGCATCATGCTGGTGAAGATTTTGCCAAGCTAAAAGCCGCTCGTGAGGCAAGCAACTAAGCATGCCGAAGCTAGATAAACAGCATGTCGTCAACCATACCGCTGAGAACATGTACAAGCTGGTATGCGATGTGGAGAACTACCCAAAGTTTGTTCCGCTGTGTCAGTCATTGTCTGTGAAGTCTTGCAAAGAGCGAGATGGCAAGACGTTGATGCTGGCTGACATGACCATGGCCTATAAGATGCTGAGTGAGACCTTTACTACTCAGGTTTTAATGAACCCGAATACCAATACCATTGATGTAAAATACATTGAAGGTCCATTCAAGCATTTGGATAATCAGTGGAAATTCAAAGACTTAAGCGAGGGAAGGTGCGAAGTTTCATTCTTGCTGGATTATGAACTACGCAGCAAAATGTTGGCGATGGCTGCAGGCGCAGTCTTCGATATGGCTTTTGGAAAGTTTGTGGATGCGTTCGAAAAACGAGCAGATGAAGTTTACAATTAGACTTTGAAATGTATCAAAATACCGCAGACATCATATCAACGACTTGGTCTTCTTGCTCTGATGTTCTTTTAGTAGAAATTTTCGGAGTTGTTGTAATTTTGGTCTCAGTGTTTGGCTTTGCAGCTAAAACTGACAGGCATGATTTTGCTATTTGCTTAAACATATTTTCTTTTACCATAATACACTCTAAACCATTAAATCTGAATTATTAAAAAACATCTAAGATGATTAGAATTTTAATGAAAAATTCATTACACGGTAAACTATTTCGAATCAAGCATTTTCATGATTCTTCAGGATCATCCAGACCGTAGCCCAGCAACATCTCCAATGCTTCCTTGATTGTCTCACGTCTGACTTCATCTCGATTCATGTCAGAAAAATTGAAATCTTCGACAAAAGCACCTTCTTCTTCTGATGTAGCTACGGCGATATATACAAGACCTACAGGTTTTGTTTCAGTGCCACCACCTGGGCCGGCGATACCCGTAACTGCAACCGCTGCATTTGAGCCTGATTTAGCAATTGCTCCAATAGCCATTTCAGAAGCAACTTGTGCTGAAACGGCTCCATGTTCATCGATGAGTGTTTTTTTAACATCAAGCATTTCTGTCTTGGCTTCATTTGTATAGGTAATAAAACCACGGTCAAAAACCTTTGACGAACCCGCAACGGCAGTTAAACAGCCGCCTATGAGACCACCAGTGCAGGATTCAGCTGTTACGACGGTTAAATTGGCGTCGTCGAATTCCTTTATCACCTGATTGGCAATGGTTATTAGTTCTTCATCAAACATTTTGAATCATCCCAAATGAAACACTGACAGCTGCAAGCGCAGCAATACCTTCTTCACGACCGATAAAACCAATTCTTTCGTTGGTTGTTGCCTTGACCGAGATACGAGAAAGTTCAACACCGCATATATTGGAAATCGTCTCACGCATTATATCACGGTGTGGGCCAATCTTGGGAGCTTCGCAAATAATTGTAACATCCATATTGGCAATCACGCCGCCAGCTTCACGCACAAGCTTAACGGCATGTTCAATGAACCGATCAGAGGATGCACCTTTCCATTGTGGGTCGCTTGGTGGAAAATGCGAACCAATGTCACCCTCGCCAATTGTTCCAAGCAGGGCATCTGTAAGCGCATGCAGACCCACATCGGCATCGGAATGGCCTTGCAGGCTTTGAGTGTGGGGAATTTCAACACCGCATAGAATGACACTACTACCTTCACCCAACGTGTGAACATCGTATCCACTGCCAGTTCTGACATCTGGAATTGCAGAATTCATCGATAATTTTTCCTCTGCTGCGCATAAATCTTCTGCTGTTGTTATTTTAAAGTTTTCTTTATTGCCTTCAACCAAATGCATTGAAAGTCCTGTATGTTCAGCAACAGCAGCATCATCTGTAAATCCATGAGGATCAATCATGGAAGCTTTTGCATGGGCATCCCATATCTCATTCAGCAAGAAACCCTGCGGTGTCTGGGCCAGATAAAGACCATCTCTTGAAATTGTAGAATGGAATACGCCGTGCTCACCAGCCTTCTTTACAGTGTCAGCAATTGCAGTTGCGGGTAAGGTGCCGTTGCCTTCAGCAATGCCAGCAATAACATTGGTAATCGTCTGAGCAGAAACAAATGGCCTTGCAGCATCATGAATTAGTATTTTTTCAAACTTATCGCTTTTAACTGCATTTATTCCGGCTTTGCAGCTTTCTTGACGCGAAGCACCACCAAATACAGGTTCAAGCAATTTTTCATTCGCTGTAACCGCTGTTTGATAGAGCTCTAAATCATCTTGGTGAATGACCACCTGAATTGCATCGATGTTTTCATGGTTCCAAAAACAATTGATGGTGTGTTGTAAAACAGGGGTTCCGGCAAGCAGGCGATATTGTTTTGGGCCCAATTCCTTCCCAAATCTTTCGCCACGGCCAGCAGCTACAATTACAACAACGGTTTGCGTCAAAACAATTCCCATTTTTTAGTTTTCAGAATACTGATATCAGCAATCAAGCTTGTTCATGGTCTAATATTTGTATAAAGACAACCATGAAAAATGCCCATATTTTGTGCACTTTATGAGAGGTTGTAAAATTTTGCCTGATTTATCAGCAAATAGCATTGGTAATCCCATATCAATTGGCTCAATTGAGTTGCCAAATCGTGCCTTTCTAGCTCCAATGTCAGGGGTGACAGATTTACCATTTCGAAAACTCGCCCATCAATATGGTGCAGGATTGGTAGTGTCAGAAATGGTTGCAAGTCAGGCTTTCATTGAGGGTGAAGCTGAAATGCAATTGAAAATATTGGCGGGAGATATTTCACCACACATGGTTCAGCTTGCAGGACGTGAAGCAGTTTGGATGGCAAGAGCTGCTGAAGTTGCCGAAGCAAATGGTGCCGATATCATCGATATTAACATGGGCTGTCCTGCAAAACGCGTCACGACGGGTTATTCAGGATCGGCTCTGATGCGCGATCTAGATCATGCTCTTAACTTAATTGATGCTGTAGTTGGCGCAGTTAATGTTCCTGTGACATTGAAAATGCGTCTTGGTTGGGATGACACTTCAATCAACGCTCCAGAACTTGCAAAAAGAGCAGAAGATGCTGGGATCAAGATGATTACGGTCCATGGCAGAACCCGGTGCCAGTTTTATAAAGGAAATGCTGACTGGTCTGCAGTTCATTTGGTCAAACAAGCAATTAACCTGCCGCTTGTGGTCAATGGAGATATTACATCTCAATCAAAAGCCCAAGAAGCATTATTGAAATCAGGCGCTGACGCGATCATGATCGGTCGTGGTGCATACGGAGCACCATGCTTGCCAGCTCATATTGCCGGCAAACTATCTGAGGTGAATGCGAAAAGTTTGAAATTGGATTGTAAAGCTGTCATTGAGCACCACGAAGAAATGCTATCATTTTATGGTTTGAACTCCGGTATTCGGCAGGCTCGTAAGCATTTGGGTTGGTATCTGGACAACCTTGCTGTCCCAAAGTCTGCGGGGGATCACAAAAGGAAAATCATGATATCCTTTGACCCAGCTGAAATCCATCAGTCACTGGAAACAATTTTTTCAATGCATGAAGAACCAAGTGCTTGCAAAGAGATGGCAGCATGATTAATCCGTTACCATTGGATTTAAATCTTGTTCTGGACAGCTTGCCGCAAGCAGTCATAGTCACTGACAAGACCAACGCTATTTTATACGCAAACATGGCGGCTGAAACTGTTTTTCGTGCATCATCAACCTACCTGCTCAAGCACAACATGGAAAAAATTGTGCCCTTTGGTAGCCCGGTTTTAGGGTTGGTTGAGCAGGTTTTAAACAAACGTTCTCCGGTCAATGAATATCAAATTGATATATCATCACCACGAACAGGCGAGGGCAAGATCGTTGATGTTTATGCAGCGCCACTTGCTGACAATTCACCGTATGCAATCTTGGTATTTCGCGAACGTAGCATGGCCGATCGCATCGATAGGCAACTGAGCCATAGAAGCGCAGCCAGATCGGTAACTGGTCTCGCGTCAATGCTCGCACATGAAATCAAAAATCCACTTTCTGGCATCAGAGGAGCAGCACAACTTTTGGAAAGCGTTGTGGGAAATGATGACAAGGAACTGGCACAGCTAATTACCACTGAAACTGACAGAATCGTTAAAATCGTTGATCGAATGGAAGTGTTTTCTGATGAAAGTCCGGTCGAACAAAAGCCTGTAAACATGCACTCAGTTTTGGGACATGTGAAAAGAATTGCTGAAAACGGCTTTGCCCGTAACATCAAAATCACCGAGGATTACGATCCGTCTTTGCCTGATGTTTCAGGATCAACAGATCAATTTATTCAGGTATTTTTAAATTTGATAAAGAATGCTTCGGAAGCCCTTATGGATCAACCAGATGCCGAAATAATACTATCATCGGCATATCGATCAGGTATACGAATAGCTTCTCCAGGTTCTGGTGAGCGCGCATCTTTGCCACTTGAGTTCAGCATAACGGACAATGGAACCGGTATTTCCGAAGAGATAAGGGCGCATATCTTTGAACCGTTTGTCACCACACGTATCAATGGTACCGGACTTGGTCTTGCGTTAGTTGCAAAAACGATTGGGCGCCATGGTGGTATTATTGAGTGCAATAGTGTCGTGGGTCAGGGGACTACCTTCAAAATTTTGCTTCCGGCCTGGAAAAGCCAAAAATCAACCACACCTAGTTTAGAGGAGCCGAGCCGTGTCTAAAGGTATTGTCTTGGTTGCAGATGATGATAATGCAATTCGTACGGTTCTAAACCAGGCTTTAAAACGGGCGGGTTTTGATGTGCGTGTTACATCAAATTTTTCAACTCTGTTGCAATGGGTAAGTAATGGTGATGGAGATTGTGTCGTCTCCGATGTGATTATGCCAGATGGTGACGCATTCGATGTTCTGCCAAAAATTCAAAGTTTGCGGCCGGATATGCCAGTCGTTTTGATCAGCGCCCAAAACACATTCATGACCGCATTAAAAGCCCAACAAGCTGGAGCATATGAGTATATTCCAAAGCCATTTGATTTGGACAAACTCATACAAGTTACTCATCGAGCGATCTCAGAGCCAAAAGACAATCGATCTGCGCAAAGTATGGAGGACTACAACCAAAACATGCCATTGGTTGGTCGATCAGCCGCCATGCAAGAGATTTATCGCTCAATTGCTCGTTTGATGAATTCAGATCTACCAGTATTGTTGTCTGGAGAAGTTGGAACCGGAAAGCGTCTTACATCTCGGATGCTTCATGATTTTGGAAGTCGAAAACAAAATCCATTTGTGGCAGTCAATCTTGCATCCCTGCCTGAAGATATTGTGGAGGGTGATCTATTTGGTCGTCATTCTGACGATAGTAACTCTGACGTTGGAAAGATAAGAAAAGCGGATGGAGGAACACTTTACCTTGATGAAATAGGAGAACTTTCGCTTGCAGCGCAAACGCAATTATTGCGCGTTCTTCTGGAGGGGGAATTCACATCCGTCGGATCAGCTGAACCACTTCGGGTAGATGTAAGAATTATTGCCTCTTCCACAAAAGATTTAGATGAATTGATTGCTCAAGGGAAATTTAGGGAAGACCTATTTTATCGCCTTAACGTCGTTCCAATTAACTTACCAGCATTGAAAAACAGAATTGAAGATGTCCCGGATTTGGCGAGACATTTTTTAAAAATTTTTCAAACAGAAGGTGCTCAATCCCGACATTTGGAGCCAGATGCAATAACGGCTTTGAAGGATCATACTTGGCCTGGAAATATTAGAGAGTTGGAGAATCTGATACGCAGAATTTGTATTTTGTATCCGCAAGAAACCATTACATCAGCTATCATTAAAACAGAAATCCATAACAGTGGTTACTTTAAGCAAGGATTGGAGGCAGCTAGCAATAATGGTTTTCAAAACATCAAAGCTGCAACGGACTATTTTATCAATCGTTACTTTGATGAATATTCCGATGGTTTACCCCCTGATGGCGTTTATCAACGGTTTTTGCAGGAGTTCGAATATCCGTTAATTTCCAACACTCTGGCTGCATGTAATGGTAATCAAATTAAAGCAGCCAAGATATTGGGTTTGAACAGAAATACTCTACGTAAGAAAATTCAAAATCACGGCATCAAAATAATTCGCACGGCAAAATGACCCTGGCAAAATGTGTTTCATTTTTGCCACATTTGTGTTGCGAAATTGCCACGTATTTGGGATAATGCTTTTTACTGTAGAATCTAAAAAACTTGGATGCTTGAGAACTTGAGCGTAATTAGCGAACCAAATTCTGAGAATGTTGCTGTGGATTCTATTGCCAAGAATACCACGAGTGCGCAATCGCTTACGCAAGAACTGTTTGACACAACAAGAACGTCTCGAAGCCGCACCATTGGGCTAATCACTGTAATTGCACTTTTGATTATAGGCAGTCTTACCTTCGGTCTGTTAATTGGTTTTACACCAATCACACCAGACAAGAATATGGTTCTGGCAGCGGCAGCGATTAATGGTTTCTTGATATTGGTTTTAGTCTTTTTGATTGGCAAAGAAATTGTCAAGATTATTCGATCTAGAAGAAAAGGGCGCGCAGCATCAAGGCTTCATGTTCGAATTATTGGATTATTCTGTCTCGTGGCAGCATTTCCAGCTATTCTTGTTGCAATTGTAGCGGGAATTACTCTTGATTTGGGGCTTGATCGTTGGTTTGAAATAAGAACCAAGAAAATCATTGAATCATCGGTCAGCGTCGCACATTCTTATCAAAATGAAAGTACTCGCGTCCTTATGGGCAATACCTTATCCATGGCTGCTAGCCTAGATGGAAACCGAAGATTATACGTTTTGGACCGTGAACGATTCATACAGTTAATTACGCTTGAAGCTCGAGGCAGAGGGTTGATTGCAGCATCACTTGTTAAAGAAGATGGTACTATTTTGATGGGGTCTGATCTTGCAACAGAAATTGAAATTCCACCTCTACCAACAGTGGCGATCGAACTTGCAAAAGGTGGCGAACCAGTACCTATTCCACCGAAAAATTCTAATCTAATTGGTGCCGTTTTTAAAATGAAGCAAATTCAGAATGCTTATTTATACACGGTGATCGCTATACCTCCAGCTGTAATTGAAGCAGTACGAGATGCAGAGTTTAATAGTACCGAATATAATTTATTAGAACAAAACCGACTACCTTTCCAATTGGCGTTTGCCATCCTTTACTTGGGCGTTTGCTTGATTGTACTGCTCAGCGCAATCTGGATGGGCATCAGTGTAGCAACTCGAATTGTAACGCCAATACGAAGATTAATGTACGCAGCTCAAGAAGTAAGTGACGGCAACCTTGATGTAAGAGTTGATACCGTCCAGTCTGAGGGCGACCTCCAATTCTTAAGCCAAACATTCAACGTAATGTTGGCTGACTTGAAAAGTCAGCAATCTGATTTGGTCGATGCCAAAGAGCTAATGGATCAACGCGCAAGATTTATTGAGGCCGTATTATCAGGCGTTAGTGCAGCAGTTATTGGTTTGGATCAGAATGGAAAAATTACAATTGCAAATAAATATGCATTACCAATACTGGGTCTTGATTCAATAGATGGATTGAAAGCAAGTCCCCAACTTTCTGAGCGCGTACCGGAATTAAGCAGAGTTTTCGAAGCCGCGGTTGCATCAAACAGACCACAATTCCACGAACAAATTACTATTATGAAAGAAGGTCGAGAAAGAACTCTCAATGTTCAAGTGACAGTTGAAGAGGAAGACACGTTGACCCACTCGTTTGTTCTTACGTTGGATGATATTACAGATCTTGTATCAGCACAGCGCAATACAGCCTGGGCTGACATAGCGCGCAGAATTGCTCACGAAATTAAAAACCCACTGACACCTATTCAACTCTCAGCAGAACGCATCAAACGGAGATACGGCAAACACATTACAGAAGACAGGGAAGTTTTTGATAATTGCACAGACACCATTATCCGCCAGGTAGGTGATATTGGAAAGATGGTAGATGAATTTTCTGCATTTGCCAGAATGCCCGAACCTGAAATGTCCATAGGAAATATCAAGACAACTGTCAGGGAAACTGTTTTTCTTCAAAAAGTGGGCTTTCCAGATATTGAATTTTCAATAGAAACCGAAAAAGGGCCATTGGAAATGGTGTTTGACAATCGGATGCTCTCGCAGGGTCTGATCAACGTCATTAAAAATGCAGCTGAGGCAATTGAAGCTTATCAGGGCGATGATGAATACAAGGGCAAAATCACAGTTCGGGTCGAACAGGAAGAACAAAATGCAATTATTGACGTGATTGATAACGGCAAGGGATTACCAGAAACAAACCGTCAGCGGTTACTGGAACCCTATATGACAACTCGTGAAAAGGGTACCGGACTTGGACTGGCGATCGTTAGAAAAATCGCAGAAGATCATGATAGCACTATCGAATTGATGGATGCACCACAAGTAGCAAATGGCGGACACGGTGCAATGATGAGATTTACGTTACCTATCAAAGAAACAAATAAATTAGAAGAAGGCAATGAGGTAACCAAGAATGCAAGTGGAGAGAAAGTTTAATTATGGCTACTGATATTCTAGTCGTGGATGATGAAACGGACATTCGAGAACTCGTTGCAGGCATACTCGAAGATGAAGGGCATGGCACGAGAACTGCCGGTGATAGCGATAGTGCACTTGCAGCTATACAAGACCGTCGCCCAACGATGATCTTTTTGGATATCTGGCTGCAGGGCTCCAAGCTTGATGGGTTAGAGCTACTCGATGAAATCATGACGATTCATCCCGACATTCCAATTTTGATGATATCAGGTCACGGTAATGTTGAAACTGCCGTGTCAGCAATAAAACGGGGTGCCTATGACTATATTGAAAAACCCTTCAAAGCCGACAAACTTATTCTAACCGCTGCTCGCGCTCTTGAAACTTCAAACCTCAAAAAACAAGTCAAAGAGTTAACCGAAAAAACACCTGATATGCCTGAGCTCATTGGTAGTTCAGCAGCTATGCAGCAATTGAAACAAACCATTGAACGTGTGGCTCCTAGCAATTCACGCATTATGATTTCTGGCGCATCCGGTAGTGGCAAGGAGCTTGTTGCAAGAACCATTCACGGCAATTCAAACAGAAATGACGGTCCATTTGTACTCCTCAATGCTGCAACCATAACGGCTGATCGTATGGAGGTTGAACTATTTGGCACCGAAGCCAATGATACTCAAATTCGAAAAGTTGGTGCTCTTGAAGAAGCGCATGGTGGCACGCTTTACATTGATGAAATTGCAGACATGCCATGGGATACTCAGAGTAGAATCCTTCGAGTGTTGGTTGAACAACAATTTACACGGGTAGGGGGCAGTACAAAGGTGAAGGTGGACGTAAGAGTTTTGTCTTCTACTGCACAAGACTTGGAAAATCTGATCAAGATTGGAAGTTTTAGGGAAGATTTCTTCCATAGGTTAGCAGTTGTGCCAGTGCATGTTCCACCACTTTCCCAACGCCGCGAAGATGTTCCCGAACTTGTTTCTGCATTCATGAACCAGATTACCCGCCAATCAGGCATTAGTAATTGCCGGATTGGAGAAGATGCAATGGTTGTGCTTCAAGCACATAATTGGCCAGGAAACATCAGACAATTGCGCAATAACATTGAACGCCTGATGATCCTTTCAAGAGTTGAGGAAGGCACCATAATTACTGCAGAAATGTTACCCAAGGAAATTGGTGAAATGCTCCCAAATACTGGCGGATCAGGCGGTGAACACTTGATGTCACTCCCTTTAAAGGAAGCTAGAGAAGCATTTGAAAGAGATTACCTTGCAGCCCAGGTGGGAAGATTTAGCGGAAATATCTCGCGTACAGCCGAATTCGTTGGCATGGAGAGATCGGCATTGCATAGAAAATTGAAATCTTTAGGACTTACAGAGAAAAAACCTTCCGAAGAAGATGCAGTATAAGAAGGCAACTGATGTGGGACACACGGGGATAAAACGATGAGAATTCTGATTTGTGGCGCAGGCCAGGTTGGTTACGGCATTGCAGAACGTCTTTCGGCAGAAGATAACGATGTAACAGTAATCGATAATTCCGCTGAACTGGTTCAAAATATTCAGGACAGGCTGGATGTACGTGGTTATGTGGGTCATGGTTCCCACCCTGATGTTTTAGCAAGAGCGGGTGCCGATTCAGCTGACATGATTATCGCTGTAACGTTATATGACGAAGTAAACATGGTGGCTTGTCAGGTTGCACACTCATTATTCAATGTACCAACTAAAATTGCGCGAATAAGGGCACAGAACTACAGGCAAGGGAAATATTCAAATCTGTTTACCCGTGATCACATGCCGATAGACGTTATCATTTCACCTGAAATTGAAGTTGGTGATGTTATCTTAAGGCGCATAGCTTTACCTAGTGCCCGTGATGTTGTTCTGTTCAATGAAGATACGGTTGCAATGGTTGCTATTGAGTGTGATGAAAATTGTCCGCTGGTTGATACGCCGTTATCCCAGTTAAGTGAATTGTTCCCGGATTTGAACGCTGTAGTTGCTGGAATATCGCGTAAAGGCAAAATGATTACACCGCGTTCATCAGATCAAATTTTGATGCATGATATTGCTTACGTAATTGCTGACAGAAAACAAATTCGCAGAACAATTTCAATATTCGGAAAAGAACAACCCGAAGCAAGCCGCATCGTGATTGCAGGTGGCGGTAACATTGGAGTTTATTTGGCAAGGCGCATTGAGGAAAGACTTCCCAGTGCTCGTGTAAAAATCATTGAAACTTCCAGAAGTGCAGCTGAACGACTAGCGGATCAACTTAACCGGACCGTTGTTTTGCACGGCAATGCTTTGGACGAAAGCGTTCTACAGGAAGCAGGTGCAGATAACGCTGACTTGATGGTCGCCATAACCAACAATGATCAGGTCAATATTCTCTCTAGCGTATTGGCAAAAAAAGTTGGCTGTAAATCTAATCTGGCACTCTTAAACAACGTTGGTTATCACGACTTTACCCGCAGCTTGGGTATCGATGATTATATCAATCCAAGAAGCGTTACGATTTCTCGGGTCTTGCAATATGTAAGACGCGGCCGTATTCGCGGTGTTTACTCCGTCGAAAATGGTGCAGCCGAGATCGTGGAAGCAGAAGCATTGGAAGCTTCACCATTGGTGGGCAAACCATTGCGAGAGCTGGAATTACCCGCAGGAATTCGTATCGGGATGATATTCCATGATGGAAAGCTGGTTAGACCAACAGGTGACAGCATAATAAGACCCAATGATCGTGTTGTTATTCTTGCCTTGAGCGAGCATGTGCACGATGTAGAGCAAATGTTCCGGGTCAGCGCAGATTTTCTCTGATGATTGCTTTCGTCTACTATTTCTCTGCTATCGGAGCAATTTTGGCAGGCTCAATGATTTTGCCTGCGCTCATAGCATTTGGTAACCAGGAAACCGATCTAGGGTATCGAATATTGCTCTACAGCGGTTTTGCCGGCTTCCTTTGTATGGCAACGTTTTTGGCCGTCATGGGGCGCTTAAACGGAATCAAAAGAAATACAGCAATATTACTGGCTGTCTTTTGTTGGATTGCTTTCCCCTTGATCTCAGCAATTCCTATTTCAGACATGGCTGGCATTTCATTCATAGACGCATTTTTTCAGGCGATGTCGAGTTTTACAACTTCCGGATCAAGTGTGTTTAAAAACCTGGAGACCGTGCCAAAATCAATCATTTTTATGTTGGCCCAATTTCAGTGGTTTGGTGGACTTGCCACACTTATCACACTGATTTTGGTTCTGGCGCCTTGGGAAATAGGTGGTTTGCCCCAGGTAGGAACTGCCAGTGTTGCTGCATCCATCGTTGCCTCACATTCAAGGCTGGTAAGTTTTTGCGCAGGAATTTTCAGAGTGTATCTGTTCTTGACCTTGATGTGTTTTATACTTTTAGTCTTGGCAAAGGTTAACCCGTTCAATGCCATGATTTTTAGCTTTACCGCGCTTTCCACAGGTGGCCTGACACCGGTCATAGAAAGCATTGATCTAGTATTGGGCAATCCCGGTATGATCATTATGGCGGTCTTTTTCATGATCGGCGCAACGAGCATTTTTTGGCATCAATACATCTACCAATTTCAATTTGAAGAATTAAAATCCCATCGTGAGAGCTACTTTGTATTAGCCGCTTGGCTTGGCTTGGCGTTTTACATCGCTTACACGCTTGTTGCCGCTGCCGGTTCGACAGTTCTACTGCCCGACTACACAGCTATGTCGGAAGGTCTTTTTAATTCAGCATCCATAATTAGCACTTCAGGATTGCAATCAAGACCTGGTGCCTTGTCCTTGTTGCCACCTACCTTGGTGTTGATTGTCATATTTATCGGCGGCGGGTGTTATTCAACCTCGGGCGGCATAAAATTCTTCCGCATTGGCGGCATGTATTCACTTGCTCAATATGAGTTAAATCGATTGATCTATCCACATGCATCCAAGCCAACAATGTTTGGTAGTACCAAACTGAATGTTGAGTTTATGAAAGCCATTTGGAGTTTGTTTGCACTATTGATTGTGACAGTAGCGATTGCATCTTTTGCGCTATCATCAACCGGCCTGAATTTCCATGCAAGTTTTACCGCGGTTATGGCAGCAATAACCAATGCTGGGCCTTTATATGGACCTGAATGGGGTAGCGGAACTGCCGGAAATTGGCCTGTTTATGCTGACATGTTAGTACCACAAAAGACAATAATAATAGCGGTTATGTTGTTGGGACGTTTGGAGGTAATTGCCGTTATCGCGAGTATCACAGTTTTGCTGCGTAGTGCACGATAATGCCCCTTTAGTAATTTTTACAGGAAAAACAGTAAGTTTAGCTTGAAAATTACCTAAACTGCACTTTATAATTTATTGTGGGGAATACGGGGACAGTTATTCGCCAGAAGCATTATTTATCACTTAGGTTCTGATACCTACAATAACAATAAGAAAAGAGCACGAAAAATGGCGGAAAAACATCAAAACTTGCAGGATGCATTCTTAAACGATGTTCGAAAGCATAAAATCCCACTTACAATCTTCTTGGTAAATGGCGTTAAATTAAACGGCGTTGTCAGCTGGTTTGACAATTTTTGTGTCCTACTCAGACGCGATGGAATTTCTCAGTTGGTATACAAACACGCTATTTCCACTATTATGCCAGGAGCACCTGTACTTATGGGTGACAAATCTGACGATAGTGACGAAGAATAATACTATTCTTTCAATTGTAAGGCTGTAACGCTTGAGTGATTCCGAAAACGGGAAATCAGAAAAACTCCAATGGACCGCCGAAGAGGATCAAAAACCTGAACGTGCGATCGTACTGGTGCCTGAATTTCAGGGACATCAAGACCGGTCACGTGAGGCAAGGTTGGAGGAGGCTGTTGGCCTTGCGCGTGCCATATCTCTGGAAGTTGTTGATGCAGGCGTAATCCCTATCAGAACGATAAAACCATCAACTTTTTTTGGCAGTGGCAAAGTTGATGAGATTACTGGCATTATCAAAAGCTCCGAAATTGGCTTGGCCATCATTGATCATCCGATTTCTCCCAAACAACAGCAAAACCTTGAAGAAGCCTGGCATTGCAAGGTTTTGGACAGAACGGGTCTAATTCTGGAAATATTTGGTGCGCGTGCGCAGACCAAGGAAGGTACCTTGCAGGTTGAGCTGGCTCACTTGAATTATCAAAAAGGCAGATTGGTTCGGACCTGGACGCACCTTGAACGTCAACGTGGTGCCTTGGGCTTTGTTGGCGGACTAGGTGAAACACAGATTGAAGCTGATAGGCGCTTAATACAGGAACGTATCAACAAGCTTGAGCGGGACCTGGCTAAGGTCAAGAAAACTCGCGATTTACACCGTTCCAAACGCAAAAAGGTTCCACATCCCGTCGTTGCATTGGTTGGATATACCAACGCCGGCAAATCGACTCTTTTCAACCTGTTGACTGGTGCAAACGTCATGGCAAAGGACCTACTGTTTGCCACGCTGGATCCTACATTGCGTCAGTTGAATTTGCCACAAGGCACACGTGTTATTTTGTCTGACACCGTTGGATTTGTGTCGAACCTACCAACCCATTTGGTAGCTGCATTTCGAGCTACTCTTGAAGAGGTTATTGAAGCGGAACTAATTCTTCATGTTATACCCATCCTACTCCAAAACCCGAATGTTTTGGTGTGATATGATACGAA
>JAAHTG010001237.1_pt1 | contig 18046 bp, 17 predicted proteins | sample 6116081 | NCBI WGS metagenome assembly JAAHTG01 (sample SAMN13939989, study PRJNA603662) | sponge metagenome | isolation source: marine sponge | host: Mycale hentscheli | place: New Zealand | collected 2005 | reverse complement strand
AGCAGCAGCGCCGTAAGGCGACTTTTCGAGGAAGCGATATCGATGAGTGCTTCCTCGCGGGTTTTGTAAACAACGCCGGTCTCGGGGTTCTTTAAAACATCGGATGTATCCAGCTCGGCAGTTACGGCGTTTGCCACTTTAACCGCAATCGATTCCTGCATAGCAATCATATCATCGCCTACTGCGTTGAAGCGGTCAGACCACAGCACTGCGCCAGACGGGTCGATCAGCTGCGCGGTAATCCGGATTTTATCCTCTTGTCGGCGAATACTGGTGGTCAATACATGTTCTACGCCCAGATCACGCGCAATTTTTTTGGTGTCAGCGCCAGTGGCCTGCATGGCGGCAACTGTGCCAAGTTCTGGCGTGGCGAACTTGCTGCGCTGCAGGTCGGCAATCAGGTCGTCTGCTAAGCCGTCGGCGAAATGATCGTCAAAATCACCGCGTTCCGTCGGCGGGAAAACCGCCACCGGTACCTTGCCACCATAGTCAGGTGCAGGCGGCGGCGCATCGACCATTATACCAGTACCAGAAGCAGTGCCTGTCGCCGCCGGTGCGGTTGATGGTATGTTGATGGCGTCGGGCGAGATACCTTGTGCAAGAAAATCTGGTTGTTCACCCTTCAGACGTTGAAGAATAACCCTGCCGTTGGTTACGATTACAGTGAACATGGCAAATAGGAAACCAATGCTGCCCAGCACGTCCCCATAATCCTTCGCCCATGCAATCGCGGCATCAAACATTTTTAGTCGTCGCTTTCCAACAATTCCGCAAACTCAACGCTTTCGCGTGTCAGCGCTGCAGTGGCGGCTTTTACAAGGTCTTCACCTAATAGTTGGCCGCTGTTCCATGTTGCCACATAATCAAGGCCGTCGCTGATTGTGTGATCCCTTGAATGATTGAGTACCGCTTTTGTACCTGCCACCGCAAGTGGACTTTTGCTGGCAATCTCTGTTGCTATCTCTGTTGCCTTGGCAATTGCCAGGTCTCGACTCTCGCAAATTGAATTAACGAAACCATATTTACGGGCTTCTTCGGCTGCGAATTTTCGCCCAGTATAGGCTAACTCGCGCAAGATACCGTTGGGCAACAAATAGGGCGCACGCTGCAGAGTGCCTACATCTGCTACAATTGCCACGTTGATTTCCTGGATCGAGAACCATGTATCAGTGCTGCATACCCGGATGTCGCACGCAGATATAAGGTCGATACCGCCGCCAAGGCATGCGCCGTGGATGGCCGCGATCACCGGAGCTCGGCATTCCTCCAGCGCCGTAAAACAATCCTGCAAGTGGAGAATATGACGCCGCAGTTTCTCGCGCATGCGCGCTGGGTCACCTTCTTGTGTTCCCAGAACCGCGCCGCTTTCCTTCAGGTCCAGGCCTGCGGTGAAATGTTTGCCGTTGGCAGCTAGTATCACGGCGCGCGCATCGGTTTCGCTATCAATCCAGCGAAAGGCTTCACCGATCTCACGGAACATGGCGCCGTTCATAGCGTTTAGCTGATCTGGTCGGTTGAGAGTTACGGTCACGACCGAGCCGTCCACGGCGACATCTAGGGTTTCAAATTGCATGATGGGCCTCCTGAAAAATTCGTTATGGGCGTAATATTGGCCGATACCGACCCGTGGCCAGCCTAATAAAGCTGTTGCGCCCTATTTGTAGCGTTTCAATAATTCCTCGAAGCTTTTGGCCTTTGCCATGTCTTTGCCTGCCCGGCCGCTTGAAAACCAGTTTCTGGCAAACTTTTTTGCCGTTTTGTCTTTGATATTGCCTTTCAGGAACTCGGCAATCACCTCGGTGTCGGTATATTTGCCGCGAGTTTCTTGTCTTAGGTCTTTGACAAATTTGAAAAATGCCTCGTGCTCCAGCAGGGAGTAGAGCGTAGCGTAGGCCAGCGTGCTTACCGCATCGCTTTGGGCTGAAAACCCTTCGATTGCGTAGTCAGCTAACGATGTTTTCCCCATTTTCTTGTTGGTTTTGAACAGTTGTTGGCTTGCTTTGAAATTCATCTGTTGGAATTCCACGATACTTTCGGGTCTGGTAATGGCCGCCTGAATAAAGGCATCCAGTCCGTTCGACCAATGGCCCGGCGCACCGCCACCTATAGTTTTCCACAAATCGAAAATTGCTATTTTTATGTCGGCTGGAATGGCTGTTGCATCGAAGAAACCGCGTTCGCGGAAAAAGGCCCCTTTGGTGTCGCTGTTGCTGTAGCCTGCTGGAATCTCAACGAAGTGTAACTCTGCGCCTGCAGACGGTGTGCCGAGCAGGCGATTTAGCTGCTGGATTTCTTGCACGGCAAGAGCCTGAAAACTTTGCCCGTTGGCCAGGCCACCATCAAGGTATGAGATCGTTACAGGCCCAGCCTCTAGTTGACTATAGGGTGCAATCGCTGCAGCGAAAAGCCCGGTGGGAAACGTACTTTTCATCTGGACAGTGTTGACGTTGCCGTTGAGGGATTTGCTCGCGGCCCCCAGGCTGCCGGCAATGTTGTTGTTGCCGGGATAATCCAAGAATACCACCTGCTGGAATGGCTTGTGCGCAAAAGCTGTGGCGATCGACGACTGACTTGGCTCGGCAAACACTGGATAGCCGAAGCTGTCGGCGCGGATCATGGTGAAATCCGGGTTCAGGGTTTCTTTGACCCCCTCCACCGCCATAAAGGTCATGTTGGTCAAGTAGCCCTTATAGTGGACAACGATTTCAGTACGCCTGCCGGCCTCCAGTGGTTTAGGTAAGCGGACAGTTGCCCTATTGAGCTCAAGCAGTTCATAGCCGGCAACCGCCGTGACATCGCTAGAAATAGACAGTGGAATATTATTCGGACCGACTGCGTGGGTGAAAACTAAACTGGGGTTCAAAAGAAGTGTAAGGTTGGACAACGGGCTGTCCGATATGTTCCTGAAACTAACCTGATAGGCCCCGACCATTTGACCCTTGCGGGCAGTGGGATCCAGATGCAATTTGGCGATAAGAGTGCTGTTCAGCAATTCAATCTTGGTGTCGCTTGCAAACGCGTGTGATGTTGCCATTCCAATTAGAATGGTTAGAGCCGTAATTAGACGCATATAATCCCCAATGCTGTGTCGGTTACTTTTGTGCCGGTGACATTAAACTATTCGTCGCTGACAGTACAAAATTTTTGCATCAGTGTGTCGGCCACTTCGGCAGCAGCATTGACATGCTCTACGTCCACATTCAGGCCGTAGATAACGAAAACAAGATTTTGAGTTTTCTCGGAAACGGCGGTTCGGGCGCTATCGGAATAGGGCGAGCCGAAAGGGCCGTCACCGTCCGCCAGAACCGGTAAGCCTTCCAGGTTGATGCCGCCTTTGCCGATGCCGTCGTAAGTTTCGCCTGGTGTGGCTGGCCGAAGTGTCAGGTCGCCTTTGATCCATGCAGCGTCGTAGCAGCCAACTGGCAGGCCGGACATTAGCGAGACCAGATTGCCGCTGTCGACCACATTGTTAACCTTATACAGGCCTTTGCCTGCCAGTGCACGGCGCGTCAATGCTTCTGATGAAGGCCGGTAGCGGCTCGGGTCTTTGCCGGTTGCCTTGAAGGCCGCACGCACCGCGCTTATCACCGGGTCGCTGGATGCAGCCTCGCCCATCAGCTCCTGTTGCCTGAGCGCTGCGCCGTCTTCTATCGCAGTTAGTAACTCGGCAGGCGTGTCGTTCACTGAAACTTTGAAGTCCAGCACGCCTAAATGAACCGGGAAGCCGAATTCTGCAAAAATGGGATTGATCGTAACCTGCACTGTTTGTTCCTTTTTGTAGAGCAGACCAATGCGCTTTTGCCTTTCAGGGTAAATCTATAAGCCTTGAAATTTGCAAGAAGTAAACCTAACTATATTTCTTCAATATCGCACCCGCAAGGAGGGACTGATGCTCGCATAAGACTCATATGAAATAAATTTCGCGCCCAAATGGGCGACCATGATTTTTTATGCGAGGTTCTTATGGAACATGTCAGTCATTCGACCATTCTTCGGAAATACGCTGGCCGTATTTCAATTACATTTATTATTCTCATTATCGAAAACCTGCTTCTATTGTTGGAGGCATTCATACTTGGCGTTGCCATTAACGGCCTGACCGTGCGCGATTGGGATGGTGTTTTATTGTTTCTTGGACTGGAGGTCGCGATCACCATTGTCGGTGTTATTCGGCGTTTTTACGACACCCGTGCTTACGGCAGCATCTACCGTGAAATTGGCAATGATATCTCGGTTACAGCGATTGAAAACCAGGACGACCTGTCACCTGCAATCGGTAGGGCCGATCTGTTGCAGGAAGTTGTGGATTTTTTCGAAAATGAGATGCCGATGGGTTTTGCCTCGGTGTTCGCCATCGTTGGGGCGCTGGTAATGCTGTTCGTTTTGTCGCCGTTGGTCGGTCTCGTAGGGCTCGGTGCTGCGTTGGGTATTGGGGCAATATTCGTTTTCAGCCGGCATCGGATTAAGTCGCTAAACAAAATAATGAACGATGAACTGGAATCCCGTGCGCGAGTGTTTCTAGATCGGCAGCGTGAACCCTTGGCAGCACATTTTGCAAACCTTGTTCGGCAGAAAATATCACTTTCCGATCTGGAAGCCCGGAATTTCGGCCTTAGCTATTTATTCGTCATATTGATGATTGCATTTGCACTCTATCAATCGGTTGCGGTGGACCAAACCTCAATAGGCAATGTTTTTGCAATCTTGACCTACACGTCGCAGTTTGCACAAGGTGTGCTGGTGTTGCCGATGATGTACCAGCAATACATTAGAACTGCAGAAATAACCGGCCGAATTAGCGCTGGAGCGGAGCAAGAGGTTGAGCAGGCCGAGAAATAGAAACCACTACTGGTGGCCCCAGTTGTCAGGGTCGCTGTTGTCGTTGGGCGACAGGCCGATTATATCACCGTCTGTGGATACACCAAGCCCTAAAACTGTGCGATTGGCATAGGCGAAATAGGCAGTGACCTGATTAATCTCCAGAATTTCGCCGTCGGAAAGACCAGCCGCACGAAGAGTGCTGATGTCTTGTTCGGTTATATTTGCGGGCGATTGCGTTAGCGCGGCTGCATATTTCAGTGCCGCCATGTCACGCGCGCTCAAGTGGTCAGCTGCCAATTCTGGTGCATGGGCATCAAAGGCGGCGCGCAACGCGTTGGCCCGGTTGTCGTCGACAAGCAACCGTTTTAACCCGGCGAAATGATGATCGATGCAGTAAGGGCATTTGTTCAACAAACTGACGTATACGCCGATGGCCTCCAATAGCCATTTGGGCAGTGTGTTGCTCGGGTGGTGCAGCACATATTTATACAGGGTCATATGCCCCTCAAGCGTGTGCGGCCGCAGGCTGTGAGCCATGAGGATGTTATCAACGTTATTATCCGGCCCCTTTATCCGCTCATAAATCGCCTTTAAGCGACCCTTCGCGGCCTCGTACCTGATTGTTTCAATCCATGTCATCGAGTAAGTTCTCGGCTATACTTTTTAGTCTGTGTAGATAGCTAGTATTTGAAGGCTACAGAATTTTTGGTCAAAACCTAGTGCAAGTTCAATGGCCATGTACTTTTCCATCCTAGCACTAATTTGGGGGAAGTTTCTTGTCTCACACATAGAACTTAAGCTTACTTCGCCGATCTCTTATCTGCAACATATACCAATTCAATCTATAGGTGTAAAAATGTCGATTCCTTATGCTTATGGTATCATTAACAAAATTGTGGTAAGGAGGACCCTTTGTGAGGGACGTTATGACTGATGTGATACTGCGTTTGACCGGTGCAGATAGTGAATATCTATCTGAATTAGCGTTTGAGATTCTGGCTGATCTCAATGCAGAGGGATTAGAGGCCCGTCACGCTGAGGGCACGCGGGCTCTTGGTGACAAGGGAGGAGAGATTGATTTAACCACGATTGTTATCTCAGCTTTTTCAACTGGTGCAGTAACCGCGTTTCTCAACATAGTTCAGGGGCTGATTGCAAGAGACAAGAGGGTCGCAATTGAGGTCAGTGATAATGAAAAAATGGTGAAATTTGACGCCGTAAATACTCAGCCAGAAGCTATGACTGAAATATTAGAAAGTTTGCACAAAATAATTAGGGACTGAGCTTCGATGAGTAGAAGACTGGCTGTTGTGGTGGGCTGCAATGATTTTGATGATGCGGGTGCATTTGCGGCATTAGATTTCGCTGTCGATGACATGATCGCAGTTGCTCAGCTCATGAAAGATTCAAACTGGGGCGCTTTTGACGAAGTTTGCCAATTGCCAAACCCGAGCAGTCAGGAAGTGAGGAAAAATGTCGAACGAATTGCCCGTTGTGCTGAAAACGGTGATATGATTCTTGTGTATTTTTCAGGCCATGGAAAGCGAGATATTGATGGTACTTTGAAGTTGATTACAAGTGATACGGAAGCGGATTTGTTAGGCGCAACTAGTGTTGCAATGGAAGAAATAAAGCAATGGTTCAATATTAGTAGAGCGAGTAGCAAAGCCATAATACTTGACTGTTGTTATGCAGGTGCTGCATCGGATAACAAGTTCAAAGACAATGTTGAATCTAAGCTAGCTGAAATTTCTCGGGAGAGTTCAGGTCTGTTCCTGTTGGCCGCTTCTTCATCTAGTCAATCCGCAAAAGAAATAAGCGAGAAACAACAGGGGGCTCTCACGCATTGCATATTGGAGGGCATACAAAGTGGAGCAGTAGGAGGTGGGGATAGCGAATGGGTTACAGCTTCCGATGTAGCTAGCTATGTAAAGAATGAAGTGCCCCGTGTAAGTACAGGACAGTCTCCCCAATCTTGGGAATCCGGCTCCAGAGTTTCCATAAGGCTGGCTAAGCGGGTATTAACACTTAATGACGAAATCAGAATGAACATAAGCAAATTAATATCAGGACTATTTGCTGACGATGAGATTACTCAGGAGGTAAAAGCGAATGTAGAAGACGCGTTGCAGAGAAACAAGCTCGATCAGCTGCAAATAAAGTGGCTCTTGGATTTAGAAAAGCAAAAATTGAAGCCAGGGCCTTTCAGCAGCAATTGGGTACAACATTCGCCAGCTGCGGATGGAGGTGCTGTTGAAATTGCTAGTGATGGCCTTGAAAATAATGAGAACTCGGCCCAAACCGATGAAGTAAGTGTAGATCAGAGTGACATAGATTTGGAAGAAGAGTTAGATATCGATAGCGATCCGTCGTCGGAGATTGATATACTTGATAGGGACAGAGGGAATTTTGGTAGATATTGGTCAAAGTATACGCATGCATACTACATATCTCCACTATATCTATTTTACATTTATGCCCTGTATTCTTTTTTTTCAACTTTGACTGTTGTCGAAGGCATGGTATTTTATGGTATTCCAGTTAGTTTTTTAGCGATCATAATTTGGACAAGAAGGCGTATAGTTACCGTTAATGAAGCGCTTGTATGTACGATAGCAATCTCTGTTTCCGCTTTTCTTTCCACGGGAGTATTTGTTCGCTTGGAATTTGGAGACAAAGCTAATTTGGCTGCAATTGGCTATGGTTTTATATTGTTTGTATTCGTAGTGGCGAGTGCCATGAGTAACGATGAAGACTCAATTCACTCTGCATGAGTATATTTACGTTTGTGGTGGAGGAGGAAATAGAAGAAGTCAATTGAACGACTTCTTCTATTTGGATATAACTTATCTCGGTGGTTAGGCGGCTTTGGCGATGCGACCGCGAGTGTCGCCTTTGGCGTAAAAGCTCTCGCCGTTTGCTGCCATATCGCGCAGCATTTGCGGCGGTGTGAAGCGCGCACCGTAGGCTTGTGCTAACCGGTCGGCTTCTGCAACAAATTCGGCGACGCCCATTGTATCAATGAAGCTGAATGGGCCGCCGGTGAAGGGTGCGAAACCCCAGCCAAAAATGGCACCGATGTCGCCCGACGACGCATCGATCAGTACACCCTCCTCAAAGCAGCGAGCTGCCTCAACGGCTTGGCGTACCATCATGCGGGTTTTCACTTCGTCTAAAGTTGGCTGGTCGTCTGCAACCGGGAAATGGTCACCGAGGCCAGGCCACAGGTACTTTTTGCCACCGTCGGTTGGGTACACATAGTTACCTTTGCCGTTCTTTCGGCCAAAGCGCTCTAAGTCCACCACCATTTTCTCAACGAAACCATCAGCAGGGGAGACCACATATTTGTCGCCCAGTGCTTTGCGGGTTGCCATGCCCACTTTGTAGGACAGGTCCAGCGCCACTTCGTCGCCGACCGCGAGCGGGCCAACGGGCATACCGGCCATTTTACCGGCATTCTCAATCAGTGCAGGTTTCACGCCTTCCTGCACCATTGAGTAGCCTTCTTGAACGTAGGTACCGAAACAACGGCTGGTGTAGAAGCCGCGACTGTCGTTAACCACAATCGGGGTTTTCTTGATCTGGCTCACATAGTCCAGCGCCAGCGCCAGTGTTGCATCATCGGTTTTCTCGCCCATGATGATTTCAACCAAAGGCATTTTATCAACCGGAGAGAAGAAGTGAATGCCGATAAACTGGTGCGGGCGGGTGAAGTTTTTCGCCAAGCCCGTGATAGGCAGCGTTGAGGTGTTGGAGGCAAACACGATGTCTTTGCCGATAACCGCCTCGGTAGCTTCGGTAACCGCTTTCTTGATGTCTTCAGCTTCAAACACAGCTTCGATAATCAGATCACAGTCTTTCAAGTCGGCGTAGTCAGATGTGGTGGTAATGCGCTCCAGAAGGGCATCGCCTTTCTCTTGCGAAACTTTGCCGCGCTCCACGCCTTTTTTGACCAGATTGCGCGAATAGTCTTTGCCTTTTTCAGCGGAAGCTTCATCGCGGTCCAACAGCACAACGTCCATGCCTGCTTTGGCAGAAACATAGGCGACGCCAGCACCCATAAGGCCAGCACCGAGCATACCAAGGCGTTTGACTTTCTTGCGCTCAATACCTGCAGGGCGCAAAGAGCCCTTCTCAACGGCTTGCTTGTTGATGAACAGGCTGCGGATCATGTTGCCGGCAACCGGGTCCGCCAGAAGCTTCATGAAATATTTGCTCTCGATGCGGATCGCGGTGTCAAAGTCAACCACGCCGCCTTCAAACAGGCACGAAAGTATGGCCTGTACCGCAGGGTAATTATGTTGGGTTTGCTTTTGCGCCATGGCGTTGGCACCGACAAATGTTTGTACGCTGGCCGGATGCATGGCTCCTGCGCCGCCCGGGTATTTAAAGCCTTTTTTGTCCCAAGGTGCGATTGCACTGGCTGACTTCTTAACCCATGCTTTGGCTTTCTCAACAACTTCCGCTGCTGGAGCCAGTTCGTTGGCGATACCAAGGCCGAGCGCTACATGTGCGTTGTAGGGCTTGCCGGTGGTTACTGCGCCAGCTGCGGCTTGAATGCCGACAATGCGCGGCAGGCGCTGTGTGCCGCCTGCGCCGGGCAGCAAGCCAACTTGTACTTCCGGGAAGCCAAGCTGCATGCGCGGGTCGTCGGCGATCACACGGTAGTGGCACGCGAGCACCAGCTCAAAACCACCGCCTAGCGCAAGGCCGTTTACCGCAGCGGCAAAAGGCTTGGTGCCTTCTTTAGCGAGAACCTTGCGGTCTTTGTCGCCAGTTTCCAGCTTCCGGAACAATTTATTGAGGCCAAAAGCGGCTTCAAAAGCTTGTTCCGGTGTTTGTTTGGAACCCGCCTGACTACCGAGCATGTTAAGGTCTGCGCCAGCGAGGAATGCGGGTTTACCTGAGGTAATCACTGCTCCTTTAACACCATCGTCGGCCAGCACTTTGTCCACGCATGTGTCCAAGTCTTTGATCAGCTGCGCATTAAACACATTCATGTTTGTGTCGGGCAGATCAATGGTTAACAGAGCGATGCCGTCAGCATCTACTTCATAGCGAATTGTGTCGGTCATAATGTTACTCCTGAACAGCTGCGATTAGACGCGCTCGATAATGGTTGCGGTGCCCATGCCGGCGCCGATGCAAAGGGTTGCCAGGGCAGTGGACTTGCCAGACCGCTCAAGCTCGTCAAGAACAGTGCCGAGGATCATCGCACCAGTGGCGCCCAGTGGGTGGCCCATGGCGATAGCGCCGCCGTTAACGTTGATGTCTGAATGGTCGATGTCCAGTGCTTCCATGAAGCGCAGAACAACCGAGGCGAAAGCTTCGTTCAGCTCCCAAACATCAATGTCAGATTTGCTCATGCCAGCGCGCTTCAGTGCTTTTTCCGCGGCAAAGCTAGGGCCGGTTAGCATGATTGTCGGCTCCGAGCCAACAGAGGCCATTGAGCGAATGCGCGCCCTTGGTGTCAGGCCGAATTTTTCGCCCATTTCCTTGGAGCCAACCAGAACCGCAGCTGCACCGTCCACGATGCCAGAGCTGTTGCCCGCATGGTGAACATGCTTGATTTTCTCAATCTCGGGGTACTTCTGGATCGCAACATTGTCGAATCCAAAATTGCCCATATCCACGAAAGATGGTTTCAGGGCACCAAGCGACTGCATGGTTGTTTCCGGGCGCATAAATTCGTCATGATCCAGCACATTCATGCCGATCACATCTTTGACCGGTACGATAGACTTGTTGAAGCGGTTGTCATCCCACGAGGCTTTTGCCCGTTTTTGGCTTTCAACAGCGTAGGCGTCGACATCATCGCGGCTGTGGCCGTATTTGGTGGCGATCAAGTCAGCTGAAATACCCTGTGGTACGAAGTAGCTGTCAAAAGCAACAGATGGGTCCATTGGCCAAGCGCCGCCGTCCGAGCCCATGGGCACCCGGCTCATGCTCTCGACACCGCCGCCGATGGCCATGTCAGCCTCGCCGGTCATAACCTTTGCAGCTGCAAGGTTTACGGCCTCAAGACCACTGGCACAAAAGCGGTTTACCTGAAAACCAGCTGTTGTTTCGGCGTAACCAGCATTAATGGCGGCAACGCGTGCGATGTCCGAGCCTTGCTCTCCAACCGGTGCCACGCAGCCGAGTGCAACATCGTCGACAAAGCTTGTGTCTATTCCTGTACGGTCGCGAATAGCTTCCAGTTGCTGAGTTGCCAGCTGAATGGGGGTGATTTCATGCAGGGAGCCATCTTTACGGCCCTTGCCGCGAGGGGTTCTGACTGCATCGTAAATATAAGCTTCGGTCATCTCTGTTTTCCTATTGTTACTCGGCTACTTTTTAGCAGGCACCTGATTAAAAATTGGCAGCTTCAAGTGCCATAACGTCGTCTGCGCCAGCTTCAAGTTCTGCAAGCAGGAACTTTATTTCAGGCATGCGCCGGTTGATGTAATAGCGCCCGGTGATCAGTTTGTTCTCGAAGAAGGTAGGGTCGTCTGTGCCTTCGTCCAGTTTGTCGGCCGAGATTTTTGCAATCTTCATCCACATCAGGCCCAGCGTTACGTGACCAAACAGATGCATGAAGGCTGTTGAACCAGCACCCGCATTATCAGGGTTGGTCATGGCATTTTGCATCAGCCACATGGCGGCGCGCTGCAGGTCTGCGTTGGCACTTTCGACGGCTTTAACAAAATCAGCGATTTTGTCGTTGCCTCGTGCGGCTTCAATCTCAGTGGCGACATATTTGAAAAAGCGTTGGATCGCCCGGCCACCGTTTGCACCCAGTTTTCGGCCCACCAGATCAAGCGCCTGAATGCCGTTGGTACCTTCGTAAATCTGGGTGATGCGGGCGTCGCGTACAAATTGCTCCATGCCCCATTCACTCACATAGCCGTGGCCGCCGTACACTTGCTGGCTGGCTGTTGCGTTTTCATAGCCGCGGTCTGTGAACACGCCTTTGATAACCGGCGTCATCAGGCTGACCATATCGTCTGCCCATTCGCGCTGTTTCTCGTCTTCGGCTTTGTGCGACAGATCGATCAACAGGGCGCACCATAGCGCTTGAGCGCGTGCGGCTTCGTTGAAGGATTTGCTGTTCATCAGCATGCGGCGCACATCCGGGTGAACAATGATTGGGTCAGCAGGCCCGTCTGGGTTTTTAGCGCCGGAGATAGCGCGCATCTGGAGGCGGTCGCGGGCATAGTCGGCAGCGTTTTGGTAGGCAACTTCAGAAAGGCCGAGGCCTTGCATGCCAACGCCTATACGTGCTGCGTTCATCATAATGAACATTGCGCGCAGGCCCTGGTTTTCGGTGCCCAGCATATAGCCGGTGGCGCCATCATAGTTGAGAACGCAGGTAGAATTACCGTGGATGCCCATTTTTTCCTCGATGGAACCGCAAACCACACCGTTGCGTTCGCCCAAAGAACCGTCTTCATTCACCAAATATTTTGGTACGATGAACAGGGAAATACCTTTAACGCCTTTGGGAGCGTCAGGCGTTTTGGCTAGCACTAGGTGGATGATATTTTCTGCCATGTCGTGCTCGCCAGCTGAGATGAAAATCTTTTGGCCGGTGATGGCGTAACTGTTATTGCTATTGGGGACGGCTTTTGTGCGAATGAGGCCCAAATCGGTGCCGCAGTGCGATTCGGTCAGGTTCATGGTACCGGTCCATTCGCCGGAAACCATTTTGGGTAAGTACATGGCTTTTTGTTCGTCGGTGCCCTCAATAGTGATCGATGCTTTTGCACCACCTGAAAGACCAGGATACATGGCAAAGGCCATGTTGCTCGAGATCAGCATCTCTTCCACGGCAAAGCCCAGTAAGTGAGGCAGGCCCTGCCCGCCCATTTCAGGATCATTGGTAAGTCCGGCCCAACCGCCTTCAACAAACTTTGCATAGGCTTCCTTGAAGCCTTTCGGCGTAGTTACCGAACCATCGTCGGCACGGGTGCAGCCTTCTTGGTCACCCGACAGGTTAAGCGGCGCGAGTTCGTTTTCGCAGAACTTTGCACCTTCCTCTAAAATGGCAGCGATAAGGTCCGGGCTGGCGTCTTCATAACCAGGCAAATGCGTATATTGGCTTATGTCCAGAACATCATTCAGAATGATATTCATGTCTTTAACGGGGGCGCGGTATGTAGGCATAAGATAACCTCTTGGTACAATAAACTATTGGGGGCCGTAATTGGCGAGTGGTTCGCCGGTTTCGGCGTGAATCCAGGTTCCGGTTCGTTCGTCCCGGACACCATTGCTGAGCAGGGTACTGAAGCCCTGTATTTCTTTTATGGTTGCGTTTAAATCATCGCGCTGGGCTTTAAGAGCGGTTATGCGATCTTGGCAGCGTTCAAGCGTAACGGTGCGCTGGGTTTCGCGGCCATCACCCAAGTCATATAAATCAAGCATCTCGCCGATTTCTGCTAGCGAAAACCCAACACGCCTGCCTCGGAGAATCCAAGCCAAACGCACGCGGTCGGCATTTCTATATATACGGTGCTGGCCGTCTCGCTCAGGAGACAATAAACCTTGGTCTTCATAGTAACGCAGTGTGCGGGCCGTTACGTCGTAAGCTGAAGAAAGCTCTTTGATCGAATATTCTTGGTTGTTTTGGCTACTGGTGTTGTCGCCAGTGCGGCTTGCGGCAGAGACTTTTGCTGGTGCATTCATGTTTAGGGGTCCCGCAGCGCGATGTTTAATGTGACTCATTAGATAGTTTACGTTAACGTAAACGTCAAGTGCGCGGCATGCCTTTTTTGCTATGGAGCTGAAATTCCACTATATTTAGGCTGAGCCAACTCAAAATTGCTGGTGCCAAAGGGTCACTGCAGGTAAGGCTTTGTTTGCTACATATAGCTTGATGCCGTGATGGAGATGTAAAATGGCCCCGAAATTCGACAGTTTTTCCGAATTTTTCCCCTATTATCTGGCTGAACATGCAAACCCCATTTGCAGAAGCTTGCATTACATGGGCACCACTCTTGCCACGTTGATTGTCGCTTTTGCGCTATACAGCCAAAATTGGTTGCTGCTGATTGCCTTCCCAGTTGTTGGTTATGGCTTTGCCTGGGTGGGGCATTTCGTGTTTGAGAAAAATCGTCCGGCTACGTTTGATTATGCCCGTTGGTCGCTTATGGGTGACTATAAGATGTTTGGCTTGTGGGTTACCGGGAATATCGGTCCAGCCATGGCAGATGCACTCGAGAGACACGGACGGCGTAACAGCAAGGGCGCATAGTTCTATCTTTCTGCATGTAGAATGGCCAAGAGCCACGGCATTCGTTGCAATTTGGCCGGACATTAGGTACCACAGAATTAGGAATAGGGTGCCATCTGCCCTATACACCCTGACCAATCAGGATGACCGTTTATAATGCCGCTTTATCTTCCCATAGCCGAACTGTCGATGAACATCTTTCTTGTCATCGGCATGGGCGCAGTTGTTGGGTTTTTGTCGGGCATGTTTGGCGTTGGTGGTGGTTTCCTGATGACACCGCTGCTGATCTTTATGGGCATCCCGCCCGCAGTGGCGGTGGCGACTGAATCCAATGAAATTACAGCAGCCTCGGTTTCTGGTGCGCTGGCCCATTGGCGACGGCAGGGCGTTGACGTGAAAATGGGTATGGTGCTCATCGCTGGTGGTGCCGTAGGCTCTTTCTTCGGCGCGCAGGTTTTTACTTATTTGCGCTCGTTAGGTCAGGTGGATCTGATGATCTCCCTCGCATACGTGTTGTTTCTGGGTTCGGTCGGCGGCTTGATGTTCTGGGAAAGCGTGCGGGCGATTATCCGTCAGCGAAAAGGCATAAAACCAAAAATCAAACCTCGGGAAGATCGGCATAAAGCCTGGATCCATGCCTTGCCGTTCAAGATGCGTTTTCGTAAATCCCGGCTTTATATTTCGGCCCTGTTGCCACTTGCTATTGGCATGTTTGTCGGCGTTCTGGCGGCGATTATGGGCGTAGGAGGCGGCTTTGTTATGGTGCCGGCGATGATTTATTTGCTGGGCATGCCGACTAACGTCGTAGTTGGTACTTCCTTGTTTCAAATTATATTTGTTACCGCGCTGACGACCATTTTCCATTCAGTTAATACCCAAACTGTCGATATTTTCCTGGCAGTCTTGTTGCTTGTCGGTGCTGTTGTGGGGGCGCAGATGGGCGCGCGTGTGGGCTTAAAGCTTAAGGGCGAACAGCTCCGTGCCTTGCTGGCTTTGATGGTTTTACTGGTTTGCGCGAAAATGGGTATTGATCTGGTTGTTGAGCCGACTGAGTTGTTCAGTGTCGGCGAAGCGGGGTCGCACTGATGCAGAAGTTACGCTTGATAACCTTGTTTGCTCTTTTCATGTTCGTTGGCCAGCCCGCTATTGGCCTGGTGACGGACCTTTCGAACAAGCGTATCGAAATTCGCTATAGCTTCAACGGCGCAGACCTTATTCTGTTCGGCGCTGTTGGTTCGTCCGCAGTGGACCCGGTCAATGATGATTTCGATGTAGTTATTGTAGTGCGCGGCCCCGAAGCACAAACCGTTATTCGCCAAAAAGCACAGGTTGGTCCAATTTGGATCAACAGCGACAGCCTTACCTTTCCTGCGGCACCCGGCTATTATGCGGTCGCTGCCTCACGTCCGCTTGCCGATATTGCCAGTAATGCTGTGTTTGCAAGTTACGGCATTGGCTTCGACCATTTGCCACTGCTTGCCATAACACCGCGCGGCCTCGCGGCACCCAGCAGTGACTTTCGCGCGGCCCTATTTAGGTTGCAATCAAACCAAGGCCTGTTTCGTCAGGAGCAGGACAGCGTTGTTCATATCGGCGAGGGGCTTTTTAAAACAGATATCCGTTTACCGGCAAACGTGCCGGTTGGTGATTTTCAGGTAGAAACATTCATTTTTAAGGGTGGCACTATAAAAGCGCGCAACCGGATTATGCTTGCAGTTGACAAGGAAGGCTTTGAGCGCGCGGCTTATGACTTTGCCCACGGCTATCCCTTTTGGTATGGCTTGGTTGCGGTGTTGGTGGCGCTTACTGCCGGTTGGCTTGCAGGGGTGTTGGGCGGCAAGAAATAATCACCGGGACACGACAAAACGCATCACTTGGGTGCAAGCCCTTTCTCAATCTCGAAAATAAAGGCACCATCTACTTCATGGGCTATAACCAGCTTGTGGCCAGCCATACTGCAAAAAGCAGGCATATCCTGTACCGACGCGGGGTCTGACGCTGTAACCACGAGGGTGTCGCCCTCATTGAGACAATCCAGTTTTCGACGCGCGCGCAGAACCGGCAGCGGGCAAAGCAAGCCTGTAACATCAAGTGTTTCTGGTTTCTCACGTCCCATTGACTGTCCTGCTGGTAAGCTGATGAATTAGTTAGACGCCAGTTTGTGTAACGCGGCGCACACCATAAGTCTAAACCAGAAAGTCTCAATAGGCGGTTAACAAATCGTCGCAGGCAGTTTGAACTGGGTGAGTCAATGCAGTCGGCGAATGCCCCTAAATGGGTAAGGCCCACCCTTTTGGGGTGGGCCTTTGACCGGAATTGGGTGTGTTCCGGTCGCAAGCAAGGCAGTTGGGTGTGGGTGCTGAGAGAGGCCTTGCTTACTAAATCATTTTTTGTCGTGGCTAGTGCAACACTGCGCCGGCAGGACGGAAATCAACGGTTGCTTTTGTTGTCAGTTGGGCATGTATCTCGAGCCATATATCAAACCCTTCATCGTCGCCGATAGCTCTCATTTTTGAAAGGGCCTCATCGGCATAGCCAAGAGCCTGAGCGCCAAAATTTTTCAGAAGATTGTCGGCAACAAGTCCGAAATAAAAATCGGGATCGAAGGGTAATTGCTGCGGCATGTGTCTTCTCCAACTTAAATTTGATCTAGGTAAAATCGGGTTTGTTATTGGTTCTGCAACCTGCGTGCCAAAAGATACTTTGATGCAAACTCCCTGTATCACCGGACTTTTTGAATATTTTTGGTGGTACAATCAGCGAAACCGGTGCGTAAATTGCCGAGGTAGGTAAAGCTTGCCGATATTTTTGACCTAGGTGCGTCGAGATAGAACCAATTGTGCCTATATTTGACTTGACTAGCACCGGCAGTGCCGCGAAGTTGCGCTCGCATTGAACCCTGACTGTCAGTAATAGAAAGCTCTCTTGAATGACTATTTCCACAACATCTGCTGCGGCATCGCCAGCGACAATTAAATCCTCGACCACTCCTGTGGTTCGCCGCGATTGGGTTCAATCAGAAATTCTGGCGCTTTTTGACCGACCTTTGATGGATCTTCTTTATGAAGCGCAACAAGTACACCGCCACTATCATGACCCGAACAAAGTGCAATTGTCGCAGCTGATTTCCATCAAAACCGGTGGCTGTGCAGAAGATTGCGCTTATTGCTCACAGGCTTCCAGTCATCAAACAGGCACAGGGCTAACCGCAACCAAACTGCTTGAAGTGGAACGGGTGGTTGCCAGCGCAAAAAAAGCCAAAGACGGCGGGGCCTCGCGTTATTGTATGGGTGCCGCATGGACCAGCCCCAAAGACCGAGACCTGGACAGCTTGGTTGCTATGGTGCAGGGCGTGAAGGAACTGGGATTGGAAACCTGCATGACCCTTGGCATGCTAACTGACCATCAGACCGCAGAACTGAAAAAAGCTGGCCTTGATTACTACAACCACAATGTTGATACCTCCGAAGAATATTACAGCAAAATCATCACGACCCGCAGTTACCAGGATCGAATCGATACGTTGGAGCGGGTGCGTGCGGCTGGCATTAATGTATGTTCTGGCGGCATCGTTGGCATGGGCGAGTCGCGGGCCGACAGGGCAGGTATGCTGCGCACACTTGCGAACTTGCCAGAACACCCCGACAGCGTGCCGATAAACATGTTGGTCGCGGTACCGGGCACACCGCTGGAAAACGTAGAAAAATTGGACCCGTTTGAATTTGTACGCACCATTGCTGCGGCGCGGATCATGATGCCGATGGCAGAAGTGCGCCTTTCAGCTGGTCGTCAAAGCATGAGCGAAGAGTTGCAGGCAATGTGTTTCTTTGCTGGTGCCAGTTCAATTTTCTACGGCGAACAACTGCTGACAACACCGAATCCTGAAAATAACAAAGATATGGCATTGTTTAAAAAGCTGGGCGTGTCGCCAGCATAGGCTAAATCGATCGGAAGAGCGGCGGGTAGGGAGGGGGGGGGGGGGGGGGGGGGGGGGGGGGGGGGGGGGGGGGGGGG
>JAAHTG010001235.1_pt1 | contig 18086 bp, 18 predicted proteins | sample 6116081 | NCBI WGS metagenome assembly JAAHTG01 (sample SAMN13939989, study PRJNA603662) | sponge metagenome | isolation source: marine sponge | host: Mycale hentscheli | place: New Zealand | collected 2005 | reverse complement strand
CAAGGACTAAATTGCTATAAAATGGACTAACTCTAACGCAAGGGTTAGCGAAAGAAATATGTGGCTGTTAATAGATTATTTACCGAAATCTTTCGGATAACTTCGATCCGGCGGAACTAGTATTAAGATTTACGAGCTTTCATCTCAGCATCTAGGTCTTTTAATCTTTGCCTAAGTGCTGGATCTTCCCGTTTCTTTCGGTCCATCAATTTCTTTAGTGAGGATGCCGCACCTTCAATCTGCTTATCAGACAACTGCGATGCTAAACCATCTTCATGGTCGAAGTCATATACTTCAGGTTTCTTTTTATCTTTGGTCACGAATTACCTCCATTGCTGTATCGTAGGACATATTTAAAGCGTCAGAATTTTCACCTTTTAAATATGCCCAAATATCTTTTTCAGGATACCATAGTGTAGCTTGAAGATCCGCCGGGGTCAAGTTGATGCCTTTATCTTTTAATGACTTTAATGCGACATTAAATGCTTTAGTAATTACAGCCCGCTCGGCATTAGAAGGCACATCGATTGGCTTTTGTTTATCATTAACAGTCGAACCTGCTTTTGCCCATTGTGGTTTTTCTTTTCCGATTGCTACCTTCTCAGCTTCAAACTTTGCAAGTTGCTTCTCCAGGTTAGCAGTTCCTCGCTTTTCCTTCTTTGCTTTCTTGATAGCATCTTTGGCTTTCTTTACATCGGTATTAGCTTTGGCAAAACTTCTTTCCCATTCACGATTTAATTTTTCAGCAAATTCATAAATAGCCTCATAATTATCTCGACCAATTGTGTTATCTCCGAGCAAAGTCTCAAATGCTTTGTCGGATATTTTGTAATTAGCTACTCCGTTCTTTTGAACTTTACCGCTTATTGATATTCCCTTCAAAAAGTCAGGCATTTCAAGACCAGCAAACTTTCGCTTACCTTTATTATTCCTTACTGCATAAATTAATCGACCTACATCTTTAGCTGTTAATGCTGTGTCTAATGATAGCCCCGTTAATCGCCCGTAGGTTCTGCGTAACCAAAGGTCCACAGTTACAGGATCGTAATTACCTCTAAGGTTTTGGAAAAATCCCTGTCCGATCTTTGGACCGAATATAGCTGAACCTTTTACCTTATCTGTACTATATCCAGCGATTGAGAATTTCTTATCGCCGAAAAAATCTCTACCCCACTCTATTAATTCCTTTACTGTAAAGTCTTCATCAAGAAATGCATGAAGATCTTTTACTCCCATCTTAGCCTCTACCTTATCGTAGAGTTTTAAATTGCTTGTAATGGCATCGGCTTTTGCTCCATGCTTAATACTGTAGTCAAACTTGCCGGTTCTTTCTTTATGCTGATATTGTTTAACTGCACCTTTAGCATTATCCATGACCCTCATATTCTGACTAGTAATCGATAATGCACCCAGGAATCTATCCTTGGCCTCAAACTTTTGACCAATCTCAGGGAAGATATCTTCCGCTACAGACAATGCTTTTTCAACAGCACTTGTATACCAGTTTACCGCATTGCCGGTTCTGCCGAGTGCGGCTTCCCCTTCTTGTGCGAGCATACCGCCCAACCACTCCACTTGCTCCTGGGTGAAGTCCTGTGCCTTAATAGGCTGACCAAATTCATCTTCGTATGATTTACGAAGTAAAGCGGCGGCCTCCTTGTTATCCTTAGCCATACCTTTGGTGAAGTTTGCACCGAATGTAGGATTAGCATCGTCCCATGATTGAACTGATGCCGGAGTTGTATCGCCTTGAGTAGGCTTCCCCTTCCCCGCACCAGCCTCGGAGGCCGGCATGAAGAGCTTAGGTTTAGCTTGTTCAACTGACCCGTCTGGATAAATTGTTAAATAATCGGGTGCTGGATACCCATCAGGACTTACTTTTGCGATAACTGTATTATTCTTTCCAGCTTCGTAACTTATAAGACCCTTGTCGGATAAACCGTCTAAGATATCTTGTTGCGGAAATGTACGCCTAACTCCAGGTAAAGGTGCTGGGTCTGACTTTGCTTTTGGGAAAGGTATTAAGTTATTATTACCATCTGCTTTTCCTGTTGCGGGTATCCGCATTGGAAGTTTATTCTGTTCAATCGCACTCTTGACTGCTGGGTAACCGGGTTCACCTCGAACCGCATTTCCAATTCTGTCCAATCGGCGGGAGCGATAACTTTGTTGGCGCTGACTCCGCCGATCCCCCAACCCCTCCAGTACGGGATTGGCTTTTACCTGGTCGGCATTCATTCTGCCAATCGCGCCGTTGATGAGATCGCGCTGTGCCACTGTTATCCCACTCTCAGGAGTGCCGTTCTCAATCTTATTTAAATGATTTTGCAGATATTTCGGAAGTAATTTGAGGGCGGCTTGTGTACTCTCAAATGGATTCATTCCACCGAATGCCTGTGCCATCTTTTGGGAATAGCCTTTGCTTTTGGCGAACCATTCAAGGTTTTTAATAAAGGCATCCATCGAAATGGTTTGGATGTTTATATTTCCATCCTTGGTGATCTCTATACCGAATGGAAGGCTTGATCGATCTCCGCCTTTTATCTGTCCGTATACTTTCCTACCCGCCTTGTTATACTTTAAGGCTGAGTAATAGAATAAATCCCAAACATCTCCTGTTCCATTCCGTAAAGTCTGATTAATCTGTTTAAGTGCGGCTAATTGGTGAGGATTATATTTACCCTGTAACTGGTCGATGATTGATGGGTCGATAAATACACCGGTTGCCCGATCTTTTCCATCGACTGTTTTTTCGAGTGATACATGACCTTCGCCGAAAGTTTCACCGGCATCCTCTTTCTTTCTGATAATCTCAAGAATGTCGTTGGATAGTTTTTTATTGTTCTTATTTACTTCTCGGGTTGGAAGGAAAACAGGTCGGCCTTCAACATCAGTCTCAATTGTTCCATCGTCCTTAATTTTAACCACTCCCCCCGCTTTTAAGCGGTTTACGATTGCTGGGTTTTCGAGATCCTTTGCGGTGAGGTTAACCGTTGCCACTTCATCCTTAAAGGCTGGATCGACAAGGTTACCCCTACCCCTACCCTCACGGCGGGCTTGTGGTCCGTAGCCTCGAACATCGGAATTATATTTCTCGATCATTCGGGTAAGTGCGGGGACTTCTTTTAAGCCGGGGAATAAGTTTGTTGGATCGGCCACAAGTCCAGTTTGTTCGCTAGTGGCTAATCCGATTCGATGAAAGAACTTCTTTAATCCGGTTGAACCAAATAATGGATCGAGCATTGCCCCCATCATTTTTGCCCCAGCACCTTGCCAGTTCTTATTTACAAACTCTCCACCGAAGTACCAATCTGCACCATGAGCCGCAAAGATTTCTCGGGCAATCTGTGCATCGTTATTTGCATACTGTTTATATGAAGGTGAATTTTTATCAATCCCACCCGCTTCCAATCGGTCTAAGTATTGCTGGCGATGTTTTTGAAACTCTTTATTTGTGGCATAGACCTCTCGGCCTTCCGCATCTTTATTAATAACAGGTTTGCCGTTCTTAAATTCTGTATAAACTCCAGGCTTACCTTTTTCGACTGAACCAATAAGCTCGTCAATGATCTGAGGCATGAAGCCAAAGGTATCAATATGGTGGGCAATCTCATGGCCGAATATAGCGGAAAGAACTTCCTGTGGATGAGACTTTCCGTATATCGTTATAACTGATTCACCATTCTCTACCGAGAAATTACTACTCTCACCAGGCGGTGGTTTACCTTCTTTAAATCGAAAGATTACATCGGGGTTCTGAATGTTCGATGTGGCAATTGCCTGACGGACAATTCTTGGCTGACTTTCATAAGATGCTCGGTCCGTGCTATCCAAATATGTATCTTTAAAATATGCCTCATCTCCGGCCATCTTCATATATAAGTCTGACTTCGATCCAAACTTGACCAATGTACCCATGCCCAATCCAGCGGCTAGGAATGGCCATGAAGCCCCAATCGCTCCACCGGCTCCCGCCTCGCCGTCCAAAGCGTATCCAATTGCACCAGGTATAGTAGATGCACCGACTACAGTCTTCGCTGTATTAACTGCACCGGTTAAAGTGTTTCCGAGTCCTGTCTTTGCCAATGCAGTCGAAGGGACTTTTAAGGCTGGGGATGGACCGAACTGACGAGACTTTGAGAATATACCTTCGGCAAGCCCTGAGATAGTTTCGGGGATAGTTAAGGCGGATGATCGGTCAATAATTACCGATGTTAACGAGGCATCTGCTGGATCGAGTTGTGCGATCCGTTGAAATAGTGGGCTGGATGCCTGTGCAAATTGTAACTGCTTGCCGAGGATTGCCGCATCATGTCCAAATCGAGTGACTAGGGAAGATCCACCTGGTGCTAAGAGTAAAGCGAGTGCAAGGTTTTCAAGGTCGGGGCTAAATTCATTGAACCCACCGGTTACGACTCCAGCCGCCGCAAGCGATTGTGCTGGCTTTGCAGCCGCTCTTGCGGCCATTTGGGCGGCCTCTTGGCTCATCCCACCCATGTTGCCCTTCATAAACAGAGTAGTCAGAGCTTCCTCGGGCAATCGCTGAATAAATTCAATAGTCCGTCCGAGTGTCTCGGTAGTCATTCCAGCCCGTTCCAATATCTTGCCGGTCATCCGATTAAATATTGGAGCTTTGGGGGCGGGTGCATTTTCGAGTGCTTTAGATAGCGAATTTACAAGCCTTGCCCCGCTTTGAGTGCTTGCCTCTCCACTCTGTATAAGACTGCCAACTTTTGCCTGTGCAACCCCTTGCGATTTAGCCACAAGTTTATCTAACTTTTCGCCCGATCCGGCAACCTTTGCCAACTTCTGCTCGGCAGATTTAATTAATGCCTTTTGCTGAGTTGAAGGTTTAGCGATGTTATTCGCTCTGCTTAAAAATAATCTTAACGAGGATTCCTGTGCCGCCTTTTCGCCTGTCCTTATAACCATCCCTCGGGCTAATACATTTCGCATCGCATTAACTCCGCCAGCCGCTCCCATTGTTGCCGCGAAGCTAGGGTCTGCGACTATTGACCCAACCATCGCAACCTCCCGATCCGGTTCAACTAATCCTGACTGTACATCTTCAAGTGCTTCTTGATTTACATCGAATGGAGATAAGTTTTTGCCGAGGTAGACATCAGTTAAAGTTCCGAGTAAGCCCGCTTCTGCAAGTCCGAGTTCTGCACCCTTTTCAATCTTTTCAGCGATATCGAATTTATCCGCTAAATATTCAATCTGTGCGAGTTTGGATTCCTTTGAGGAGTCTGCCTTTACTCGCTCGATTACCTCGTTACCCTTTGCACCGATCATGGCCATCATACCCGCCGCTTCCACTCCCATCTGTGCTTGTGTAGCGGCAACTTGTGACTGGTCCTGTCTTTGTGCTTCTGCGATTACTCGCCTCTTTAGATTTTCATCATCCCGAGGGATACCGGCAAACTGCATAGCCTGTGATAAATCATCCTCGATGGATCGGTCTGTTCGCTTGGCGGCATAAGCCAATCCTTTAAGCTGTTGCCCAGCCTTCTTAATACCCTCTTCGATTAGTGGTTGGTAAACCTGTTCGGTGTCAGCATCTCCATATTGCATCCTTGCCCGCTGTAAGCGAGAAGTGGCATAGATATTTGTGGTGAGCATATCACCGATCCCTTGTCCGACCATACCTCCGACTTCTGCCATTGACTCGGTAAAACCTACATCCTGATCAAAGAAACCATTATCCAATGCCTTAGTCGCTAGGTTCTGCCTTTTTTCATCGTAAGGAGCAGATTTATAAGCGTGTAATAAATCCTGTGGCTGGACTTTTGTTTTAAGGATGTCGAAGTAATCCCGCTCGGTTAATTTTTCATCCGTGCGGATTCCAAAATCCACCCCTAAGATGTCGGACTTTATTCTATACTTTGGCATTACAGATCGTCCAAAGAAATTTCTTCAAAACTTAGCCCGCTATTCGTCTTATTTTGCATATTGGAAGATTTATTTGTTCCAGATGCATTCCCACCTTGTTCAAACTCTGAGACATCTAAGCCGAGGCCGGACAATCTTGATTTTAGGGTATTAAATGCCTTTTTCCTGACACCTTTTAATGATCTGATTTTATCATCCGTTTTCCCTTTAAAATCAAACCATTGAGTAGGATTTTGTATTATCTGCTCTAGAATAGCTCTTTCGGGTTCAGTTACAGTACCAGGACCTAAAATATCTTCACGAAGTAATCCTTGTAACTGCCTACTTAGAGACTCAGCTAAAACTTTATCGGAATTGCTCATATACTTTTGCTTTTTCCGAGCCTCGCCTAAATCAATAAGATCCTCCATTACTTCGTTCATTTTTTGGTAATTCGGAATAGCTTCACTCTTTATTTTGATTACTTCCGCCTCGTTACCAAATTTACCCGATATCCCGTATTTAACTTCCCCTAAATTAAGATAATTTTGTTCAGGCTTAAAACTAATCGCATCTTGCCTCTGCTCAAAGTCTGTATTTTTAAACTCAATATCTTGAGTTTTACCTTGAATATCCAACAAATCTTTTAGTGAGGGAGCCGCCTTCTGCTCGGCCATCGCTTGGGCTTGAATTCGATTTAATGCTAAGTCTGCCGCCTGTGGCGATATTTCTCCATTATCTGCCATATCAATGATACGGCCAGCTTGACCTTGGAAAGATTCGGGCAACTGTTGTTCTATTGGAGCTTTACCGACATTAAACATTTCAAAGTTTGGCTTGTCTGTAGCAAAGGATGCCATAAGCGGTGGCCTTGCTCCCATTGGCTCGGATAATTCCTTTGCTTCAAATTCGGGTGTCCCCGGTATTTGATCGGGACTAAACTCTTCAAGTAAATTGGAAAACTCAGAGGTTTCAGTCTGAGGTCGAGTTCGCATAAGCCGATTTGCCTCACTTATTGCTTCCTCACTCTCTCGGATCTTATCCTGTCCAATTTCGTATCTCCTTTGATCCTCTTCCATCTTAGCCGCATCTTGCGCCCTTGCGGCTCCACTTGCGGCCATCTGAGACATCACTTGCATCTTTGCAATTTCCATCCTAGATTCTGCTTCCTTTTTGCGAGAGTATTCTTTTTGCAAGAATGGATTCTTAGCGATGTTCATAGCGGCCTTTTCGGATACACCCGCCCGCATCAATTCGTCTTTGATCTCGTTCGCACGGGCTTTCTTTTCTTGGCCGATAATATAACCTTGAGCAACTTGACTGAGTGCTGTACCAAATGCCTGGTTAGCCTTTGCCTGAGCCTGTCCCGCTCTTTCGAGTGCGGAGGGATCAACTTTCATTAACCCCGCTTGTACTGTATCTCCGATTGCCATTATTTCCCCCTTCGAGTTTTAGGCTGTCTGCTTAAAGCTCCGCCAACAGCACTTCCCACTGCTTGAAATAATCCCGATGCCATTCCGCTTGCCGCATTTTCTCGGGCAGCATAGTTGGCCGCATCATAATTCGCTTTATTTGCGTATGCTTGAAGACCGATATTTACTCCGGCATCAGGATTTATCCGAGTGGCAGATTCTTGTGGTAATCCGAAAAGAGCGGATCTTTCGTTAAATCCTTGGGCGATATAATTCTGTCCGCCTCGGAGCATCGAGAGTGGATCGACTGAGGTTGCCTGGTTTAAATTTGAGGCATAACTACCTAAGCCCTGTGCCTGCCTGCGATTCTCTCCGATTACTTTCCGAAGATAATCTTCCCGGCTCATCGCTTCAGCGGCAATGGCCGCATTATCCATCCCCCTACCCCGTGAGACTAATCCTTCACGAGCGGACTGAGTGGCTCGCCGTCTCATTTCGGGCGATAGGTCAGTCATCTGTGCCTCATTGAACGCCTGATCGGCCAACTCGTTTGCCTGTTCTAAACGAGCTTGCATGAGCGGATCAGATGCCCGCCTAGCATCCGTAAAACCTGAACCAAATTGGTTCATAAAACTGATATCTGATCCAGCCTGTCTCCCCGCCATCCTATTTCCGAAATCCTGTGAACGCATAGCATTCGATTCTGCTAGACTGGCCATCGGATCGGCGGCTCGCTGGGCAAGTCCTAGCTGTAAATCTTGGTACTGCGGATCGTATTGCTGACGAACTCCTAAAAGTTGGTCTTGAAGCCCCGAGTCTGCCATTGTACCGACATAATCCTGAGCAGATTTTCCGACATCAAATTCGGGTAAGGGAGGGGGAGCTTTTCCACCTCCAAAAAGTTTTTGTAAGAAATATGAGGGAATACCCGAGGAATTAACCGGTTCACCGGCTCCGCCTAATTGTTTTAAAACATCGGCTTCCTCCCGATTAATATATGCGAGTGATTCCCCCTCGGGGGCCTGTTCATTCAACATCCTAGCGGCTTCAGCTAGTGGATCTATTTGTGGATTTTGCATATTATTAAGTCTTTATTATGTAATTTAAAATAATGGTGGGCTGGACATTGTTGTGTGCTCCACCTCCGCCAGTTGAAATAGCTCCGCCTGAATATGTCCCAACTGTTGGGCTACCTAAATCAGTCCCTTTGGGGGCATTACCCGCAACACCTGTTTGGTTGTTATTTCCTGTCGCAGTGCTCAATCCGTGAGTGTGTGCGGGCATTTCTGCGATAGACAAGGTATGCGTTTTAGTGCTATGGGCATTTGTCGCCCCAATTGCGTCCGCTGATCCACTCAATAAAGTTCCGCCATGTCCGGCAATTACTCGGCCTCGAAGGTCGGGAATATTAAAAGTAGTTGAACCATCTCCTTGGCCATAAGGGGAAGCCGCTCCACCTAGTAAAGCGTAAAGCGTTGCGTAAGTAGAGCGTGAAATTGCCGCACCATCACAGAGCAAGAACCCTGTCGGAGCGGATACCCCAGCATATGGCATGAGCGAACCGCTTGGCATAATCGTACTAATTGCACTCGCCGCCAACTTGCTTGAGGTTACCGCACCATCTTGAATCCTTGTCTCAACCACGGCATCTGTGGCAAGTTGAGTTGCCGTGATTCCGGCATCTTTTACTTTTAATTTCCCATCTCCGCCTGAAACTCCATAGGTCGAATTATTTGCGATTATGGTAGATCCGTCTGCGGGGTCAGAAAAAGTCGCCTGAGCCACAATGTCATTAAGTTTTCCCGATGTGACCTGTTCGTTCGTCGTAAAAGTTTGTGATGTCGCTATAACTGCCATAATTTTATTTTATTGAAGTGGTTGATCGGTCAGCGATTCGAGCGTCTACTTTGACGGCCCGAACAAATGGTCTGCCGGTTGTGGGCTTAAAATCACCTTGTATGCCAAACCCTCTTTTTCTGATTCCTAATCGGATGGATGAATCTTCACTCGCCGCTAAAGTAGATCCTAGTAAATCACTTACCACTGTTGTGGGTGAAACCGCATCGGGATCTTCGGTGATGAAACTGATATCACCATCGGTCGGGCTTTCCAAATTGCTTTTTATTTGAATTTCCCCTCGGCTAAACATTTTCCTGTCGAGTTGATCAGCATCATATTGTCGGGTAGTTATTTGACTAACTACGGGGATTGTTTGTGCGCTCGATGCTCCAGCCTGAATGCTTACCACATCCCCACCCTCAAATCCATCGACCTTGTGAACCCCACCTTCTTCAGTCGTTAAATACAAGGCATTTTTTGTACCTTCTTTGGCGACTAAAAGTTCTCTGATTGCAAACTCGGTTGAGTTGACTGTGTCAATACTTTCCCACCCCTGATTTATAAAGCTGTAAACTAAAATAGTGTTTAAAGTTGTGGCATTTCCCACACCAGGAGCAGAGTCCAAACAAGTGGCCAGCCAGTAGCGATTGTCGAAGTAGACTCCGCACGATAGATGGACATAGTCCTGATTAATGCGGTCGATGAATGGCTGGATACTTTCGGACAAAGGAATTTCAACTCCACGCAAATTAAACTCGTCAAGGAATTGAATTCCATACACGCCTTGGTCTGAGAGGAAAAGAATTTGATTGGCAACCTGGACCACAGATTTTCTTGCCGAGCATCCGATTTCATCGGTGACTAAATTTGTAGATACATCCGCTAAAGATCCACTCACTCCCGACATTAGATGAATTGATTTTCTAAAAAAGGCTACGATGGAATCCTGAGTAAAAGGCTTAAGTGCAACTAAATAATCCGACTGGCCCGAGCTTGGTTTAAACTGATTGGAAATTTGGTCCATCGTGTTGAAATCCAGGATATCCGAGGCCACTATTTCATCTCTAATATTTCGATCTACCGGTGGGGCGGCTGAAGTGTACCAGTAAGGCATCCAAAGTCTTCTTTGATGGACTACGGCCCAGGGAGCCGCTGGTTGGTGAATGAATCCTTTCCCCACACTTAATGGCTTTGAAATTGTTAGGCTTGCTGTTCCATTAACTGAACCAAGATTAAAAGTTACCTGAGTATTTGAAGAACTGACACAGCGAACTTTTTCATCCACAAAAGTATCAAATGGAGTTGAACCCGCTCGAATGGTAATTGTATCGCCAACAGAAATATTATGATAAGATGAATTTGCGGGATTTTGATTTGCTCCTGGAATGTCAAAAGTAACTAATCCATTGGCCGAGTTTGCCGTTGTGTCGGTTAAGAACAAGGGTGATGTATAATCCCCGCTTGGAACTCGGGCAAAGTCTGCAAAATATTCAACAGTCGATCCGCTGACGAAGAAAGTGGCCGTCTGACTGCCAGTCATGCTTACAGTAAATTGAGTGGCCGAAGGTGTGGTTAAAACCCGATAACATCCGTTGGGATCGTGAGCTAAACTAGCCGCTCCTAAGCCCGACAAAGTCACATAGTCATTCGCTACTCGATTGTGGGCGGATGATGTGTTTACAGTTATAGTCTGACCACTTTGGGATGCCGATGCTATGGGCACAGATTGGAGCGAGGGAGTGGCTTCGAGAGTTGTTTGATTGGTTCGGAATATGAACATCTTCCCCAACCCCTGTAGCATTCCTACGGGGGCATCTACGGACTCCCCTCCCGATTCATACCGACATTTAAAAAGGGTGGAATCTTTTAAGCGAATTGCAATGGCTGTGGAGTCTGTTGCGATAAAAATAAAATCGTCTGAATTTTGTGACGGGTCACTAAAGACTGCCGATCCAAAAACCTCGTTAATTCCAAAGTCGTTTAGTGTAAAATTTAAAGTTGTGGGTATGGAATCGCCGGGGAACAGCACCGAAGTATTAGCCACAGTCTCATCCCGTACTGTAAAATTTTCATTTGCACCCGTCTCGGCATAAGTAACTGTTTTTGTCGTAAAATTTACATCGACCAAAGGAAAAGTCCCGTTCGGATCGTCACCGGTAAAACCAAGGTCTGCGACTGTAATATTATTACCAGGTATAAAGGATAAAGACGGAGTCGCATTTAAAGTTAATGTTACAACATCAGAAACCCGTTGAGCCGCTGTAATTATATAAGGCAATCGAATTGCATCTGCTCCCGATGTTATCGAACCAAACAGAGTGGATAACCCTTTGCGAGTTTGCCAAGTTCCGTCCTTATTCATGCGGCCATTCTTCGACAGAGCAACTTCACCAGGTTTTAACTGATTAGGCCGAAGACGGGCATTCATCCGCAAAAAGAAAGTATCCCCTTCCGATGTGAATGGATCGTCTAGTTTGCCATATGATCGATATCGGCTCACTTCTTTTTTACCTCCTGGTAAAGTTTGAGCGACATATATACTAGGGTGACTAGACCTACCACTATCCCGATTGCCGAGTCAAAGGTTGACAGGCCGAAGGTGGCCGCTGTGCCTGACATTCCTAAAACTGAAACTCGATCAATCATTATCTGCGGGGCGATGGCCCGAAATAGAATCCCAAAATACAGGGAAGGATGGTGAGGTTTCCCATAAGGCTGATGTGTCCAGAAGAAATGGTGATCGGCTTTTGACTTGCTGGCCATGAGACAAGGCCGAAGAGGAACTCTGTTCTACCTTCGCCGTTTGCGTTGGTAAAAGTGACCAATTCTTGGGTGGGGAAGAGCGTACACAGGACAATACAAGCACACATGGAACTAACCCCAATAGTTGCCAATAATTTTCTCGTCTTCGAGGCCGTTTCTGCCTGTCCTGAGTTTGCAATTTGCTCTTGGAGACGGAGAAAGTTTTCATTCCCCCTACTCTCCCTAGCCATCTCCATGTCATGCTTTTGCTTGCGGCCTTCAAAGACCATACCAAAAACCCCTTTAAGGATCGCACCCATTGCTGTGCTACCTCCACCGGTAAGGAACATGGCAATAAGTTCACCCATTTCATTTAGCCTCCATTTTCTCGAAGATCTTTTTAATATCTTCCCTCCGATCCTCGCAGACTTTGGTCAGATGATTAATATCCTTAATCTGCCCGGCATGGGATATTTCTAATTGACGAACTCGATCTTTCATATCGTCAATCTCCCACTTGTTACGCTTGATGAAAAATGCGAGAATGGAAAGTGCAACCCCAAGACCAGCAAACATATAGTGTGTAACTTCCATTTCACTTTACCTGTCCGTACCTTAAATCCTCAAGTAGTTCGTCTTGTTTCGATGCTTGTTTTTCTAGGAATAAAAGCCTCATGTTCTGCTCGGCATCATCTGGTAATGCACCTAACTCTCCCCTTGGCCATTTAACACGAAACTCACTGTTCATATCGACCTCATGGTGCAACCTTACATTCTCGTTACGAAGGTCATCTATGTCTGATTTAATCGTAACAAAACTATATGTGGCAACGGCCACGGCAGAAATTGTTTTCAACATGAAAGCAACATTCGCCTTCACAACTGAGTTCTCGCCTATCGCATCTTTTTCGTCAGTTGCCATTACTCGCCAGGAGGATTAGGGTTAGTCCATTCGTCCGTTGCTAAGATGGTAAGTATTTCAGAGTAGGTGTATTGTGTTTTACCATCCAAGAATGAAGGTGTTGTATCTCCATCAAATTTGACAAAAGTTTTCGTGTTAGCTGGATTGATATTATATCTTAGCGTGTTTTCACTTGTCTCATCCACTTGGCTGAAATCAACGGAGTCTACTTCGTCCGCATTTATTATTACATAATTTCTGCTCATAGTTTATTAAGGTACATCGGTTGAGAAGGTTGGGCCGTTGTATAAAGTAGCGTCATTACCGCCACTACCTTGATCCGTAATTGTAGTACCTGTACCACCATCGTTATCTCCCATTCTCCACCATCCAACAGGCGAGTATGAACTTAGATCGTCAGGAACTCCGCTATTGTATATTGCTGTTATGTCGGAAGATGATAATCCACTATTCCAATACGCCACCTCATCTACTAAGCCTTTATGATACCAATTCCCTCTACCTATGAGCATCTCGTATGCGTAGTTAGAAATCGTACTAGCATTTGTAATTTGAGCTAATTGTAACCCGTTTAAATAAGTGGTTACTGTATTTGATCCGTCCCATGTGACTGCCAAGTGACACCATACTCCTTTAGGTATTAAAATAGAAATGTTATCAATTGTCTGAGTTCCATGATACCATCTTATTCGTTTGTAAGCATTGCCATTCCAATACTCATCCGTAATATACCATTTAAAAGTATGACCGAAGTTTGGGTGTCCATCTGCACTAGCTAAAAGTCCCCCATACCAGTTAGTCGTACCTCCATTGCTCGGTAAACTCGGAACATCTTCACGCCACATCCAACCCGAAAAGGTATAACCACTTGCCATATCTCCCGTGTCAATCGGCGTTCCTGAAGACATTACATAGTCGTTTGTTCCATCAAAGCTTACGCTAAAGCCGTTAAATGCACCTCCACTAGCTGGTGGGATAGCCCCGACAAAACTGGGTAAACAAATTGGCATCTTAGGAAGCAGTATCACCAGCTAATACGAACACATCAGCGGTAGTAGAAACTAAAGTAGCGACTCCATGTTGACCAGCTATCTTTGTGTGTGATTGGCGATTATTAATTGTTGTTGAAGATGCAACAAAGGTAACTTGACCAGCACCCTTTTGCACGACTGAACAGGTAAACCCAGCACCTAGTCCGCTAGGAACTGTTACTGTAACTGCTGATCCATTATTAAGGACTACTACCTTTCCGGCATCTCCAGCTAATAAAGTGTATGCTGTTCCTGTTTGATCGTTTATACTAGCATCAAATCCAAGGATCGCAGTACCGCCAAAATCTCCATCTGTTAAATCACCCGCATCGACTGTAACTGTACCTGTTCTTCCAGCTACCGATTGCACTGGTGCTCCTGATGAATCGATGAAGTTACTATCATTAGTAAGTGTCGATATGTTATCACCTGGTTGAGTAGCACTATCTGCTAAAGTTCCTTGAGCTGCTGTTGCATAGTCTGTACTTGCAGTAGTAGCTGCTGTGCCTAACCCTAAATTCGTCCTACTTGTTCCGGCATTCGCAACATCGGATAAATTATTGCTTGCGAGTAAATCTCCTTGTGGAGCGGCCGCTACCAGGTTGGCAACTGTTACCTTTTTAGTTGTTGCAGTTCCACTTACATCAACGATGGGTAAAACATCATCTGTGGCAGGTGTTGCCCCTAAAGCAGGTAATGCGGTTATCTTTTTATTAGCCATGATATAATTTTGTTAAAATTCAAATTCTAAATACTTACCATCCTCGGTCTGTAGAAATGCCCGTGATTCTGTTAGTAGAGCATTGTTGACAATTGGGACTGGTCCGACTGCATTGTCAGCATCGGTGTCCCCAACTAAGAGTCCTAGACAGTTAAAAGGCATTATGCTTTGTAGGCTAAAAGTGCGCCAGATTGGAGCTGATAGCTTGAACAGTTTCCGTAAATGACCTGACCTTGGGCGAAGGATGTAGCATCCGAGATCAGAGCGGATACATTTTCCACATCTCCGACATATGCCGCTAAAACTGAGTCCTCAGTAAACTGAAGAGAAGTGAAGTTACCTGAATGTGCCGCTGTGTCATTGGTGTAAAGACTACCCCCCTGACCCATAGCATTGCTTATATTGATTGATCCTAGTCCCATAATTATGTTGTTGTTAAAATGTTAACTCCGAACGAGTAGCTCGGATATGTGTTGACCGAAATTTTATTCATTCCCTCCAGCCTCTCGACTCGGTCGATTTCGAGTGCCAAGGTTTCTTCCGCCATTTGTTCTTGCTGGATGCTTTTTTCCAACTGGCCGTCTGATTTGTACCAGTCTGCAATGGTTGCTAATAATAAGTACCGCTCCAAGAACCTTGGAAGGTCAGGATCTCCTGACTCACCATAACTCGAGGGAGTTACCTGGTTGCCCATCACAAAGACTGAACTTTGAGACGAATTGGCGGGTAATACTAAATACCCATTGATTAAATTGTAATCCAACTTGAATGCAGTTCGATCCGATAATGGATTCTTATCGAAGACCGAAAACACATCCATCAGATTTGCATCGTTGTCTATCTGAACCGCTTTGTCTGCCACGATTGGCGAGGTGACGGCGGCAACAGATTTCTCCACTACTGTTAAAAGCTCAGGCCATTGTGCTCGGGTCCATGCTCCCTTAACTCGGTCGTTTAATGAGTTCTTAAATGCTGTTTCTTCAACCGATAATAAAGTATCCACCCCGATGGCCGAGGTGAATCGATTTTTAAGTTCGGTGTAGGTTACGGTTCTCAAGATCCGATTACTGTTTCGGGATTGGCTTTTGCGAAGTCTTTAGAATATTGAGGATCAGACATACAGCCTGGCCTCTCCTGTTCATGCCTCATGTAAGTGGATAAATCTACGGACCGAACTGCTCGGAAGTTCTTCCCTCCGCTAACAGATTGACCATATTTTCGAGCGGCTAATGCTCTTTGCTTGTAGCCCGCTTTTTCACGGGCGGCTTGTTGGTCTACTTTCTTGGCTAAATACTGAGCCATTTCTTCGCCCGACATTCCACCGCTTCTTTTTCCGCCTTTTACTATTATATTGAGACTCATATTCTAAAGAAAAAAGGGAGGCCGGCCACTATCCAACCGGCCTCCCCAAATAACACTAATAAACCAACTTAAACTATTGAACCAAGTGCGCGTGGATTGGATACACGAATTGTAGCCATACACTCTGTGAATGCCCTTTTTCCAGCACCATTGTCAGGTAAATCCTGTACAGTCATGCCTTCCAAGAACTTCAAGGAAACAGTGTCATCAGATGGGAGGAGATATCCTCGGTCTGTGTTAACAGTTCCAAGTGCTGTACTTGTTCCGCTTGCTCCGGCATCGCGGCGCCCGTTCCAAAGGGTAGGGATTATGTCTACTACACCATAGTCCGAGATATATTGTACGACTGATAATTTCAAGATACCATCCTTAACATCCTGATTGAAGTTAAAGTCACTGTTTGCAGTGGTGGATCTTGTGTAGTCAGTAATTTTATTTACGACTGCTGGGCCTCCAAAAAGTTTGAAAGAACCTTTAGAACCAGCGGCAGTGTAAACAGCTTGAAGTAATCCACGGAAAGCAGATTCAGTCAAACTTGCAAGACTTACTCTTGAACCACTAACTGCACGGAAACCTTGTTTCAAGACTGTGTCGAAAGTCGCCCCCGTCGCAGTCGGATCTGACCAAATCCCCAACCCGCACATCGTAGCTCCCGCACCGGAAGTGCCAGCGGCTTGATCGTTGTTTGAAGCGATTGCCACTTCAAGGCTGTTCTTTAACTCGATTAAAGATTTTGCAGTGCTGGCCGCAAAGAGCGATCCACCAGGAGCAACATCCACCATCTCTGCCTGGCGCGAAACGGCATAAATATTTCTGAGCGTTGCCACTCGATTACCCAGGCGAGCGCGGCTATCAATTAAGTTAGCGGCATTCGATAAAGTGATATCTACACCGTCTGCGTTTGTTGCGGCACTTGAGCCGGCGGGATCAGCGAGTGAATCAACTAACCATTCGTTAAGAGTCGCTTTTGGAGCGGCGGATTGTGGGATCGTGCTGTAAATTGGAGTTTCCTGTGGGGAAACAGTTTTCATCACATTTTCTAAATTTTCTCTAGCACCCTTGGTACTTAAGACATTATAACTTGTAGCAATAGCCATTTTCGTAATTCCTTATTTTAAGATTTTTAAATTTTTTTAGTCCGCTAAGAATGCGGCGAGATCGTTTACCGAGAGGTTTTTACGCTCCAAAATTTTCTGTTTATTTGCAGTCTGACGAGAGGCCGAGGTCTGTACCGGTGGGGATGAATCGCCCATCGTTGTCGGAGGTGCTTTGGCTACCCTTTTGGCTTTAGGTTTGGCCGTCTTGGCCGCCTGATCAGATTTAATCGCTTCAACTCCTCGAACGAGGGTTGCGGCAATAAAATCGCCATTAGGTAGGGATTTTAGAATGTCTGCATACTGACTTTTGATTTGCCCTAAAACGGCTCTGCGTTCTTCGGCTATATCGGTATCGACTTTATCTGAAATCCACGGGTGAGTATTGATCGTATCCTGTTGCCACTGCTGTGCTGACTGGAGATATTGTGCCCTTTCGGGGATTTTCTCCGTCAGGTAATCTTCCGCTTGCGTGAGAATATTTCGTATATCCTCATCGGTAAATTCCTTCCCACCGGATTCTACATAATCTTTTCCGATGTGTTGGAGTGACCAACGCTTGGCGGCAATTGCTTCCTTTCGTAAGGTTTCCAATGACTCAAAGTCATTTACTTCTTCAAGGGCTGGCTGACTGGATTCCGATTGCTTCTGTGGATTAGCCTTTAGTGATTCGATTTGAGCTTGTAACGCTTCGACTGTTTCTTCGCTTCCCTTTGCACGCGCAGTCAATTTATTGATCTGGCGGAGTAGCTTGCCAACAGCTTTGGGCGGTTCAGCTTCTTCCGATCCTGACTCCTCCTCTTCGGTTATCTCTTCCGTTTCCTCCTCTGATTCCTCAGAGTCTTCTGTAGACTGTAAAAGAACATCTGTATCCTGGTCGGTTTCTGCATCTGCGGTAGTTGTCTCGGGACCAGCTTCCACTTCAGATTCCTGTGAGGGTTCAGCCTCTTCGACTTTCTCAACGAACGATGCCGTTAATTCTTCCAAAGTGGTGATCCCTTGCGTTTGTGTTTCTGCTCCCGAATCAGCCGGAGCCACGCTTAATTCTGTATCTGCCATAATTCTGCGTTTAAAGTTCGCACTCTTGCGTTT
>JAAHTG010000170.1_pt2 | contig 18110 bp, 22 predicted proteins | sample 6116081 | NCBI WGS metagenome assembly JAAHTG01 (sample SAMN13939989, study PRJNA603662) | sponge metagenome | isolation source: marine sponge | host: Mycale hentscheli | place: New Zealand | collected 2005 | reverse complement strand
TTCATATTATATAATGTTTTTATTTTATCCTCTAGGATGGGGGAAGGAGATGGCCCTCCTAGGCTCATTGATACTAAATCAGGCTTTGTTTTTATAGCGTAATCTAGAGCTTGAGCTAAGCCAATATAGGAGCCTCCTCCGCTTTTAGATAAAGCTTTTACTGAAATACATTTAGCTTCTGGTGCAACTCCCACCATGCCTATATCATTATCTACACCGCATATGATACCAGTGCAATGGGTCTGGTGGCCATTTTGATCTTCTATAGGTTCATTGGGTATAAAGTTTTCTCCCGCTTTAATATTAGCTTTAAGGTCAGGATGTTCTGGATGGCCTGTGTCAATTACCATGCAAGTAATCCCTTCTCCTTTTGTGACCTTCCAAGTGTTAGGAACGTTAGAGTCTTTTAATCCCCAGTCTATTTTTTGACTTAGGGTGGATATGCTTTCTCCTATAGTAAAAGGAGGTAATTTAGTCTTTTCATCCATTTTATTGACCGCTCTCATAGATTTATCTCTTACACTTAATAAGGGTATTTTTTTATTAAAAAACTTAAGGTCTGTTGGATTTAATCCACTCTTCTAAATTAACCTGTGGATTCCACCCTAGAATTTCTTTGGCTCTAGTAGTGTCTGCGAGTGTTATTTCTGCTTCCCCCTTTCGGTCTTCAATGTGGGTGAATGGGCCACCTATCATTTTAACTAAATCTAAAATACTGTAATTTTTACCATTTCCTAAATTGAACAACTCGCCTACACATCTATCATCTTTACATGTAGCCGCTAATATATTTGCCTCTACGATGTCGGATACGTGTGTGTAATCTCGGCGTCTAGTTCCGTCTCCGACGATAGTCATGGGTTTATTATTTATTTTTTGTTGAAAAAATAAACCAATCACGGGTGCATACTGTCCTTTTGTGGGGCTTCTATCACCATACACATTAAAATACCGGAAACGTACAGTTTCTAATCCAAACAACTTAGTGTACATCTTGCAAACTTCTTCGCCGCCCACCTTCCCTACCGAATATGGATTCAAGCAGTCTGTAGGCATATCCTCTCGCAAAGGAGGTTTATTTATTAAACCATAGCTAGCGCTTGTACCTGAATACATTAAGCGTTTAACATTGGCTTCTCGAGCAGCTTGACATACATTGGCAGTTCCTGTAACATTTACATTTATAGCATATCTGGGGTCTATTATACTAGGTTGTATTCTGCTCTCTGCCGCAAAATGAAAAACATAATCAACCCCTTCAAATAGAGGGGCGAGTTCTTTGTAGTCTAAAATGTTTATCTTGTGGTTGTCGGTGTCATCCCTCCAATAGAAATTGTCGTTTTCAGTGGCGCATTCATTGTCAATAACGATAATATCATGGCCTAATTCTTTAAGACGATCAACGCTATGACTACCTATAAACCCTGCTCCTCCTGTAATTAAAGATTTAGGTTTTTTCACATTCTATTGACAGCTCTCACAGATTTCTCCGTTTTTCATTGCCTCTATGCTGCAAGCCGAAGGTTCTTCTGTTGTACTTTTTTCTACTTTACTGGCTGCTCTATTTCTTAAGTAGTATGTAGTTTTTAATCCAGCTTCCCAGCAAGCCATATATATATCATTAAGATATTTCAATGAAGTGGATTTATTATAAAGATTGAAACTTATTGATTGATCCATCCATTTTTGTCGAGCGGCATTCGAATCTATTAACTTAAACATGTCTCTATCAAAGGCTGTTTTGTATTTTTCTTTTATTTCTACTGGTATGTCCCCGTTTAGAGCAGATAGGTCTCCGTCGACACTCTTGACTAAATCTGCTAGTTCGTGGTTCCATAATCCCGCATCCTTCATATCTTTTACAAAATATTGATTTGTTATAAAGAAGTTTCCTGATTTATTCTCATACACAAAAAGAGCTGAAAAGTTTGGTTCGATACTTTGTTCTACGCCATTAATATATCCAATGGTTGCTGTAGGTGCAATAGCCATAACATTTGAGTTTCTCATGCCGTGTTCATTAACATGAATCCTGACTTTTTGCCATTCTTTTAAGGTCTCACCATTACCCGTTAAAGGTTTACCAGTAACAGATTCTTTAGGAACTTTTTGTTTACCTCTGTATACCATCAAATTGTTATAAGAGTCTATTGGAAATACTCCACCGCTCCAAAGCGATCCTTCATATGTTTTGTAAGCGCCTCTCTCTTCCGCAAGAATAGAGCTTGCGTATATTGAATGCATAGAATAAAACTCAAAAAGTTTATCATTAAATTTTATCGCCTCATCACTGTCTATATGAATATTTTTCATATGTAGGATATCGTGAATACCCATCATCCCTAAGCCTATCGGGCGATGTTTAATATTCGATTTTTCAGCTTCTGGCGTAGGGTAAAAATTAATATCTATCACATTATCTAGGATTCTGATAGCCGTATGGATTGTAGATTTTAAGAGATTATAGTCAATGTCTCCTTCATTAAAGTGGTTAACTAAGTTTACGGAACCTAGATTGCATACCGCTGTCTCTCCATGTTCTGTTTTTTCCCCTTGATTATACTGAGAAGCTTTTGTGTGTAAAGTTATTTCCGTGCATAAATTACTACTGTGAACAACTCCTTCATGTTGGTTGGTATATCTAATGTTGCAAGGATCTTTAAATGTGTTCCAAGGGTGAGAGGTTTCGAATAAAACCTTTAACATTTTTTTCCACAAGTCTTTAGCTGGTGTTATTCTATAATTTTTTATCAAACCTTTCTCTGCTTGATCGCATAGTTTGTTATATTTTTTATCAAACTCAAGTCCGAAGCAATCATGTAAATCAGCTTCTCTTGGATCAAAAAAGTACCATACATCTTCATTTTTTACCCTTCTCATGAATTCATCGGGAATCCAAGAGGCCGTATTCATATCGTGACATCTAAGCCTATCGTCTCCAGTGTTTCTTCGTAGATTTAAAAAATCTTCATAATCTAAATGCCAAGGTTCTAGATATGCGCAACCAGCTCCCGGACGCTTACCTCCTTGATTTACGGCTATAAGTAGGTCATTGTATATTTTAAGCCAAGGTACTAGTCCACTAGAGATTCCGTTCGTGCCATTAATGTGGGAACCAGTAGATCTAAAAGGGGTAACATCTAGACCTAAGCCTCCCGCAAATTTTGACTTTCTAGCTTCTTGCCAAGCTCCATCAAAAATCCCATCAATAGAATCATCAAAAGTATTTAAGTAGCAAGAGCTTAATTGTGAGTGAGTTGTTCCGCTATTGAATAAGGTTGGCGTAGAAGGCGTGTATAACATTTTACTAAAGATGTTATAAAATTCTATAGCCTTTTCTTCTTTTTCTTTCTCGTTAATTGATAGTCCCATGGCCACCCTCATCCAGAAAGCCTGAGGCGTTTCCATGATTTTTTCATCACACCTTATAAAGTATCTATCAGATAGGATTTGAATACCTAGATATTTGAAAGAATTATCTCGACTTATTCTTAAGGCTTCGGAGAGTTTTGAGAGATCGAAGTCAAGAAGTCTTTTATCGAGCCTACCTTCCTTGACTAATTTTTTAATATTTTGGACAAAACTTTTTCTATACTGTAGATTGAATACATCTGAGTCAACTCCTTCTTTGAAGACTTCTTTGTATAAGCAGTTTAGTAGTAGCCTTGAGGCGGCATAAGAGTAGTTTGGTTCTTTTTCTATTTTCTCCCTTGCTGATAAAATGAGAGCTTGATCAATTTCTTTACTCGTGATTTTATCAAAGAGTTGAAGTTGTGCATCTAGAACTATTTCACTAGCTGAAACATCCTCTATGGTATCACACGCTCGTTGGGCGCTAGCATTTATTTTATCTACTTGAAAGTCTTCTAACCTACCATTTCGTTTTTTTACTTTTATATCCATTATTGATTACTATACACCCTATTTTGGGGATTTTTTTTTCTTTATTAAGTTTGTTACTTAAATAATCTTAACATAAGAAATGGTGTAAGGCAAGGTTTATTTTTTATCTTTAAAATTAGGAATATAATTTTGTGCTTTGGGGGTCTTTAACAGGTTTAGGATCAATGGTTTGAGGAATAGATTTAAGAAAAAGATTTATCTCACGTATGCTTTTAGACTCGTAAGACTTGTAGGTTTCATCTGATCTTAAGGAGGAAGTATTAATTCTCTTTAAGGGATGTTTATAATTATGCCCTTTTATCTTTGTTTCTATTAGGAACTGAGGGATGTTTTTTATTCTGCAGAACTGCTCAAAACAGGTGTCTTCTCGAGCAAATCTAACATTCTCTCCTATGAAAGGAGTTGGGAAGTTCTTTGAGATTGCTAGAAGTGAACCATCTACCTTATAAAAGTTAAGTTTTTTAACTTCAGGTTCAAATTCTTTGTTAAAAGACTCCATTTCTTCCTGTGTGATCTGTTGTTCTGAGGCTAAATGATATGGGACTTCTGAGTAGAGTTCTTTAATGTTTTCTCTGTTTTTACCTCGTGGGTATTTTCTTATTTGTGGGTGCTCCATTAGATCCCAAGTAGAGTCCCACATCTTTCGGGAGGCTAGAGTCATGAAGTGAGGATAGGGTATTTGGCTATCTGTGCTTAATAATATATTAAAATAATCTGAAGGTATTAAGCAATCACTCTCCCCCCATACTGTATAGATAGCATTGGGATTGTATATCTCTCTCCTCCAGTCTCCGATATTGTAAAAATCCTGTTTGTCGGTAATAGTATATACGTCTGTATAATTTTTACTAAGTAGGGGGTGAGAAGAAAATTCTTCAAACATATTTTGAGGTTCTCCTTCCTCTGGTTGCTCTATATAAGTTTGGGAGTTTAAGCCTAAAACTACCTTTACGGGGATTGATGATTTTTCTATTGCAATTTGCAGCGAATCTAGGGTCTCAGGTATCATTTTAGATTCATACCACATGATATGCATCTGGAATAGTATTTGTTTAGGTGGAGTATTTGCTGAATCCCAGATTAAACTTCCCATGGTATTGTCTTTTGACTGTTGGTGTGTGTGTTTGTTCATTGAGCCGGAGTTTTTAAAAAAATTATTTTTAGATATTAAGCAATTTAGTAAATCTATATTTGAATTTCTCCAGAAATCTATATTGTCGTCTATAGGGCATGCGTTTAATATCTTTTTTATACCACTAACTCGTATTAATTGTGCTAAGGTGTAATACTGTGGGACCATTTTATATAAGTCTCCTTTTAGGTGATATTCTTTCGAAAATTGCTTGTCGGATTCTGCTGGGTCACTATATAAATTTATATACTCAGTATTGGTTTGGCTAGCTTCAGCTATTAAGTTCTGCAGGTAGGGCGTAGGGTCTCCTTGGGTCTGGCAGTCGTCCTCTATAATTAAAACCCAATCCGAGTCATTAAGGGTCGAACATATAGACTTAAACAAATATAAATAAGAGAGATTGCATCCTAATTTACCGGGGTATTCGTCAGTTTCTTTTCTCGTATACGAAGTCGAGCATAGGCCCTCGGACAGAGCTTTAGTTTTCCAGTAATCGTAATAATTAACACAGTCTATTGCTTCAAATTTTTGTAAATTAGGTAGAGATTTTCGTTTTGTTTCTGTAAAATTCGCTGAGCGTTTAATATCTCGGCTGTAAGTTATCATGTATGAATTCATTTATTTAATAGCTTATCGTACAGGTTGTTTTGTCGCTCTTGTTTGGTTATTGTTTTATGGTGGAGTAATGCATAGCCTTCAAGCTCCGGGAGAAACATAGAGGATCCTTCGTAGTTAATTAGAGTCTCGTGAACTGGGAGGTTCCACTTTGCGCTGGGAGTGTTTTTAAAAATCCTAGGTTGCCAGTCTGGCCAATTAATGAAATTATTATTGTTTAGGCTCCATTTCCATTTTTCAATATGCTCCGAAGTTATAACTTCAACTGTATTTATTCTGGTTGCATGTATTAGGCCTGCTTCTGGGTGTTTTTGTAGTATTCTGGGGAGGTTCTGTATGAGAAGAGAAGTGGGAATTTCGTCTGCATCGATTTGAAAAATATAATCTTTTGCGCAATTATTTTTTAAGTTGTTTTTAAATAAGGAGAAGTCTTTATCTAGTGGAAACTCTAAGCTTTTAAAATTTGGGGTTTCTATGTAATGATTAGAGTTGAAATTTAAAGCTGAAATTAATACCTCCTTCCTTACTTCCTCTGTGGCGGATGAGCTGTCAATTTGAACGACTACTTCGTCTGAGTTTCTTATGTTTTTTAGCAGAAAATTAGTAAGCGCTCGAAATTCCTCTGACTCGTTGCATACCGTAATCGCGTAAGATATAGATTTGAATTCCATTTTAATTATGTTATGATGTTATTAGAAATATTTCTAAAGTTTATGGAAAAAGATTTTAAGGTTTTAATCGCTCAGCCTGTTGCTCCCAATAAAAATTGTGATTTATGGACACAAAATTGCAATAAGATATTCACAAGCTTAACTTTTGAAAATAAAGTCCATGGAATTTATGCAGAGAGAGTCTCGGGGGAGGGTGGCCCTTACGCTAGACATGCAAGAGTAAGGAATAATATAATCTCTAAATTTCTTAAAGATGATTTCACTCACGTTTTGTGGTTTGACTCAGATGTGGTTGAATGGGACTCCGATATCGTCGAAAAGCTGCTGGCTGTGAGTTGCGAGGATGTTGTCGCCCCATATGTTTTTATAGAAGACAATGACTGGTGGCCATTTAAGAGGTTTTACGATATTAGCGGATTCAGGGATTTGAATGGAAAAAAGTTTGACTACAAGCCTCCGTTTTACAATAAATTAAATGGAGATATCACCACGGAGGTTCAGTCAGTGGGCACCGTCTGCCTCGTACCTGCAAGCTTTCATAGAAAGATTTCATATGACCCAAATTATATTGATCTGAAAGACCCAAAGGATGGTATTGAGCATAATTTTTTCTTTAACCAAGTCAGGGCTCTTGGTGGTAAAGTGATTGCTACTCCAAGCATCGAAGTTCGCCATGCATTCTTACCCAAGTACGGCGAAAATTTTCATTAGTATATATTTATATATATTTATATATATTTATATTATATATATATTATATATACGAAAGTTTTCAAAAAAAATAAACACTTGACCTTCAAAAAAATATCTGATATACTTAGAAAATGATAATTCCACACACTAAAGAAAATTCCTTTTACGTCGAGTTTGCTCGATGGAGATGCGTAGTTAGCGCTAATGATGCAGAAGAGGCTGCGACTATTGCCTTCGAGCAGGTATTAGATAGATATCAATCCGAAACAGAAGTCTCATCTATATTCACTGTTCTAAATTTATCTAAAGATATGACTAAAATGAGAATAGGGGAAAATGTCAACTTTGTGTAGGCCCCAACAGTATTATCAAATGCGGGAATGCATGATCTATCTAAAGACTTGCAGAGTATAATAGAAAATTTAAAAGAAAAAAACAAGTGAGCGCATCCCTAAAACTATATTGCGTAGATCCCCTAGGTATAATCGACGGAAAAGCATATCAAGACGATATAGGAATTGATATAAAATCTCTCAGCGACCCGTTAATAGTAGGACACCAATTAAGAGAAGGAGAGTGGAAGCATATAGATTATATAGAGTATGATACGGGAATCAAAGCATGCCTAGATGAAAAATCTTCATTAAATTACGGTATATTTCTGTACCCAAGATCTAGTATCAGCAGATATCATTTACATTTATGTAATAGTGTTGGAGTTATAGACCCCGGATACAGGGATAGTATCAAAGTAAGATTTAAATATATCCCGCAACCTTGCGACTATACAATATTTGAAAAATGGCTAATACTTAAACCTGATATGGCACGAATATACAGAAGGGGTGACAAAATAGCACAATTAGTATTTCATAAAATTCGTCACCCACAGATAATTCGCACGGAAAATTTATCTAATACAGAAAGAGGAGAAAAAGGTTTTGGAAGCAGTGGTTCCTAGCGTTATAGGTATCGGCGGGGTGGCTAGAGTAGGAAAAGATACTTTTTGCAATGAAATTATTAAAGAGTTAAAAACATTAGGTATAAAATGCGAAAGAATAGCATTCGCCGATCAGCTCAAGCATGACTTAAAAGATTTTCTACTTGCAAAGACAGGCGTAAATGTATATACTGATAACGATCTTCAGAAAAGTCAAATTCGCCCTATACTTGTAGAGTACGGAAAGTTAATGCGAGAGTTGTCTGAAGGTTTATATTGGATAAATAAATTAAAACCAATTATTAATAAAAACAAAAACAACGCTATCACCTCAATTATAACGGACGTTAGATACCCTAATGAAACTAAGTGGATAAATTCAATTCCTAATTCGTTAACTCTGCATATAGTAAGAAAAGGCATAACATATGCTAATAAAGAAGAAAGCGTAAATGACCCTCTAGCTAAACAATATTCAAATTTCACTATAAATTGGGAAACATGCCCGCTATCTCAAATATCCCAACTTTCCAAATCACACATATATGAAAAAATACTCAGAAGAAAACCTAAAAAAACATACAGATAATTATTTAATTAAAAAGATCCAATCCGAAGATAATATACAGTTTTATATTTCAGAAATATGCCGGAGACATAGCGGTATATACATAAACATGGTAAATTTATATACCCCATCTAACTCACTATCTAATAGAGATGAATTAATTGCCGATAAAATATACTACATATATCAAGCCGCCTTAAAATTTGATGAATCCAAGGGCGCCAAATTTAGCACACACCTAGGTAACGAAACAAAATGGATGTGTTTAAATATATATAATAAAAATAAAAATAGAACAGAAATCTCAGTAGAAGAAATGGTTATAGAGCTTAGTGAAGACTTTAATTTTTGCTACTTAACTGAAAAAGAAAAAAACATTGACTTTAACAGTTTTTATGATATTATGGAAATAATAAAAAAATACTCTGACCCTCGGATCTATAAAATTTTTGAAATGCGATATATCAATGGACATAAAAACAAAGTAATGCCTTGGAAAATGATAAGCGAAAAATTAAACATGAGCATCCAAGGGTGCATAAATATCCATGAGGCAACAATCTTAAAACTAAAAACTAAACTACAAAATAAATGAATACAATCAAAGGTAAAATAAAATTAATTGGGGATGTAAAAGAATATGGATCCAATGGATTCACTAAAAGAGAATTCGTTCTTACGACCGAAGAAAAGTACCCTCAGGAAGTCAAATTAGAATTATACAAAGACGACTGCGAAGTCTTAGAGGATTACGATGTAGGAGATTCCATTGAAGCAACATTCAACATTAAAGGTAACGAGTACAAAGGGAATTATTACGTAAATCTTCAAGCTTGGAAACTATCGTCTTCCTCTGAAGAAAACAATTCAGATTCAAAGCCTGAGAAAAAAACTAAACCCAAGAAACAAAAAGAACCCGAACTATCAGAGAGCGACTTAACTGAAAACATAAGTGAACTTGCAGATGCTCCATTTTAATACATTAGTGGCTGATCCTTCATGCAAGAAATAATACTTGAACTCCCATTAAATTCACTTAGTTACGGAAATGTCTCTCTTAATATCTTAAGAGAGGCTTTTCGGGTTAAGGATAAAATTAATATTTCACTTTTTCCTATTGGCGGAAAAATATCCCTAGATGCTTACGATAAATTAAGTGAAGAGTTTAAATCTTGGGTTACCGAAAAATTCAACCAAAGATTTAATAGAGATAGTTTTTCGAAGAATTCAAAAACCATAAAGATATGGCACCTTAATGGTTCCGAAATGAGAATAGGCACGGGGAATCAAACCCTTTATACATTTCACGAGACAAGCGAACCTACTGATCTAGAAGTTACGCTTTGTGAACTTCAGGATAGGGTTGTATTTAGCAGTAAGTATTCGTTTGATAAATTTAAAGCTAAAGGACTTAAAAACATATCATATACCCCTCCGGGTTTCGATCAAGATTTAATTGAGACTAATAGAGTATATCTACCGAATAAAATTCACTTTGGATTAATGGGTAAGTGGGAGTATAGAAAAAATACTTCACAGATACTCAAGTGCTGGGCTAAGAAATACGGAAATAACTTTAACTATCAACTCACTTGTTGCATCAATAATCCATTCATAAAGACCCAAGACCTTAATATGCTTATATCTGAGTCTTTAGGTGGAAAAAGATACGGGAATATAAACTTCCTCCCCCACCTAAAAACAAATAGCGAAGTTAATGATTTACTAAACTCCATAAACATTGACTTAACAGGATTAAGCGGTGCTGAAGGGTGGAATTTACCATCCTTTAATGCGACCGCTCTCGGGAAATGGAGTTTAGTTATGAATCATACTGCCCATAAAGATTGGGCAACTAAAGATAACTCTATATTGATCGAGCCAGACAATGAGGTCGATATTGAAGATGGATTATTTTTCAAAAAAGGATCAGACTTTAATCAGGGCTGCAAATTCCAAGTTTCGGATGAAAAAATTATAGAAAAAATGGAATTCTCCGAAAAGTATTCCCATAATATAAACGAAGAAGGGAAAAAATTAAAATCCAAATTCTCTTACGAAAAAACTTTTAAAGAAATAATTAAACTAAATAGTGTATAAAATATGAAAGACCTTATGAATAAACTCATTGCAAAAAACCAACAAGTTATGCTATGTAGAGGTAAAGCGTGCTGTCCTGTAGTTAAAAAAACTAAGGAAGGAAAAGTTCAAATCACTGACGATGACGGAAATAAATTAGTCCTCACCAATGAACAGGCGCTTATGATACCAGAAGCTCTCGAGGTTCTAGATAAAGATGATTGATTTATTATATTATACATTAAGTTGCGTTGGGCTTATGTCCATATTGAAGTATGGAAGCATACTATCCGTACCTCGATCCTTCTTAACCTCAAAATCAAAATACCTTGAAGAGCTTTTTAAATGTAGTTTATGCTTAGGTTTTTGGGTAGGATTCCTGACAACTTTGTTTATATATTTCTTAGATAATGCTTTCTGGTCTTCTAAATTTTATCTATTTCCGCTTTACTCCGCTGTAATTTGTTGGAGTTGCGACTCAATTATAGGGATTTTAAGTTATAGCGAAAAATATATTGCCCGACAAGCCAACAAATAATGCCGTCTTACGATTTTCAGCACCCAGAAACAGGGGAGTATTTAGAACTTTTTTTCTCAATGAACGAGAAAAAATCCTATATCGATCAAGACGGAGTTGAATGGAATAGGGTGTATAATACCCCAAACCTTAATGCAACAAATAGATCTTACGACCCAAGTAAGCCCATTTATGACGAAAAAGGCAATGAAATGAAAGTCGTACCAATTAGCGACGAGACTATCAGGTCTCAGGGATTTGATAACGCTGCAGATTACATAGAATGGAACAACTCTATGGTCGATGAGTCTAAGTCTCCCCTAGCTAACCTAGAAAAAGCGCATGAACAAGCTAATTCAAAAGATGTTAATGAATTAATAAAAGAGCAAAACGCCCGCAACAAAGAACATAACGAAAAAGCTAAAGATCACCACGCAAAATCTAAAACTTTAGGAAAAGGAATTGATATAGTCTCGGAAACAGACATGAACTGGGATAGGAGTAAGTTTAATACGGATACAGATAAAGGCTTAAAGAAAATGCAATCTGCTTATGATAAAGAAGCTTTTCGAGCAACACATAGGAAAATTTCAATAAACGGTAAAGAGGTCGCTAACGCCAGTAAACCTAAGCCTACCAAGGCAAAAAAGAAGAAATCCTCTTAATATGCCTATCTATATGTATCAACATCCCTTAACAGGAGAGGTTATTGAGATTATACAAGGCATGAACGAAGAGCATACATATACTGATCCAAAAAAAACAAAATGGAATCGAATATTCACGTCTCCAAATGCTAGCTTTGATACTCAAGTTGACCCTTTTAGTAAATCAGACTACATGAAAGCCACAGAGAATAAGAGCGGCACAGTTGGAGATCTAATGGACTACAGTAAAGAATTAAGCCAAGAAAGAGCTTCAAAAAACGGAGGAGTAGACCCTGTGGCTGAAAAATTTTATAAAGACCACGAGAAATCTACAGGCAAAAAACATCCCACTAAGTCAAAAGTTTACGAAAGTAAAAACGTAAAAGTAGAATACGATTAAGCCCAGCCAGATATATTTGCTCTAGCCCAAGCATTAACACCCGTGCAAACATAAAGGTAATCACTAGTATACGATAATTGTCCCGGCAAACCTATTGAAGTTACAGTGCTTGGAGGAGTAACGATATAAGGTACTGGGTTATTATTTACCATAAGTGAAGACTGCACGTTTACATCTTCGTTAAATATCGCTGACTGACCAGTTAATGTTCCGTAAATCCGGACTCCAGTATTAAGAAAAACTTCATCTTGAAAAGTTTTAACTCCCTCAAAAGTCTGAGTACCCTCGTCTATAGTTAAAAGATATTGTCCAGTTTGATATATAGAATCCGATAAACTATTCAAATTGCTCTGAAGGCTACCTACTTGTTTTATTTGAATATAATTCATGTTTATATAATATACACTTTATCTTGATTTTTTTAAAAAAAAACTTATTATATACCGTAAGTTATGAGTCTATCTATATATAAGCCAAATTCAAAAAATACAGGTTCTGGTTTCAGTTTTCAACTAGGCCTTAACCCTAAGAATAACGAAAGAGCCCTTTACATTAAATCCATTAAGCAGCACAGCTGGGATAATAATAAGAAGCAGGGTTATTTTCAAGATAACGTAGGGAAGCCGGATAAAAATATAACAGTTAAGTTTAATGAGTTTGAAATAGGAAATATGATCTACGCAATCAGCACAAGTTCAGAATACTCCACTTTCCATAGCTATCAAGAAGATAAAACTTCCATAAAACTAGGGCCATGGGATAAAAAAGCTAAGAAATCTGTAAAAAATCCAGACACAGGAGAATGGGAAGAGGTCTGGGAAAAGGTAAAAGCCTATTCACTATCTTTTACACGAAACGGTAATCAAAATTTTTCCATCGGACTCGAAGCGGGAGAAGCGGTTGCGCTTAATGAATTTTTCAGATTTTGTCTTCAGCAAATTTATGAAGATAGATCCAATAAGCAAATATCGGATATAAAATCTAAATCTACAAATAAAGCTCCATTCTAATGAGAAAAAAGAAATTACTGTTTCACAGTAACTTTCATAACGCGTTCACCGGATTTGGTAAAAACTGCAAAAACGTTTTATCTTATTTATTTAAAACCGGAAAATACGAGATTACCGAGTTAGCTACAGGCATTAAAGAAGATTCAGATGAAAATCTAACCACTCCTTGGAAGGTAATTGGAGGTATACCTTCTGACCCAGAAGTTGTAAATCAATGGAGCTCAGACCCAAAAAAACAAAGAGCTCTAGGGTATGGATCGGCGCTCATAGATACTATTATAGAGCAAGAAAAACCCGATGTTTATATTGGAGCAGAAGATATTTGGGCTTTCTCTGGATATGTAGATAAACCTTGGTGGAATAAGACTACATGCGCTATATGGACTACGCTAGATAGTTTACCAATCTTAAATGAAGCTGTTAATTGCGCTTCTAAGGTAAAAAATTATTTTGTCTGGGCTTCTTTTGCCGAAAAAGAACTACATCGCCTCGGATTCAATCACGTCAGGACGCTTCGAGGCAGCATTGAAACTAAAGATTTTTTTCCATTACCAGAAAATAATAAAAAAAACTTAAGACATAAATTTTCTTTAACTGAAGAAGATTTAGTTATCGGTTTTGTATTCAGGAATCAATTAAGAAAGTCCGTGCCTAACTTACTGGACGGCTTTAATTTATTTATTAAATCCAATCCATCTAAAAACCCAAAATTATTGCTCCACACAAACTGGTCGGAGGGTTGGAATATACCTGATTTAATAAAAGAAAAAGGTATAGACCCCTCCTCTATTCTTACAACTTATATTTGCCCTAAATGCGGAGAGTATGAAGTTAAAAGTTTCTCAGGTCAAAACTTAGATTGTAAATTTTGCAACTCAAAAAAAAGTCAAGTTACTACGAACGTAAAAAATGGAATAAGCGAGATACAATTAAATGAGATGTATAACTTAATGGACGTATACTGCCATCCATTTACTTCGGGAGGGCAAGAAATACCCATTCAAGAAGCTAAGTTAACCGAACTAATAACACTGGTTACTAATTATAGCTGTGGGGAGGACTTATGCACAAATGAAAGCGGCGGATTGCCATTAGATTGGTCTGAATACCGCGAGGCAGGAACTCAATTCATAAAAGCCACCACTCATCCAGAAAGCATATTTAATCAACTTAAAAAGTTTTGTGATATGAAACCTGAAGTTGTAAAAAAAATGGGCGCCACTGCTAGGGAATGGACACTTAAAAACTTTTCAAAAGAATTTGTTGGATCTCAATTAGAATCATTTATTGATAATGCTCCATTTTGTGATTTTAACTTCAAGATAGAATTCACCCCTAGAAACCCGAGCTATACACCCCCTCCCATCGAAAATAATACCCAATGGCTTATTGATATATATAATAATATATTAAAAATGGAAGTGTCCCCTGAAGATTAAGGACTTAAGGGGTGGCTGCAATCTCTAGACTCGGGGATGGACAGAAAAAAAGTTCTTTCTTTTTTTAAAGAAACTGCAAGAAAAGAAAATGGAGCTTACTTTAAGAAAGGAGACTTAGGGATCCGTGATCTTATCGATGATAATAAACCTAAAAGACTTGTAATTGTAATGCCTAAAAGCATTGGGGATGTTTATTTAATCACCTCGCTACTACCTTCAATAAGTTCTAATTATCCTGATTATGCAATTTATTTCTGTACCGATCCAGTGAATTTCCCTATACTAGACGGCAATCCCTACGTTCATAAAACCATAGAATACCACCCTAAGTTTGATGATCTCCTTTTCCTTGAGGGATCAGGAAATAATCCGGGGTTTTTTGATATAGCCTTTCTCCCTCACTTAGGGACTCAAAAAATGTTCAACTACCAACATAACGGAGAAGATAAAATACAATTTGATATATGCACTTAATAGAACAATACGCATTATCTTGTGGAGTAAAGATTGATTCTCCTACGGTAGAGACTTCTTTTTTTCCAATACCTTTTGATAAATATATAATTATTCATGCCTCTAGTGGTATGCCATCTAAAAACTATGATTATTTTGAAGATGTTATATCTACAATAAAGCCACATTTAGATTTTAAAAATATAAAAATTATTCAAATAGGGGGAAGTAAAGATTTAGCCTTAAATGGGTGTTATCATCTTCAGGGAAAAACAACCCTACATCAAACTTTTTATTTAATAAAAAACTGCATAGGATTGATTGGTAATGATAGTTTTAGTACTCATGTAGCTTCAGGATTCAATAAAAAATTAGTATCTCTTTACGGCAATTCTCCAAAAGAATGTTGTGGCCCTTACTGGGGGGATAAATCTAACCAAATTCTACTTCAAGGTAAGCTAAACTCCATTAAACACTCTTTTTCCCCAGAGGAAATTAAAAAATCTGTAAACAATATATGCTCATGGAAGATCTCCGCTTCAATACTTAAGTTATTAGGTTTAAATGATAAAGATTCCTCATCACTTGAAACAATATACTGTGGGGATAGTTACTGGAACAAGGCTGTAGAAGTTATCCCTAATTTCTATAAAGAAATCAAGCCGCAAGGATTTCCTAGTTCTGTAAATATAAGACTAGATTATACTGAATCCCTAAGCGATGTATCTTTTTTTATAGACAGAACTTTAGAGTGGATGGCTTCTCGACCGACCCATTTAATTCTTAAAGATGAAATTGATTTAAATATATTTCGCCCTTTCTTCAAAAATCTTGCAAAAATCTCTTATTGTATTTCTCCTCACACAAATAAAGAATACATTAAACTTTTAAAAAAGACAGGAAAGCCCACTTCTTTTTTTTGTGTGGATCCAGATTCTATAGACGAAGTGCAGTTAAATTTTTTAGATTCGAGAGTTTCGTTAAGTCCTCAAGGTATAAAAAAAGATCTTGACTTAAACTTAAATTTATGTAATAATGCTTTCTATAAAACAAATAAACTATTATTCTCAGAAAACAAAATGTATTCTTCGAAAGCAGCATATCTAAAAGACTCTCAATTTTCAGATAAAGAGGAAATAATAGACTCTACAGATTTTTGGAAAGAAATAGAATACTATAAACTATACCGTAATAAAGATGCCAAGAACTAAAAAAACAATTTCCGAAAAAGTTGAAGATAATAGGATTAAAGAAAATAATCTTATAGGACCAGAAAAATTCACCAGAGATGATAATGGTTTATTAAAAAATATATCTTATACATTCAATGAAGATGGGTCCGTAAACTGGAGAGCTATGATAAAAGATGATCATCTTTTTCCAAACAGAGGGTGGTTCGAGAGTAGAGGTAAAGATATACCTTCCAACGCAGAAGGGTTAGGCGACCACCAACTTCTTATTAAGTTAAGCGGAATTAAAGAACTAGCAAGACTTAGGGGTATTAATCATGTTGCGTATTATACGGAAAAATGCGAGTTAGATCACGTTGCAGTAAACTGTACTGTAGGATTTATAGGAAACTATGAAACAGGCGGAGAGTCTATTTCTTTTCAAGATATGGCAAATGCGACCTTAGACAATACAAGTAGTTTTGCTACCAAATTCCTAGAGACAATAGCCTGTAATAGAGCTTTTGTTAGATGTGTTAGGAACTTTCTAAATGTACATATTGTGGGCGACGATGAAATAGATAAGTCTGGCAAGCCTCCTGCTTTATCTAAAAACCCATCCCCTTTATCACCCCACGGATTATTAGAGAAACAATTTGGAAATTTTGATGAATTCAAAGATAAACTAAGAGAGCTCTACACATCAAAAGTATACACTCAGGATGTAGGAGTAATAAAAGAATGGAATAACTTTACTGATATCCCACCAAAAGAAGCAAGAATATTAATTGGATTAATTAATTCTTAAATCTTCATTAAGTCATAATAACTAACCTTATATATCTCTTCTTCGTCAGGTATATAAACCCCACACCTAGCTAGAGACGCAGTTTTATATGCGTATTCATTGAATGGTGAAGAAAAAATATTATGCATTGATTTTAAACAAAAATAATCAATTATAAATTTTTCTTCATCTGCAAATTCGTCTCCTGTATAATTAGGTATTATAGGACTCCTAGTCATTTCTCCGTCTCCTTTTTCACTCCTAAATCCCGTGGCTTCTATTATTTGATTTAAAATATCCTCAGAGTCAGTAGATATATAAAATCTAGCATCTCTCCTCATAGTGGTTACTCTTACGATAGATAATATATATGCATTTATATCAGTAACGTCTTTTTCAATTAGCGAAATACCATAATTTCTATTTTTTCTTTTATCCCTATAACTATTTATTTCTCTAATTTTATTATAAACTTCATCCCTGACTTGAAGGTCTGGATTATCTAGAATTTTTAAATCTAAACTCTTTAGGTTCGCGGACCATTTTGGCCCTTCTTTTTCATTTAATAATTTAATCATAATTTATTGCTGGTCTATATCTCCATAGCATTCTTGACATCCATCTGGAGTATATACTAAAACAGACTGGTAGTTATCGTCCCAGTCTTTATATGCAATACAACACGTAGAAAGGCAGCCACTAATATCATCAGAAGTTATATTAAGCGACACAGTTATATTATTCCCGTCACTCGTTGTTGTAATGCTATCCGACCCACAAACCCCTCCGGTTATAGAAAGAGAAACACATTCTTCTTTATCAACTTCCTCTCCGTTAACCCCAGAAATTCCACAATTTCCAGTAGCCCCAGTATAACATATCTGAATACCTCCCTCTGTTGCAACGGTTTCAATTCCGCTACACCCAAAAATTCCTAGCTCACCACATTCATCCCCAACGCTTACAGATCCAGCGTCTGATGTTAATCCTGTCACCGCAGGACATCCGCTCATTTCCCCAGTAAAGCAAACTTGAATACCTCCCTCTGTTGCAACGGTTTCAATTCCGCTACACCCAAAAATTCCTA
>JAAHTG010001229.1_pt1 | contig 18162 bp, 14 predicted proteins | sample 6116081 | NCBI WGS metagenome assembly JAAHTG01 (sample SAMN13939989, study PRJNA603662) | sponge metagenome | isolation source: marine sponge | host: Mycale hentscheli | place: New Zealand | collected 2005 | reverse complement strand
ACATTTTAATTCTAACATGGCGGTATCTGTTGAATATAACTTAGATTATTAATGCGGGCACTTTTTGATTATATTATATCTACTGAAAATCGTTATAATAATATAGTAGATGTTGATGATAAAAAATTAATTGTTAACACAGAGATTACAGAACGTGATCACATTTTTGTTAATCGTATTGGTACTGTTCATAGTTGCCCTGTTGCAACCAAAACAAAAATAAATAAAGGAGATAAAGTTATACTACATCACAATGTTTTTAGAAGATGGTATGATTCTCATGGACAAGAAAGAAATTCATCTAGTTATATTGGTGAAGATAAGTATGTTGTGGCTGACGATCAAATATATGCTTATGAAAAAAATGGCAAATGGAAATGTTTACCAGAATATTGTTTTATAAAACCTTTATACAAAAACAGTAAATGGTCTCTTAGAGCTGATGAAAATTTATCTGGTGAGCTAGTTTATTTAAATGAATATTTAGAGCAGCTAGGGCTATCTAAAGGATCAATAGTAGGGTTTACGCCTAACTCTGAATATGAGTTTAATATAGATGGTCAAAAATTATATCGTGTATTATCAAATCAAATAACAATAGACTATGGAGCGAAGACAAAAAATAGTTCAAGCAGCTGAAAAAGCATTAGTTGAATTAGATAAAGTTATAAGACAAAAAATTGATTTAGTTGAACTAGATCCTGAAAAAGCAAAAACAGCAGCTCAAGCTAAATGGGTTGCTATAGAAGATTCTTTAAAAATAGTTGAAAAAATAGAGCAATTAACAGAAACAAAAAGCGACAAAGAAACAAAAACTTTTTTAGGTGTTGAAAATAGAATTAAGTAATGTATAAGCAGACTTTATATACTATTGATAGACAGCACTTAGCTGATAAAAAAATTAAACACACTAATAAGCATAAAAACTTTGCATATGGTTATAATGAAGATTTAGACTGTGTTATAATAAGCAAAGATGGTACTTTAGGTGATATATACAATATTCAAGGTCTTAAGGTAGGATTACCTCAAACTCCAACTAAAGTAGATGGAAAAGATCTTAAAAATAAAGAACAATATTTTAAAATACCAAATAAACCAGAATCTTTAAACAAAATAAAAACTATATATGATTTTCAAAATTGCTCAGAAGATATTAAAGAAAAATACTATAGTTATATTGATGTTGAATTTAATCGCAGGGATGTTGGTTATTGGTTCATGTGCAACGGTGAAGCGAACTACATTACAGGATCGCACTATGTCTATCTCACTTGGACAAAGATCGACGTGGGAGCACCAGACTTTAGACAGGCGAATAGAATCTTTTATTACTTCTGGGAGGCATGTAAGGCAGATAAAAGATCTTATGGAATGTGCTACCTCAAGAATAGACGGTCTGGGTTTAGCTTCATGGCATCCTCAGAGACTGTTAACTTGGCAACAACTTCCAAAGACTCTAGATTTGGGGTCTTATCTAAAACTGGAGCAGATGCGAAGAAGATGTTTACAGACAAGATTGTACCCATATCGATCAACTATCCATTTTTTTTCAAACCAATACAGGATGGGATGGAACGACCAAAGACGGAGTTATCCTATAAGATACCGTCAAGAAGACTTACCAGAAACGCCATCAAAGAGACCTATAATCAGGAGGAATTTGGGCAGGGGCTCGACACGACAATCGACTGGAAGAACACGGGAGACAACTCGTACGATGGGGAGAAGTTACAACTCCTCGTCCATGATGAATCGGGTAAATGGGAGAGGCCGGACAATATACTCAACAACTGGAGAGTCACGAAAACGTGCCTCAGGCTTGGAGCACGAATAGTAGGGAAATGCATGATGGGATCTACATCTAATGCTTTAGCAAAAGGTGGAGATAACTTTAAAAAATTATTTTATAATTCAGATGTTACAAACAGAAATCGCAATGGCCAGACTGCAAGTGGATTATATTCTTTGTTCATACCTATGGAGTGGGGATACGAAGGTTTTATCGATAAGTTCGGATATCCTGTCTTCGACACACCAACAGAACCGCTTGAAGGAATTGATGGAGAAAAAATTTTTAACGGAGTCATCGATCATTGGGAAAATGAAGTAGAAGGATTAAAGCACGATAGCGATGCTTTAAATGAATATTACAGACAATTTCCAAGATCTGAAAAACACGCTTTTAGAGATGAAACAATTAACTCTTTATTTAATCTAACTAAAATATACGAACAGATAGATTTTAATGAAGAAATGACAATGGCTGGTCATGTTGTTCAAGGTACTTTTTCCTGGAAAAATGGAATAAAAGATACTGAAGTAATATGGATACCTAGCAAAAACGGTAGATTTAAAGTAGCTTGGATACCACCAGTTAATATACAAAATAATAGTATTTTAAAAAATGGTTTAAAATATCCTGGCAACAAAGGTTTAGGTGCTTTTGGATGTGATTCATATGATATATCAGGAACAGTTAGTGGCAGTGGATCTAACGGTGCATTGCACGGACTAACAACATTTTCAATGGTTAGTGATGTTCCTAATAGTAAGTTTTTTTTAGAATATGTAGCTAGACCTCAAACCGCTGAAATATTTTTTGAAGAAGTATTAATGGCATTAGTATTTTATGGTATGCCAATACTTGCAGAAAACAATAAACCTAGATTATTATATCATTTAAAAAGAAGAGGCTATAGAGGTTATTCAATGAATAGGCCAGATAAGTTAGTTGGTAATTTATCTAAAACAGAACTAGAACTAGGAGGTATTCCTAACTCTTCAGAAGATATAAAACAAGCTCATGCTGCTGCTATAGAATCTTATATAGAAGAATATGTGGGTGCATTTAATGAAAACCATGGTAACATGTTTTTTCAAAGAACATTAGAAGACTGGGCTAAATTTGATATATCAAAAAGAACAGCATATGATGCTTCAATAAGTAGTGGCTTAGCTATAATGGCATGTCGAAAACATTTGTATCGCCCAAGAGCGGAAAGAACAGTTAAAAAACTTGATTTTGCATTTTCAAAATATAAAAATGAAGGATCAAGAAGTGAGTTAATAAAATAAATATGGCAAAAATAACAGCGAAAAATTACGCATTCCCTAGTCAAGCGGTATCTGACTCTGTAAAAAAGACCCAAGATTATGGTCTATCAGTAGGTAGAGCTATTGAACAAGAGTGGTTTAACAAAGACAACAACGGGGTTAGCAGATTTTATAACTCTAGAGAAGAGTGCCATAGACTTAGACTGTATGCAAGAGGTGAACAATCTATTAAAAAATATAAAGATGAATTTGCTATCAATGGTGATTTATCTTATTTAAACTTAGACTGGAAACCGGTACCTATAGTTCCTAAATTTGTTGACATAGTTGTTAATGGAATGCAAGATAGAACTTTTACTATAAAAGCCGTTGGACAAGATGCATTATCTACAGGTAAAAGAACTAAATTTGTAAATGATGTACAGCAAGATTTAAATACAGCTGATTTACTTTTAAAAATAGAACAACAATTAGGTGTATCAGCTAGAAACTTTGCTGTAAATGAACTTCCAGCTAATACAGAAGAGCTTGAGTTATATATGCAGCTTAACTATAAGCAAGGTATTGAATTAGCAGAAGAGCAAGCAATAGAAAATATATTTAAATCTAACGGTTACGATCAAACAAAACGTAGAATAGATTATGATATTGCAACTATAGGTATTGGATGTGCTAAACATGGCTTTAATAATACAGATGGTGTTGTAATTGATTATGTAGATCCAGCTAATTTAGTTTGGTCTTATACAGAAGATCCTAATTTTGAAGACTGTTATTATTTTGGTGAAGTAAAAAACATAAAAGTAAATGAACTTAAAAAAGAATTTCCTGGCTTAAGTAATCCAGAAATATCTGAGTTGGTAAAAAAAGGATCAAATTGGAATGTATATAATACTTATAATCCTCAAGATTATTATACTAATGATTCATTGTCTCAAAATAATACTTTAACAGTATTATATTTTAATTGGAAGACTTGGGAACACGATGTTTATAAAATAAAAGAAGTTTCTACTGGTGCTAAAAAAGCTATTGAAAAAGATGATTCTTTTGATCCACCAGAAGACAATGTAAGATTTGAAAAAGTAAAACAAACTAGAGAAGTAATTTACGAAGGAGTTTTAGTTTTAGGTACAGATCAATTACTTAAATGGCAAAAGGCTACAAACATGGTAAGGCCTAATGCTAATATAAATAAAGTAATGATGAATTATGTTGCAAGTGCACCTAGGATGTATAAAGGCAATATAAATTCTTTAGTAGCAAAAATGACACCTTATGCTGATTTAATTCAGTTAACACATTTAAAATTACAACAAGCTATACAAAGAATGACACCATCAGGTGTTTATTTAGATGCTGATGGTTTAGCTGAAATAGATCTTGGTAATGGAAATAATTATAATCCACAAGAGGCATTAAACATGTATTTTCAGACTGGTTCTATTATAGGTAGATCTTTAAATGTAGAAGGTGATCCTAATCCTGGTAGAGTTCCTATAACAGAATTACCAGGCAGTGGTGGTTCTCAAGTTCAAGTTTTAGTTGGCGCTTACAACCAGTACATACAAATGATGAGAGACGTTACTGGACTTAATGAAGCAAGAGATGGTTCTGATCCAGATCCAAACTCTTTAGTAGGAGTACAAAAGCTTGCTGCTGCAAATAGTAATGTTGCTACTAGACATATACTTTATAGTAGTATGTTTATAACAACTTCATTAGCTGAAGCAATATCTTTAAGGTTTAAAGATGTGTTAGAGTTTCATCCAACAAAAGAATCTTTAATAGATTCTATAGGTCAATTTTCAGTAGGATCACTTGAAGAAGTTAAAAATTTAAACTTACACGACTTTGGTATATTTTTAGAATTAGAGCCTGATGAAGATGAAAAAGCTTTATTAGAAGCTAATATACAAATGGCATTATCAAAAGGCGATATATTCTTAGAAGATGCTATCGACATAAGAGAGGTTAAAAACGTAAAACTAGCAAATCAATTATTAAAATTTAGAAGACAAGCTAAACAAACTGCTGACCAACAACAAGCCGCAGCTGCAAGTGCTGCTCAAGCACAGGCTCAAGGTGAAGCTCAAATAGAAGTTGAATCAGCTAAGGCTCAAGCAGAACAAGTTAAAACAGAATCTAAAATTCAATATAGAAAAGCTGATATTGAATTTGAAATTAAAAAAATGGAACTTGAAACAAGATCTAAAAAAGAATTAATGCAATATGAATTTAATTTAAATGTTCAACTAAAAGAACTAGAATTAAAATCACAAATGGAATTAGCTGAAAGAAGTAATGCTACTGCTTTAGAAAAAGAAGCAATGAAAATTAGTGGAGCTCCTAATACAGATAATCCAACTAAAGACTTTGAATCAAAAGGCAATGATACCTTAGGTGGCTTTGATATGGGAAGATTTGAAGCATCTTAAAAATTAAACAACTATTATATTATATAAAATTATGGAAAACAATACAGAAGAAAAAATAGAAGTTAAAACAGTAGATTCATCAGAAGATATTGTTATAACTCCTCAAGAAAAAGAAGCCGCTGTTCTTGAACAAGCTGTTGAATCTGGTGAGGTCAGCAAAGAATATGGACTTCAAGAAGATGGAGTTTATAAAATAAATGTTGACAAAGAACCTAATAAAAAAGAAGATAATGCCATTCAAGAGCGAGAAACAACGGAGGTACCTGTGGGCGAACGAACCGGAGATAGCCAAGAAGTGGACGGCGAAGTACGGGTCGAATCCAATCAAGAAGATAATTCCAAAGAACAAGAAGTAGAACAAACAACAGATGAATCTCCTTTAGAATTAGTAAAAGAAGAAACAGAAGTTGAACAAAAAGAAGTAGAAGAAAAACCTACTGCTTTAACTAAAGAAGAAATAGTACAAGATACTAACATAGAACTACCTGAAGGTGTTGATAAACTTATAAAGTTTATGGAAGACACCGGTGGAACTGTAGAAGATTACACTAGACTTAATAGAGATATTGACAAAATAGATAATATAAGTTTAGTTAGAGAATACTATGAATACACAAAACCGCATTTAAACAAAGAAGATGTTGATTTTTTAATGGACAAAAACTTTGCTTATGATAAAGAAGAAGACGAAGAGTCTGATATTAAAGCTAAGCAATTAGCTTTTAAAGAAGAGTTATTTAATGCTAAAAACACTTTTAATAAAGTAAAAGACCAATATTATAACGATCTTAAGTTAAGAAAAAAAGATAATATTGATCCACAATATACGGAAGCATTTGAGTATTACAATAAACAAAAGCAACAACAAGAAGCTAGAACAAAATTCGCAAAAGATTTTAATAATAAAACTAATAAAGTATTTTCTGACAATTTCAAAGGTTTTGATTTTAATGTTGGAGAAAACAAATATAGATTTAAAGTTGAAAATCCTCAAAAAACAAAAAAGTTCCAGTCTGATATTACAAATTTTTTAAACCAATTTGAAGGTGATGGTGGTGCAAAAGATGTGGATAAATACCATAAAGCACTATTTGCTGCTCAAAATGCAGATAAAATAGCTAATCATTTTTATGAACAAGGCCGTGCCGATGCCATAAAAGATTCAGCTAGAAAAGCAAAAAATATAAACATGGATCCTAGAAGCGATGCATCTTCAATAACCACAAAATCAGGTGATACAATTAGAGTAGTCTCAGGCGATTCTTCAGATAAGTTGCGCATTAAATGGAAATAATAATAACAACTTAAAATCAAAACAATATGGCTTTTACAGCAGGCATACCAGCCGCTTTACAACCAACCCAAACTAAAGCAATGTACGGTGGAAACTACATTAATTTCACTGATCCTAACTTTAGTCAATGGACACAACAATTTTTACCAGACGTATACGAAAAAGAAGTAGAAAGATATGGAAATCGTTCTATAGGTTCTTTCCTTCGTATGGTGTCTGCGGAGATGCCTTCAACATCAGATCAAATAATCTGGACTGAGCAAGGTAGATTACATACAAGATATGCAAATGTTATTCCTCGAGGTACAGCAGGAGTAATGCCAGCAGCAGGAGGTGGACAAGCAATTATTGCTGCAGCCGCTAATGCAGGTGGTATATTAAACTTTGAAATACCAGTTGCTCAACCAGCAAGTGTAGGCCTAACAGCTTCACCAGGTAATACAGTAACTTGTAATTTTAGAATAGGACAAACAGTAATGGTTCAAGTTCAAACTTCAGCTACATCAGCAGTTGGTGGAACTGGTGCTGTTATTAAAGGTGTTGTTACTAACGTTGGAGTTGGTGCAGGTGGTACAGGAGAAGGACAAATGTTCCAGATTCAAGCATACGCATCTCACGCACAAATTGCAGCAGCGTCTAGAGTTACAGCAATCGTTTATGGTTCTGAATTTGCTAAAGGTACAGGAAACTTTACTGAAAAGCTTGATCCAGGATATGCTACGTTTGCAAATGCTCCTATCATTTTAAAAGAAAACTATCAAATAAATGGTTCTGACACAGCTCAGATCGGTTGGATTGAAGTTACTTCTGAAAATGGAGCTGGTGGATATTTATGGTATGTTAAATCAGAGCATGAAAATAGACTACGTTGGGAAGATTATCTTGAAATGTCTATGGTTGAAGGTGTTACAAAAGTAGCTGGTGGTGCTAATATTCCACTAGGTACATTTGGCGGATCTTTAGCTACACAAAATGCTAGAGGTACTGAAGGTTTCTTTGCGGCTCTTGAAGCACGAGGAAATGTATATCAAGGATTTGGATCTCAAGCAGCTGCACAAGCAGGTGGTGGAGCATTAACAGATTTTGATGCAGTACTTAAGCAATTAGACAAGCAAGGAGCAATTGAAGAAAACATGCTTTTCTTAAATCGTGAACTTTCTTTAGAAATTGATGATATTCTTGCAATGCAAAACGGTGCATTTGCTGGAACAGCTAATCACGCTCACGGTACATCTTATGGTGTATTTAACAATAGCGCTGATATGGCTCTTAACTTAGGATTCACAGGATACCGAAGAGGTTCTTATGACTTTTACAAAACTGACTGGAAATATTTAAATGACTGGTCAACTCGTGGAGGTTTCGGAGATATTGAAGGTGTATTAATTCCTGCAGGAACTTCTACAGTTTACGATCAACAATTAGGTCAAAACATCAAGCGACCATTCTTACACATTAGATATAGAGCTTCAGAAACTGAAAACCGTAAAAACAAATCTTGGATTACAGGATCTGTTGGAACTGGTTCTCCAACTTCTGATATTGATGAAATGAAACTTAACTACTTAAGTGAAAGATGTCTTATCACTCAAGCGGCTAATAACTTTGTTTTATTCAAAGCTTAATATTTTTAACCAATAGGATACGGGCTCTTCGGAGCCCAGTATTCTTATTTTATATTATTTAATTATGACAACAACTACAAGTAAACAAAAAAGCTCTAGTTTTCAAGCTGAAAAAGACTGGGAATATAAAGATAGAACTTATATTCTAGCTGGTAATCATTCTCCAGTAACATACACAATACAAACTAGACATACACCTAGAAAACCATTATTATGGTTTGATGAAGGTTTAAAAATAAATAGAGAATTAAGATTAGCAAGTAATCAAAAATCTGTATTTGCAGACGAGCAAGAAGGTTATTCAACATTAACACATGTTATTTTTCAAGACGGTGTTTTAAATGTTCCAAGATCTGAAGTTAGTATGCAAAAAATGCTTTCAATATATCATCCTTTAAAAAGTAATTTATGGATTGAAGCAGATGCTACAAAAGAAGCAGAAGATGAAATTGATACTCTTGAATTTGAATTAGAAGCATTAAACTTAGTTCAATCTTTAGACATAGAACATTTAGAAGCTATAATGCGTACTGAATTAGGTAGCGCAGTAAGCTCAATGTCGTCTAGAGAATTAAAAAGAGATGCTTATAGATTTGCTAAATCTCAACCAGCTTTGTTTATTGAAATATCTCAAGATGAAGATATTAAATTAAGAAACTTAGCTAATAGAGCTGTAGAGGCTGGTATTATAATGTTAACAGATGATAACACTGTATTTAAGTTTGCTAATGGCAAAAAAATACTTACAGTACCTTTTGATCAACACCCATATAGTGCTTTATCTCAATACTTCAAAACAGATGAAGGTATTGATTTAATGAAGTCTTTGACTAAAAAGCTTTCATAGCTTACCTGATATAGAGTGAGAAATCAACTCTATATCAACTAAATTAACATAAAAATAAATTAATGGTAAATATAAATAATGTATACCAAACTGTACTTGTTATAGCTAACAAAGACAATAGAGGTTATATAACGCCTGAAGAATTTAATAGACTAGCTGAACAAGTGCAAAATGAAATTTTTGCATCTTATTTTCCAAAAGCTTCTGCCTATGAAAGTAATTCATTCGTGCAGAGTGATTTTTCAGATCCTACTTTATATTTATCGGAAAAAGTTAATTTGTTTTATAAAAAAGCAAGTTTAACGAAACTTAACGGCGTTTTTTCATTGCCTAGTGATTTATATAGATTAGGAGTTGTTTCTGTAAATGATGTAGTTGCAGATCAATCTTCTCATGATGAGATTAAGTATATAAACTTATCTCCATTAACGGCTCCTGTTTCTACACAACCAGTATACACTTTGATGGGTGATTCAGTTGAATTATACCCTAGCACTGTTAGCACTGGTGTTAAACTTGAATATTTAAAAAAACCAATACGACCTAAATGGGGTTACGTACTTAGTGGTACAATACCTTATTATGATCCAACTGCTTTTGATCCAGCTACTGATAGTTATGATGTAGTAGCTAAATCTTATAACTTTGATTTACATCCTTCTGAAGAAAACAATTTAGTTGTTAATATATTAAATTATGCAGGAGTAGTTATAAAACAAGCTGATGTAGCAGGATTTGCACAAGGTAAAGAACAACAAAACGCAGCAACTGAACAATAATGGCAATATCAAGAAGACCTTTAGACGTAGACAATTATTCAGCATTAGATGGTGGAAATGGTTTAGCTATACCCGGATATTATAGGAGAACAAATCTTAATGATATAATAAGCAATTTTATGGTTGCTTATGTAGGAGATGGAAAAGCTTTAACTAAAGTGCCTCGATATGAAGTTGCTTTTTGGGCACAACGTGCTGTTCAAGAATTTAGTTATGATGTATTTCATTCAGAAAGCTCTATTGAAATACAATTAAATTCTATGTTACAAATGTCGCTACCATCAGATTATGTTAACTACATAAAACTGTGTTATACAGATAATATGGGAGTTCAAAGAACTATATTACCTAGCAGTGTAACTCATGCTAATAAAGGACTTGCTCAAGATGATAATTATTTTTATCTTTATGACAACGAAGGAAATGCTTTATATGCAGAAACATCTGATACACTAGAAAGATATCAAGAAGCAAATAAGACTGCTGAAAAACAACAAGCTTTAGATTATTATAATGGTTATTTTTTTGATGATAATTTTGGATATTTTGGTGCTAGATATGGTTTAACTCCTGAGTTTCAAAACACAAATGGTTCTTTTGTTTTAGATTTAAGTGCTGGACAAATATATTTTGATTCTTCTTTTACTCAAGATACAATAATAACTCTTTATTATATATCAGATGGTTTAGGTGAAAACGGAAACTTTGATAATGTTTTAGTACCTAAGTTATCAGAAGACGCTATATATGCACAGATGTTATATAACTTAAGCAAGCTAAGACCAGCAGCAGCTGGAGGCGTGGCTCTTTATAAAAAAGAAGCTTATGCTAAAATGCAAAACGCTAAAATAAGAATAGCAAATATGAAGGTATCTGAAATGACAAATATATTTCGTAATAAAGCTAAATGGATTAAACACTAATAATTTTCTATGCCAGAAATTAAAAGAACATTCAATGTCGGTAAAATGAACCGAGATCTGGATGACAGAATAGTACCTGCCGGTGAATATCGAGAAGGTTTTAATATTAATATCGGGCAATCAGAAAGCTCAGATGTTGGTGCAATAGAAAATTTATTAGGTAATGAATTAGTAGCACAAAGCGGACTTACTAATGGTAAATGTATAGGCCAAGTTAAAGACACTGGTAGTGAAAAAATATATTTTCTTGTTACAACAAATTCAATATACAATGAAACTAACTCAGGTGAGCATGGTTTATTTGAATACGATCAAAAAACAAAACAACTTACAGCTTTAATAGTTTCAACACAATTAAACTTACATCAAAACTTTCCTATAACAGGTATAAATATAGTTGATGATTTATTATTTTGGACTGATAATAGAAATTGTCCTAGAAAAATAAACGTAGTTACGGCAAGAAACAACACATCTTATTATACATCAACTGGAAATATAGATAATTTAATATCTGTAGCTAAGTTTGCTCCGTATGAATCATCAACTCTTATTTCTACAACACGTGAATCTTCTATATCTTCTACTTTTATGGAAGATAAGCTTATTAGATTTTCATATAGATGGCAATTTGAAGATAATGAATACAGTACTTTAGCTCCATTTACACCTATAATTTTTTCAAGATTAAATGAAACTGATACAATAAGCAATAGCTTAGCTGAATTTGGTGAAATAGAAACTTTTGTAAATGCTATAAATCAAGTTCAACTACAAGTACCAACTCCAACTGGATATGGTATAAACAGTGTTGAGCTTATATACAAAGAGTCTAGTTCTGGAACTTTGTATGTTGTTGATGATCAAGAAGTTACTACAGAACCTTTTGTAAACTTTACATATTCTTCAACAGATCCATTTAGAACTTTACCGCCTGATCAGCTTACTAGAGTTTACGATGCTGTTCCTATAAAGGCCAAAGCACAAGAAGTTGCTGGTGGTAGATTAGTTTATGGTAATTTTTTACAAAACTTTGATATACCTAATATTTCTTTTAGTGTTGCTAGAACAGGTGAAACATCTGCTAGAAATGATAATTTAACAAATCAATCGGTTAAATCAAGAAGAACTTATCAAGTTGGAATTGTTTTAGCAGATAAATTTGGCAGACAATCACCAGTTATATTATCTAGCTCTGGTACTGATACTGTTTTTATAGATTCAAACACAGGAGATGCATCTTCAACAACAGCATTTAATGCGTTAAGAATTACTTTTACAGACATATCACAGATACCAACATGGGCTTATTCATATAGAGTTGTTGTAAAACAACGTGAACAAGAATACTACAATTGGATATCTACTGTTTCTGGAACTAATACTGTTAATCGTTTTGGTGATAGTATAAATAAAATACCTAGAGATCAAACAGCTGCAATACCTCCAAGTACTTCAGCAACAATATCTCCATGCGATGTATCTGTTTATCCTAAATTTTTAAATGGAGCAAATGTATATACTCCAGAAGCTGGAGTTGTAAAACCTCAAGCTAATTTAACCTCAGTACAATCAATAAATAATCCTTCAGGTGAAGCTAACGTTACTACTTTAGATCAATCTGGAAGCGCGGTATCAGCTGGTTTATGTGTTTTTGAAACAGAACCTATTAGCTCTGAATTAGATATATTTTATGAAACATCTACAGGTGGTTTAGTTGCAGACATTCCAGCTACAGCTATTGATATAGAATTTTTTAATTGTATACTGCTTACATTTACAGCAGGATATCATGTTGAAATAAATAGAATTAGAGCTGGATTCAACGAACCTTTTTTTGATGTAGGTGTTAGAGCTTACGTAGTACAAGAAAATTTTACTCAAGAAAGAAGAAGTAACACTCTTATACATTCTAGCGGACTTTTAAATTCTAGAACTGGTATTAACTATATAAATCAATTCAATGAATCTGAAGGCGGTCTAACGATCTCTCTTGATCCGTTAGATGGATCTGTGCAAAAGCTTTTTGTAGATGATACACAGGTAATAATATTTCAAGAAGATAAAGTATCTAGATCACCTATTGATAAAAACTTTATATATTCAGCCGAAGGCGGCGCGGTACCTGTAACAAGTAATACACAGTTTTTAGGTACTATCGCGGCTTATCCAGGGCAGTTTGGAATATCTAGTGATCCTGAATCTTTTGCTAATTTTGGTTTTTCAAGATATTTTACAGATAAAAACAGAGGTACAGTCCTTAGATTAACTCAAAACGGTATAGAAGAAATATCATTATTTGGTTTAGGAGATTTTTTTAGAGATTTATTAAAACAATCTACAAAAGTAGTTGGTTCTTATGATGAATACAGTCACTTGTATGAATTAACTGTTACAGCTGAAGGTTTAGATAGTAATCCAGACACAAACGTAGCGACTGCTTCTCAAGGTTATATTACTATAACTTTTGACGACAGATCAAATGGTTGGACAGGATTTAGAAGTTATAAACAAGAAGGTGGATTATCTTTAAATAATGATTATTATACTTTTAATGGTGGTGACATGTGGCAACATCATAGTAAAAACGTTACTAGAAACAATTTTTATAATTTAGGAACTCAAGAGTCTTACGTTATACCTGTTTTTAATGACAGTCCTTCTTTAGTTAAACAATTTAATTCTTTAAGCTACGAAGGTGATTCAGGTTGGGAATTAGAATATATAGAAACAGATTTAGGTACTTCTGGTGTAATACCATCGCTTGCAACATCTTTTACAACTACGTTACAGTTGTCTGGTGCTGCACCTAACTCTGTATTTAATGGAGCTAATACGGTTCAAGCTAAACAAGGTGATAATATACAGTGGGCTATTTTTGTTTCACCTTTAAACTCTCAATTTGCTTTTGATAATGTAAACAACGTAACGTTAACACAAGCTTCTGGAAGTAGTTTAAGTATAACAAACCCCGTTGGAACTGCTCCATTTGAATCTACAGATGGAAGATTAGTATTTTTAGTTCAACATATCGTTGGAAATACTAACAGTATACAAACTTTAAATATAGGTGGCACAGGTGCTGCTTTGGCATTTACTGTAGCTTTATTAACAGTTAATGTTATAGATACTGTTTCAAACTCTTCAATAGCTCCAGCTTCACAAGTGTTTAATAACGCTGGAGGTAATCAAGTTATATTTAGTACAGCAGCTGAAAGTAATTACTATATAGATTCTTCTAATATAACAATTAGTGTGCTTGGCATGCCAGCTTCTACTAATCCTGGAACTTTAACAAACGTAAGAAGTGGAGTTGGTCTTGATAATTTAACCTATACTTTACCAATAACAGTTCCTTCAACAGCAACAGCTGGGACAATAACAGCGAATGGAGCAGCAACGTTAAAATACACGCTGCAGTTAAACCAAGGTAACATAACTACGCCAACTGGTGGAACTGTAGTCTATAGCACTCCAGTACAGGCGGATGGTTCTACAACAAGCGTAGGTACAGCTTTTTATAATTCACCTTTTGACGTTGCAAGCACTAGAACAGCTGTTATAACATACACATGTGCAACAACAGAAATTCTTGTAAGCAATAGTTATGTTTTATCTGGTTTTCCAACTGGAACTACTTCTACAGAAGTTTTAGGTAACGAAAACGGTGAACTAGCAATAACTAAAGTTATACCTGTGCTTACACAAAATACAGTTGTAACTCCAGTTGTAGATTCAACAGTAGGAGCAGCTACGGCAACTTTAGGTAGTACCGCTACAATAACGCTAAATCAAGCTGGAGATTCACAAACTATAGCTGGAACATGGAATATTGATGGTTCTGCTTCGCCAGGAGCATCTAGCTCATGGTTACTTTTAGATTCTTCTTTTGGTGTTACTATACAGCTATCACCAGGAGTTTCTTTTACAGTTTCTGGTCAAGCTAATAATACTGGATCTATAAGATCTACTACAATTAATTTAGCAACAACAAACAGTAGAGTAACAGGTTCAGCAGTAGCACCACAAACAATAACAGTAAATCAAGACGCGTAAATATGGCAGCAATAGTAACATTTCCTTTTCAAGAAAAAGAAGGCAAGTATTTTGCACCTATTAGTTCTTCAGAGCCAAACTACATTGTTGTAGGTGGAGTTTTAACACCAACTGACAATAAAATTGTATCTGGAATTAAAGGTGCATTTGCTAAAATTAAATTAAACTTACCAATAGCTAACGCTGGTACTAAAAAAGAATTATTTGCTCTTAATTCAGAAGCGGTATATTCTTCAGAATAAATAAATTAAATTATATTATATGAAATTACAAGTAAGAAAATTACAAGAGTCTGATTGGGATTTTTTACCTAAATGGTGGGAATCACACGGTCAAATACCGTGGATCGATGATTGTGATTTTAGAGATTTTCTTCCTGGAGCTTTTCAAGTTGGAGAGTTTGATGAAAAAAGATCTGGCTTAGGTGGATTTATAGTCTGTAAAGACGAAGATCCTATTTGTGCAATGTGGCTTTCTTTAACAAATACTAATTGTGCATTACCTACTGCGGCTATATCTGATCCTGAATATAGGGATGAAGATAGAAAAGAAGCAATACAATTATTAACTAATTTTGTAACTAATTTTGCTAAAGAATTAGGTTATAAATATACATTTGCCTGGGCGCAAGAAAACTATATGTTAGATTACTATTTAAAAGCTGGATATGAAAAGTTTCAAACTCCATCTTACGAACTAATAAAAAAATTATAATGGGAGGAAGAAGAGGAGAACGAAAAGACATAGCTGAAATAGCAGCAGAAGATAGAGGTGCTTCTAATTTAGCTGTTAACGAAGCTAAAACAGCGTATAATGCAGATTTAGCTAATTTAAGAGGTAGAAAAATTGAAGATAATTATTCTGGATTAAGCGCTAGAACTATTGATATAAATTCTGAAAATTTTGCTAAGGGGCAAAGGGAAGGAGAAAAGTTTGGTCCAGCACTTCCAGATGTTGAGTTAGCAAATTATGCAGCTAACGAACGATCAAATTTTAATAGGATAGGCGATAGTTTAAGTGATGTTAATTATACGGCTCAAGGAACAAATGTTGGTCCACTTCAAAGAGGTGCAGCATCTGGATTAAGCAACGTATTTAATAACTTACAAGTTTCAACAGCTGGTGCAGAAATGGCAGCTCAAGAGGCAGATCAATCTCTTGCAGCTTCTCAAGATTTAGCTGCTCAAGCTGGAACTGGAGCTGGTGGTGCAACGGCGTTGGCCGCTGCAGCAGCAAGATCAAAGCAAGGTATAGCTGCTGATATAGATAAACAAGTTAAAGCCAATGAACAATTAAGAGCTCAAGGTGAACAATCGCTGCAGAGAGATTTACTTGCTCAAGGTAACTTAGCTTCACAGTTTGATTTAGGACAAAGCCAATTTAATATTGGTGCGCAAAATACTGCTGCGCAGTTTGGAGCACAAGCAAGAAATCAAGCAAGACAATTCAATGCTTCTAATGAAATGCAAAATTCACAATTTAATGCTGGTCAAACAAATCAAAGAAATGCTTCAATGTTTGCAGCACAAAATCAGCTTAATCAATTTAACCGCTCTCAAGCAAACGCAGAGCGTATGGCTGAATTTGGTGCATTACAAAATGCTAACGCAGCAAACGCAAGCGCTATAAATAATGCTTTAGCTCAAGATGCTCAAACTAAAACAAACTTTGATTTAAGTCAAGCAGCAGGATTAACTGCTGTAGATCAAGCAGAGTATGGTCAAGCTATGGATTTAATGAATTTATCAGCAGAACAATTAAACAACGCTAATGCTTCTAATGATGCATTACAACAGCTTCAAGCAGCTGGCAAATAAATGGTTGAATTTAAATTAATAATAAATTAGTATGGAATACAATCCACAAGAAGCTCTTCAAAAAACAAGTCCTGAACAGCAAATTATTAGAGCCGCAAGAAACGTTGAGTATGATAGAAAGTTTAAAAAATCAGCTGAAGATAGATTAAACCAAGAAAATCCTACACCACAAGGTGTTTTTAAAGTTCAAAGTCAAGCTGTAGCTAGAGAAATAGTTGGTAAAGCAAATGATTTAGTAAATAAAAAGGGTAAAGGCGAAATAAGCAATGCTGAATTTGCTGCTCAAATGGCTATGGTTGATCAAATGGTTGGAAATTTAAGTAATTTTACTAAAACAACTGAAGATAATTTAGCTTTATACAATGATATGTTAAAGAATGGTACTTTATCATATGGTATGGATCAGCACGAAGAATCTGTTTTACAAGCTATTGATAGAGGAGATGTTAAACTAGCTTTAGACAAAGAAGGTAGAGTTAAAATGGAAGGCGTTGGTAAACATCCAACAAAAGGCAAATTTGATATAAACATATATGACTTTATTAATATACCTAAACCATTTAGAAAAATAAAACCAATAAATCTTTTAGTAGATCCTTTTGTAAAAAATTTAGGTTTAGATGAAAATGGTATGCCAAGAGCTAGAACTAATGAAAATGGTCAATTAGTTTATGATTCAGGTGATTTTGCTGAACACGATAAAGAAATTTTAGATTTTACATTAAATGCTTTAGAAAATGTAGGACCAGAAGGAGTTAGATCTTTTTTAGGAGATCATTTAAACATACCTAACGAACAAATAAAAGGTTTAGCAGAAGACGTAAACTTTGTTGATGAAAATGGAGTTGAATTTGAGGATGCAGCGCAAGCAGAAGCATTTAAAAATTTAAATGGTTACATGGGTAATAAGTATACTCGCCAAGTTAGACCACATCCAGATACTATAGCAAGTCAAGCTTCACAATCAGCAGCTAACATAGCGGCTAATAAACAAGTATCATTACCTGTTCAAGAGCAAGTTCAAGCACAAGAAACAGAAGTAATGGAAACACCGCAAGGCGTTGTAGCTGAAACAGCGGTTGAAGATATAAATGAGCCTATAACTATGGATTTAGGTCAACCTATACAAGCTGAATCAACACCTATTAAAATGAAATCACTTTCTGCTGCTGATTTAATTAAAAAATATTCTTAATGAGTTTAGAAACAATTGTAAGTAAAATGATAGCGGCTAATGAGCCAGAATCTAATATTGCAAAAGTTATAAAATATCATAAAAAAGATAGCAGTAAAATAAACTGTGAAAAATGCGATCATAGCTGGAAA
>JAAHTG010000953.1_pt2 | contig 18215 bp, 11 predicted proteins | sample 6116081 | NCBI WGS metagenome assembly JAAHTG01 (sample SAMN13939989, study PRJNA603662) | sponge metagenome | isolation source: marine sponge | host: Mycale hentscheli | place: New Zealand | collected 2005 | reverse complement strand
GAGGATTATTTTTACTTCAGGAACATGATGTTAAATATACATTTAATGAGATGATAGCTATTCAGACACATGATGGTTTATATGATTCAGCAAATGAGAAATATCTAAAATCATTCATGCCAGAAACTAAACCTAGAACTTCACTACCATTTATATTACATCAGGCAGATATGATGGCAGCAAGAATTGAGTTTGAGATTGAATGGTTACCTAAATTTAAGAATAGCGTGGTTACCCCAAAAGAAAATTTTACATTAACAAGTGATAATAAAAAAACACACGCTAATAAAGCAAAATCTAAAGCATTAGGTTCTATGAAAAGCGAGGGTTTAAAAAATTTATTAGATAATTTATAATGGAGACAACTACAATAATAATCATATCAATATCAGTTTTAGCAGCTGTTTTATTATTTACTACTTTTAATTTATTACGTAAAAATGAAAGAGCAGAAGATATAGTAGTAGGTTATTTAATATATTTGGATCAAATATCAAAGGTTATAGAAGCTTCAGATGAGAAATTAAAAAAGATCGATCAAAAAGAATCCTTTAAAAGTGATGATGAAATTGGTTTTTTCTTTGAACAAGTAAAGAAAATTCAAGAAATTTTGAATGAATTTAAGTTGAAGAAAATTGACTAATTTAAAAAAACATAATGGATTCTATAATTAGAAAGCATAAAAGCAAACCCCAAAAACGAAGATATTTTACAAAAGAAACAGAACAGGCGATTGTTAGATACAATCGCTCTTCTGATGCAGAGGAAAGAAGTGACATTTACCAAGAATGGATACACTGGCCCTTTTATAAATTAACAGAAAATATTATTCATACTTTTAAATTTTATCATACTGATGGAGTTGAAAATTTAGAGGATTTACAACATGAAATAATTACATTTCTTCTTTCTAAAATCCATTTATTCAACCCAGAAAATGGGGCCAAAGCTTATTCATATTTTGGTACTATAGTAAAACGTTGGTTAATAGTATACAACCAAAAAAATTATAGTAAAAAAATTACAAATATAAATGTAATGGATTTAAGCAGTTATTCTAATTTAGACGCAGGTAATCCAGGATTTATAGCATCAACCAGAATGGAAAAAGAATTAAATTCTATTATGAGAGATGATAATGAAGATTTTGATGGAGATGAATTAAGTCTTAAGGGTTATACATATAAAGATAAATTATCTGTATTTGTTGACAAATATGTTGATTATTGTACAGATAATATTTATACTATTTTCCCAAAAGAATATGATGCTTCTATTGCTGATGCTATTTTAGAATTGTTTAGAAAAAGAGAAAACATAGATATTTTCAATAAAAAAGCACTTTATATTTTTATTAGGGAACAAATTGATGTAAAAACTCCAAAAATTACTAAAATTGCTAATGTTTTATATGCAATTTTTAAGGAAAAATATATGTTTTATTTAGAACATAATAGATTCCCATATAAATAAGTTCCATTTATCTATATTTATAACCAAAAATTATGGGACAATTAGATTCAATCATATTTGGGGATAAAAAATTTTCTGATATTTTAGAAGAAATTTATTCAAATCAAAAGAAAAAAGAAGCACAAGTTTCAGCTTTAATAGGTGAATTAAAACCTTTAGTTCAAGAAATTGGTGATGCTACTCTTATAGTTCCCCTTATTAAAGAATATATGGAAATAGGGGTTAAAAATGATGAACAGTTAATTAAAATGGCTACAATAATTCAAAGAGTTATTAATAATAGTCAAACTGATGATGGCAATTTTGGGATCTCTGAAGAGGAAAAAAACCAACTATTAGCAGAAATGGATAAGTTACAATCAGGAAAAGATAAAGAATAATGGCAAAGAGGATAACAGGAAGTAGTAAATCTAAAAGTATTATTTCATCCCCCTCAAAAGGAATATTTACTGGTAGGGTTAGATCTATAATATTAGATGATTCAACATACCCAGATTCATTTCAAGAGTTAGGAGATTGGTCAAGTATTGGTACTATTTTTTGGGATAAACCAACAGCACCTAATATAGGTGAAATTAATCCAACAGCAGCAACAACTGCTAGACCATTATTCCCTAATGAAAAAAAATATCCTTTAGTAAATGAAGTTGTTTATATAATTTCTTTACCTAATAGTGATAACCAATCGTCCCCAAATTCAGTTTCATTTTATTATTTCCAACCTGTTAATATTTGGACTAGTAATCATCATAATGCAATACCTAACCCTTACTTAAATACTAACCCACCATCCCAACAACAAGATTACCAAACAACAGAAGGAGGAAATGTTAGAAGAGTAACTGATGGTGGAACTGAAATTAATTTAGGTCAAACTTTTTCTGAAAAATTAGATATTAAAACACTTCTTCCTTATGAAGGAGATATAATTTATGAAGGAAGATGGGGTCAAAGTTTTAGATATGGATCAACTGTTAATGATGCTAATATTCCAAATTCATGGTCTAGTGCTGGAGAAAATGGGGATCCTATTACAATTTTAAAAAATGGTCAACATGATGATGGAAATGATCCTTGGGTACCTCAAGTTGAAGATATAAATCAAGACAAAACAAGTATTTATCTTACATCTACCCAACAAATCCCAATTGAAACAGCTAGTACTAATTATAAAGGTTATAGCACTCCCCCAACAGCACCTAATGAATTTACAGGAGAACAAGTAATTCTAAATTCAGGACGATTATTATTTAATTCAAAAAATGATTCTATATTATTAAATTCATCAAAAACAATAAATTTAAATTCATTAGAAGATATAATAATAGAAACACCTAAAACAGTAATACAATCTGGGGAAATTCATTTAGGAGATAAATCATCTTCAGAACCTATTATATTAGGAAATAAGTTTTTGAATGATATGAGTAAATTATTAACTCAAATTATTGGATTAGCTACAGCACTTCAAACCCCAGTAGGTAGTGGTGTCCCATTTGTACCAAATGCTGCTATACCAGTCCCAGCAACACAATTACAATTACAAGCAAATCAAATGCTTAGTAGTATTGAAACTTATAAATCTAAAGTAAGCACAAGTAAATAATGGGATTAGAAAAACTCATCACAAAACAAATTACAGGTGCAGCTGCAAATGCATTTAAAATGAATATTGTTGTGGATTCAATGAAGGATAAAGTCATTGATGAAGTTTCAGGAAAAGTAGAAGAAAAAGTACCAGTCCCTTTACCTTTTAACACTAGGGATGTATTAAATGGTGACGCATCTTTATCTCAAAATTTGTTATCACCAGAAACTTTACAACAAGTTCAAGAAATACCAGAATCTCAAAAACAAGAATTATTAACAACTTTAGATAATTTAGAAGCTCAACTTAATGGATTAATTGATACTAAAAATCGCTTACAAGGTTCACTAAACACATTAAGAAAACCAATTGAAACTTTAGAAAAATTAGCAAATACTTTAGGAAAAGTAATTCCAGGTTTAAAAGGGGTAGTTTTAGTTATTAGAAATTTACCCTTACCTACAGCAGTCCCCCCAGGTGTAGGTTTACCTGCTACCGTTCTTAATAATTTCTCAAATGCTTTAGATGTATTAAAAGTAATTATTGATAAATTAGATGGTCCTATTTCTGTAGTTTCTTTAGGGGTTGAACAAATAGTAAAAGTAATTCTTCCTATTTTGGGTAAATTAAAACTTTTAGATCCTATTTTTACTCAAGCACAACAAATTATAATTTTTCTAAGAGCTTTATTACTTTATGGCCCATTTGCTTCTCAACAAGACATAAACCAAGTTGCGTCCGATGTAAATGGTAGATCTACGGCAATATTAGAATCAGCACCTGGACCATTTAGTTCTTCTTCAAGTGGGAAATGGATATTAACTTCCCCTATTGGTGGCATTTCTAACCCACCAGATGGAGTACCACCAACACCCCCATCTCCATATACTGGCAATAATGGTGATATTTATGAATTCTTTTCAGATGATAAAGCTTATAGTGATTATTTATTAGGATTATTAACACCCCCAGTTGTAGGTGATGGGTTAGTTTATAGAGGATATCAATTAATTATTGAAAATGACCCAAATAATAATTTCCCATTCCCTTCAAGAAGAATAAAAGCTAGTTTTACTCTAACAGAATCAGACATCAATCCAAATGATCCTAATACTAATTTTGCTTTAAGACTTTTAGGAAGTGTATTATATAATCTACCCGATGAAGATTATTCATTTTCATCCTCAGTTCAAGTATTAATAAGTGAAGCCTATTATGAAATAGATCGATTTATTGAAGGTAAGCAATCGATTCAAAACCAAATAAATGATGAATATATATTTGATAGTAATGGGGTTGCTATAGGTAGAATGCCTGGAGTGCAAGGTTTTACATTCCCACCTAGAATTTCCCCTTTAGGTACTAATACAGTGAATATACCTATCTCTGCTACTTCTTACACAGATTCAGGATCTACCACAGGACAAATTACCTCAATCAGTTCAGGAGATAGTAGTGTGAGACAAGTATTCCCATTTGAAGGAGATCTAGCTATTGATGCTGTTGTTAGAGGAGCTGGAAGGGGTTTATCAAATAATTATCGTTTAAGACCTAGAATTTTTCAAACATATTTAGATAGATTTCCTAATGGTAACTATTTAACTAATTTTGGGGGTTTTCAAGTCATAATAGAATCAGGTAGTGGATTTACAGGTGGGGGTAGAGTAACAAATTCATCCCAAGGTTCTGGTTCAGGTTCAGGTTCAGGTAGAGGATTAAGTTCAAGTAGAGGATCAGGCTCAGGAAATGGAAGTGGAGTTGTTACATCACCACCACCACCCCCAAACCCATATGCACCATTTAATGCACCTGCAAGTTCCGCAAATGAAATAAAGTTATACTCAGTTCCAAATACTAATCCTGTAGTTGTAAGAACTTACAGATGGAATGGTAGTAGATGGGTTTTAATAGCTACTACAGGAGGAACCAGTGGAGGTAAAGGTGGTGGAGGAGGTAGTCCTATTGGGGGAGGTTACTAAAAAAACTTGGATATATAAAAAATTTTTTGTATTGTAATGTACAAAATCTACTAAAGTATGAGTTCTCAAATTCCAAAAATAATTCATCAAATATGGGTAGGAGATAGTCCTATCCCTGACCATTGTAAAGAATTTCATTTAAAAATGAAACAAATGCATCCTGATTGGGAAGTAAATTTATGGGGGAATGAAATATTTACTACTTATTATGCTGATGATCCATTTTTATCAAATTATAAAAAAAATGCAGAATTATATAAATGGGCTTTTATTTGCGATAGAATAAGATTACTCTTATTAAGAGATTATGGAGGAATTTATGTTGATATAGATGCTGAACCTATTAGATCATTTAATAATATTTTATCTAAATTAAAATCCCACCATACATTTTTTTCAGGCATGAAACCAACTCAAGAAAATAATACTTTAATAGATTGTACAGTTTATGGTTCTGCACCTAATTCCCGAGCAGTTAATTTATGTTTAGAAACATATGAAGATATAAATTGGGCTAATGGGTGTAAGATGTTTAGTGATGCTTTAATAGCACATATGGATACTGATATAGCACTATTTAACTATAAGTACTTTTATAATTGGGAACGAAATGATCCCCATACTATAGTATTACATGATGTTGAAGAAACTCGACTTTTTAGTTGGGTAAATGATGGAGAAACTAAAACTTGGTAATATACTCTCCATAATTTTATGCAAAAAACCAATTAATTTAATATTTATAACTAAAAATAATGAAATCTACAGAATTAAAAAAGCTAATAAAAGAAGCAGTTCAAGAAGCTATCCAAGAAGAATTAAAAGATATTCTTTTAGAAGCTGTTCGTGCTCCAAAAACCCCACCTGTAGCAATTGTTCAAGAATCAGTTGTACAACCCCAAACCCCATCTCCTCAAACACAAATGAGTGCTGAGCAAAAAAGAACAGCATATCAAAACATTTTAGGAGAAATGGGTAACACTATGACAACTAATAATGTTCCTCAAAAATTTAACCCATCAGGTGTTGATCCCGTTAATGGTTCTTTACCTGCAGGAGAAGTAGATATGTCTCAAATAGCAAATTTAATGGGAAAAAAATAATTTAAATGGCTCAAGTATTAGCAAATAAAGTCCCAATTGATTCAAATCCCCGAAAAGCGGTTGGGTTTGGTTTTCCTTTAAATAACAATGCTGTTTTTACACCTACTTATACTACTAGAGAACAAACAAAAGCTAATTTAATTAATTATTTATTAACTAATACAGGAGAAAGAGTATTTAATCCTAATTATGGTGCTAATTTAAGGGCTCAAATTTTTGAAGGATTAAATGATGATAATTTTGCAAGTTTAGAAGATATAATTTTACAAACTATAAATGATCGATTTCCAAATATAGAAGTCGAACAATTAATATTTGACCCCCAACCAGATAATAATACTTTATTTTTTACTTTAAAATACCAGATAGCATTATTATCAGGTACAGATGAAATAAATATACAACTTACATAATAATGGCTGAATTAAAAAGAGATATAAGATATATTGATAGAAATTTTAATGATTTTAGAAGTGCATTAATTAATTACTCTCAAACATATTTTCCAGACACATATAATGATTTTACTCCTGATTCTACAGGAATGTTATTTATTGAAATGGCTTCTTATGTTGGAGATGTTTTATCATTTTATTTAGATAACCAAGTACAAGAAACATTTATTCAATACGCTCGTGAAACTGAAAATTTGTTTAATATGGCTTACATGCTTGGTTATGAACCAAAAGTAACTACAGCTGCAAGTGTTAATATTGATTTTTACCAACAATTACCAGCAAAGTTAAGTGGTAGTATTACAGTTCCAGATTATGATTATGCTTTATTAATCCCAGAAAATACTACAATTTCATCAACTAATGATCAGGAATTTATTATTGAAGATGTGATTGATTTTTCATCATCAAGTTCATTAGATCCTTCAACAGTTACTGTGTATCAACTTTCAGGAACAACTCCTACAACATATTTAATCAAAAAAACCAGAAAAGCAATATCTGCAACAATAAACACATCAACTTTTAGTTTTACAACTCCCGTTAGATTTGATACTCGAAATATTGCTGATTCAAATATTATTGGTATTTTAGATTGTTTTGATTCTAATGGAAATGAATGGTATGAAGTTCCAAATCTAGCACAAGAAAATGTATTTGATACTATTAGAAATACTAATACAAATGATCCAAATGTACCAGATGATGGAACAGGAAATGATGTTCCTTATTTATTACAATTAAAATCAGTTCAAAAAAGATTTGCTGCTAGATTTATAAATAATAGCTCATTACAATTACAATTTGGTGCTGGTAATTTTGGAGATAATGATGAAGAAATTATCCCAAACCCAGATAATGTAGGTTTAGGTTTACCTTTTGAAAGAGATCAATTAACAACTGCATTTTCACCCTTAAATTTTGTATTTACAAATACCTATGGAATTGCTCCTTCTAACACTACTTTAACAGTAAGATACTTAACTGGAGGTGGTATTGGGTCTAATGTTAGCGCTAATTCATTAACATCAATTGATTCTGATAATGTGTCTTTTGTAAATGAAGGTCTTAATCCTACATTAGCTAATACTATATTTAATTCTTTAGCAACTAATAACCCTTTAGCAGCTGATGGGGGACAAGATGGAGATACTACAGAAGAATTAAGACAGAATGCTTTAGGTAATTACCAAACCCAATTAAGAACAGTAACTAAAGAAGATTATTTAATTAGGGCACTATCTATGCCTTCTAATTTAGGAGTTATAGCCATGGCGTTTGCTGAACCTGTTAAAGTAAATGAATATGAAACAGGTACTTTACCTTCAATATTAGATTTGTATGTTTTATCTTATGATATTAGTAAAAGCCTAAAAACAGCATCTCCAATTTTAAAACAAAATTTAAAAACATATCTTTCTGAATATAGAATGATAAATGATGCTATTAATATTAAAGATGCTTTTATTATTAATATTGGGGTTGAGTTTGATATAGTGGTAAGACCTAATTATAATAATAATGAAACTTTAACTAAGTGTATTACAGCTTTAACTAATTATTTTGATATAGAAAATTGGCAAATAAATCAACCAATAATCCTTCCAGAATTAAATATTCTTTTAGATAAAATTGAAGGTGTTCAAACTGTTAAAAATTTAAAAATAGATAATTTAGCAGGTGAAGCTTTAGGATATAGTAAATATGCCTATGATGTTGTAGGAGCTACAATTAATAGTGTAGTTTACCCATCAATTGACCCAATGGTATTTGAAGTTAAATTCCCAAATACAGATATTAAAGGTAGAGTAGTACCACTATAATAAAAAAATAAAAATGGCAGTATATAAACTTTTTCCAACCAAAGATGCTTCACTTTATAGTGAATTTCCTAGTACTAATACTGGATTAGATCAAGTATTGGAAGCTTCTACTTATTTAAAAAAAGGTATACCTTATGTTAGTAGATATTTAATAGAATTTTCAACAACAGAAATTCAAGATATACTTAATAATAAAGTAAGTGATTCTTCATTTGCAACCTATCTAAGAAATTACTCAGCACTTGTAACATCTTTAAATACAGACTCTAAATTAGAAGTTAAAACTATATCTGGTAGTTGGAATATGGGAACTGGGGTATTGGGTTATGACCCTGCTGTAGAAAATGGATGTAGTTGGGTTTGGAGAAGTTATTCAGGTTCAAATGCTTGGGTGTCTACTGGCAGTGATTCATATGCTAACCCCGTTTACTCACAATCATTTAGTTATGGAAGTACAACGGATATAAATGTAGATGTTACACCATCAATATTATCTTGGTATAGTGGTTCAATTCCAAATGATGGTTTTTTAGTTAAACAACCAGATGCAGTTGAGTTTGTTCAAAATCCAAATGTTGTAACTACATTTAAATATTTTTCAATTGATACAAATACAATCTATCCACCATCTTTAGAATTTAAATGGGATGATTATACTTTTAGTACAGGTTCATCTAAAAACACAATATTAGACTCTACCGAAACTTTTATGTCAGTTTATAATAATGAAGGTACATATTATTCTGAAAGTGTAGCTAGAATGAGATTAGCAGCTATCCCAAAATACCCATTACAAACATTTAGTACAGCATCCGAATGGACTACAAATTTCTATTTACCAGAAAATGTATCTACTTATGCAATTAAAGATACTACAACAAACGAATTTGTAGTCGATTTTGATTCTGATTATACAAAAATTAGTGCAGATTATTCATCAAGTTATTTTGATGTTTATATGAATGGTTTAGAACCTGAAAGATATTATACAATTCTTATTAAGACTATATTAGATGGTACTACTAAAGTATTTGATGAAGATATAATGTTTAAAGTAGTTAACGGTTAATTATGGCATATGGAAATTTAAATGGAGAAAGTGGTACAGGGCAATCAGCTCAATCCCAAGCTGAACTCCAAGCATCCCAACAAAGAGCAAAAACCAATTCTGAACAAGCCAATCAAACCCCTAGAGCTTATGGGGGACAACCATCATCAGGCGTAGGTTCAGGTCCTGGTTCTGGTGCAAGACCTTCATCATTAAACCCATTTGCAAATGGATCTAGTTCAGGTGTAGGTTCAGGTTCAGGTTTAGGAGAAATAATACTTCCCCAAATTCCATCTCCTACAGAAGTTAAAGTAATTAAACAAGAAAGACCAGAAGACCCATCAGAAGTAGCAGATAAATCACCTTTAATATTATCTAATCTATCAAAACAAGTATTTGAAAAATCTTCATTTGATAATACTTTAGATACTGAATTTTCTCAATTAGGACCTGAAAGTCAATTAGATCCAAGTTTTTTTGATGTTAGCTTGGCTACGTTAGAAGATTTTTGGACATTATATGATCAATTCTTTTATGATATTCCTAAAACAGGTCCAAGGTCACATGAGACATTAGCTCAAACAAGTGGGGAATACGCAAACTTTGAATTGGTACAAGAACAAATACAAGCATTATTAGACGAAATAGCAGAAATAAGAGAAGAAAATGTAGAACTTAGAATTGAAAACGTTAATTTGACAGTGTCAGGATCAATAGCAGAATCTGAATTACAATCAACACAAGCTCAATTAACAGCAGCTCAATCAACCTAATTTTTAGTTCTTACAAATTAAAATATTTATAGATAAATGGCATCACTACCAACAGCATCAGTTACTTCAATAACCCCCGATTTTACCGGTGGAGAAGGGTTTGAACTTTCAACCCAAACCATTATACCTAATGCTGAAATACCAGCTACTTTTGTCCCGTTTCAAGATGTAGTAGAATTTTGGGCTTATGATCCTGATAATAATTTATTAGGAGGAGATAGTAATTTTCAAAATTATATACTCGTTGATTCACCAACTAATGGAGGTGAAATAGATGGTAGTACTAGTGAATTAAAATTAAATCCTGAACAAGACTCATCAGATCTAGGATTTGATATAGGTACTGTAAATGTAGTTTATAATTTTATTAGACCCCAATTAGGTAGTAGCAATCAAGATGACTCTGATTTAAAATATTATTTAGCAGATATTTCTTCAGATAGAACAGAATTAAGATTTAAATCAAATTATATTGATAATAATACTATATTATCAACATACAATACATTTAAAGCTCAATTAGGCTCTAATGAAAATTTTGCAGATGAGTTTTATGTAAACTTTGGAGATAATGAATATCAAGTAGGTATAAATTGTATATTAGATGCTTCTGTAGATCAATTTTCAATTTTAGTAAAATTATATGATGCTTTACCTCCTGAATTTTCAATAGATGATTTAGTTTGTTTTGTTATAAAACCTGCAGAATCATTAGCATATAATATAAATTTCCCAGAACTTCCAGATCCTGAAGATTTTACATATATTAAAGGTCCTAACTATAATTTAAAAGTAAATGAATTTTTAAATAATTCAACTAATTTAAAATCTCAAAATGAATTATTACAAACAGACTCTTCAGGTTCTTTAGATGAATTACAAAATATACTTAATAGAAAAGGTATAACATTAACACCTAATTATTCATATGATACCTTCAATGAATTTGTTAATTTTTCATCTGCTAAAAAAAGAATTGAAAACTTTGTAGAAAAAGTAACCCAAATCCAATCTTATCAAGCTGATATAGATACTTTAAGTGGTATTTCAGGACCAACCTCAGAATCATTATCAATATCTTCTAGTGTAGCTTCAGCTTACGATAATATCCAAACTTTAATTACAAATTTTGATGGGTATGAATATTTTTTATATTATGGAACAGGTTCATCATCTTATCCAAAAACAGGTTCAGCATATCCATTTGAATTATTACCCACAACTGATGTAAGTGTTTCTGTTTGGTTAGGTAGTGATGTTGAAAATTCCCAATATTATGGTGGTATAGCATTATCAGCTTCATTATATGATTATAGTAATCAAAATTGGTTATACTACACAATACCAGAATTTATTAGAGATAATAGTGACAACAACCAATATCTTGAATTTTCAAATATGGTTGGTCAACACTTTGATGAAGTGTGGTTATATACTAGGGCTGTAACTGAAAAGTTAAATACTACATCTGAATTAAATGATGGTGTACCTTTAGATTTAGCAGATGATGTTATTACATCTTTAGGTTATACTGGATTTGGAAATAATTTTAATAATCAAGATAATTTTATAGGTTTAACAGGTGAAGATAATGGTGTTTATGTTCCCCCAACTGGAAGTGAATTAATAACTAATTATATTGCTGTTAATAATGGAACTATAGTTAATTATTGGGATCCTGATTATTCATGGGAAAATTATGTAGCACAATTAGAAACCCCAGGTTTCCCATATGCCATAGATAAAGTAAGTAAAGAAATTTACAAACGTCTTTATCATAATATGAACTACCTGGTTAAGAAAAAAGGTACAATTGCAGGTTTAAGACAACTTATCAATATTTGGGGTATCCCAAATACAATTCTTCGAATTAATGAATTTGGAGGTAAAGATAGAGATAATAGTGATGATTATGACTTATGGTATAATAGATATAGTTATGCTTATACTCCTGTTTCTACTCAAAATGTAGCAAGTTCATCAGTTGTATTTCCTTGGATGCCCTTGGAAAGAAATAGAATTGCTAATGATCAAAATATTGTACCCGATAGTTTCCAATTTAGATTTAAAACTACAGGTTATCCTTCTTCATCATTTGCAGGTGAATTTTTTACTCAATCATTAGCAGTTAAAAAATCAGATGGAGATGATACATCTACTGATTTTGATTTTGGAATTTCATTATTCTATGAACCCCCTACAACAGGCTCATACTCAGGATCATCATCAAGTGAATATGAAAATTGGGGTAATATGAGATTTTACATATCAGGATCATCAGCTGATGGTGGTACTATTATGTCAGATGACATATACCTTCCATTCTTCGACAAGGGTTGGTGGAGTGTTATGTTACAACGAGATCAACACGTATCTGCAAGTGATAACACAAATATTACGACATATACCCTATATGCTAAAAATACAATTTACAATGGTAATGATGGAGCTCAAATAGGATTTGAAGGCTCAGCTAGTTTTATTAGTGAAACAGGAGGAGGAGTAAATAGACCTTCATATAATGAAGCTTGGAATAAATTTGGTGTTACAGCTGCTGATGGGATTTACTTAGGTGGGTTTATTTCTGGTTCAACTGTAGGAGGTGAGATAACAGGTCTTGAAAGTAAAATACTTTCAGGTTCTTTACAAGAATTTAGATATTATTCAAACGATATACCAGAAGCTACATTTAATGATTTTGTAATGAATCCTGAATCAATTGAAGGTAATGCAGTTACAGGATCTCAAAGATCATTTGATATAGTTAATTTTAGAGCACCTTTAGGGAATGAAATGGAAAGTATGTTTACTTCATCATACAGTTCTTCATACTCAGAATCAATGCAATCAATGCACCCCGCAGTTCAAGGTCAAGCTCCAATATTAATTACAGGTTCATTTTTTAACCCAACAACTTCTACTACTTCAAGTGAATATAGAGTTTTATATTATGAAAATTCAACAACAAGGACTTTTAGTAAAACTAATACAGAAGTATACTTTTTAGACCAACCAGCTATTGGATTTAGAAATAGAATATCAGATAAAATCCAATTAAGAGATGGGGATGATTATGGTAACATATTATCAAATAGAATTAGTATTCAGCAAGATTATCAAATTAGTAGAAGTTATACTGAAAATATTAATAATTTAGAGGTAGCATTTTCACCCCAAGATGAAGTAAATGATGATATTATTGCTTCATTCGGATATGGAGTTATTGCAACTGCAATTGCAGATCCTAGATTTGTATCATCTTCAGATTCATATTATCCTAAATTAAGAGAAATTGCAGAATCTTACTTTAAAAAATATACAGAAGGTAATGTTTATGATTATTTAAGATTAATCAAATATTTTGATAATTCTATATTTCAAGCAATTAAATCATATGTTCCTGCTCGTACAAATTTATCTACAGGTATTGTTATTAAACAACATATGCTTGAAAGAAGTAGATTTAAACCTGTACAAATAACAGAAGGTACACAAATTGCTACTACACCTTCAGGTGCTTTAAATACTCCAATTATATTAGAAAATATAGTAATATCCGGTAGTATAGACACAATAAACCAAGAAGCACCTTCAGGAAGTACAGGGGGATCAGCAAATAAGTTTAATTACATAGATAGTTCATTTTTAGTAGAATCAGGAGAAGACCAAGGTAACCCACATGATACACCTTTTGGTAAAATAGTAAATACTCAATCTTATGAAATTACAAATGAAACAATATTAGGAACTGTAGAAGAAACTATAAATACTCAACATGAGTTTTACGATGGTATATTTAGTGGTAGTGAAGAAGTAGTAACTTCCCAATCAGCATTTTATAATCCTTTTAAAAATCAATCTAATTTACCTATATTTTATACTACTGAAGTTAAAAATTTAGATCCTTATCAATTACAATATCAAACGGGGTTAAATGTAAGTGGAGATATTTCATCACTTACAGGAAGTAGTGTAATAATTGATACCGTCTCATTAACCCCAGGAGGTCCAGGAGTTGTTCCAGGAACATTTACAAATTTACAAGTAACATCTTCAAATGGTGTAGAAGGAGTTGTAATGAGTATGGATGTTGATGCTAGTATTATTATAGAAAATATTGAAATAACATCAACTGGATCAGGGTTTGATAATTTAAACCAAAATGTTTCTTTCCAAATCCCTTCTGACCAATTTAATGGTATGCTTACTGGGGGTAGTGTTCGCTTTATCTTTTCTTCATCTCTGTTCAATACAGGATCAAATTTATCATATGGAATTGATCAATATGTTCAAGGTCCTGCTTATTTAGAAGCAAATAGTTTTACACTTTCTGATTATAAAATTTCATTATCCAATGGATATAGATATATTCCTTCATCTTCATTAATAGTACCAACAGCATCAGTTTTAGACCACGTATCTGACGCATCTCCAGATATATTCTCCTCCCCACTTAATTTTAACAATGGTGCTACTCTTAATTATGGTCCTACATCTCTTCAACAAGGAAATTTGATGCAAACCCAATTAAATAGACCATTAATTGTAGGTTTATGGAAACAAGATTGGGGATATGGGATTCAAAAACAATTCATTGCAGATGGATATGTAGAATTAGCTGAAACTAACAAAACAGGTATAGCTCCTTATGATTATTCTCAATGGTGGCAAGGAATTGCTACATTTTATGGTAATAGTTATGGAGATCAAATTATATCAGAAGGTGATCCTTATCTTACTCCCGATTATAATGGAGTAAACACTCCTACTACAAGATCATTTTATGTTAGTTATGTAGGTATACCTTATATAGCTAGTCCAAGTGTAAATTTAGCAGGTTCAAGTAGTTTAGGTAATATAATTAATACTAATACTGTAGCAGGTATAGGAACATCTGCTTTACAAAACCCAATCAACGCATTACCAGGGATATTCTTTAAACAATATTCTGCATATACAGGAGTAGGAACTTTTGGTAATTTAGATACACCTACATTAAAAGCTGATTTAACAGCAGTATTCCCTGGTACTTCATCTTATACTTATGAAGATGAAGACTTTGGAGATGAAGATTTTAGAATTATTGATCTTGCAGCTAATAAACAAAGAACATCTTTAGCATTCTATAATACATCTCCAATAATTCCTGACTTTTTAGGAGGTTGGAATGATTATTTATTTCAAATTTATCAAAATAATCAAGAAAGTAATATTGGTCAAAGACCTATACTTCAATATGGTGTCATCCCAGAAGTTTCTCAATTAGTAGATTTTGGTAATGCTACTAAACCTGCAGGTGCATTATTTAGTGGAGGTGGTAGACAAAGCTATAAACAATTATTTAAAGTAGTTGATAGTGCTGGTACATCTAAATTTATTGCTACTACTAACCAAACTGTGTTATTACCATTTGCTAATGGTGAAAGTAACCCATTTTATAGAAATTTTGCTCCTTTTCAAGATATTTGGGTGTATGATGATTTGGGTACTGGAACATTAGAAATAAAACCCCTTACAGATGTATTTGATTTTTCTACACAAGATTTTGTTACGGTTGATAGTTCAATTAATAGTAGTGGTGATCCATCTCTCACTTATAATGCAATTCAAATTACTCAAATATACCCAGATTTTAATAATGATCTTACAACAATAAATGGTAAATATTACGTTAAACAAGCAGAGCCTAATATAGTTGAAAATGATCAATTTGTTCCTTTACCAAATAATAATTATGCTTCTATAACAGCATCATGGGATACACAACAAAGTTTTTCTGGAGTTCAAAATGATTATGATATTAAACCTATACACACAACCACAGGTACTACAGCTGGTAGTGGTCGAGGAGTAGGTAACAATTATGTATTATCTAATTTTTATAGTGCACAACAAAATGGATTTGAAGATATCTCAACAAACCCACCTACACTAGGATCTTCAAGTCTTTATCCATTTGCAGGAAATGTAACATCATCTTTCCCTCCAACAGGTGGTTTAACTTCAAGTGATTATTATTCAAGTAGTTTTACAACAATACCAGCAGCATTTTCAATTAATAACCAATCTGTAAACCCAAATGATGGAAGTACTATAGAAAATGCTCTTACTTTTGCTGAAAAACCAATTATAAGATTTACATTAGATGTAACTGGATCACCAGCTACCACTAATTTAGTTAATGATGTTCCTAATAATGTAATTACAACAGATCAATTAGTAACATCATCAACCCCATTTGTATTTGGTACTTATACTACTTTATATACAGCTGACTCAAGAAAATATTATGGGGATAGAGGGTTGGGAGGTTACAATTTTGATACAACATATGGTCAATATAATATAGATCCTTATATTGTAGATACAGGTATAGGTTTCTTTGAAAATACTATTTATTATGCAACTCCAAATAACTATAATGAGAATAGACCAAATGCTTTTAAATATGTAATTGAAAACCAAAATGGGATAAATACAATATCTAATTTACCACAAATATTTTCAGGTTCGGCTCAACAAGCTCAAACCCCAATGAGTAATTATACATCATTAGCATCTGTATTACCTAGATACTCAGGAAGTAAAGTAACAAGTGCTAATTATAATTTCTACTCATCTCCAACACCTGCTAACTCAGAAAGATTAGTATTAGGAACTGGTAGTTTTGAAATTTTAAACACCTTCAATGCAACAGGTTCCACATTAACTGCAACAGGTGTTACACAATCTAATACAACAGGTATTGGTGAAGGAGCAGAATTTACATTTAATTTAGCAACTTCTCAATCTATTAGTAGTATAGTAGTTACTAAACAAGGTAAGGGATATATTGTTGGTGATGCATTAATATTTACATCTCAATCTTTAGGTGCAACTTTAGGAGATGGAACAAATTTAACTTTAGTATTAGGTGAAGATAATATAAAAATAAAATTCCCTACAGAATTTGCAGATGGTACATCAGGTAGTTGGACTGGAGATAAGTCTTATGGTAAAACCTCAGCATTAGATAAAAATCCAATCTACTTTGCTCATTTCAAATCATCAAGAAATAATTTAGAATTAGATGATACTTATACATTCTCTATTGATCAGTTAATAATTTCACCTTTTGATGATATTACAAAAAACTCTTTAACGACAAGTCCTCAAACAGTAGATATTAATGGATCTAATAATAGATTAAATGATGTAGTTAATACATTTGAAAAAGGAAGAAAAGCTTCTATAACTTATCAAGTTCCAATTCAAACATACCCAGTACTTGCAATACCAAGAGATGTAGATAGTGCTGTAACTCAATCATCAGCTATCAGTCAATCAGTTACTACTAATTATCAAACATTAAAAATTGGAGATAATTCAATTTTCCAAGCTGGTGCTGAATTTGAAACATTAGCATCTACACAACCCGATGGAGTTGGTCCTAATTTCCTCACTTCAGCAAGTTTAACAATAGGGCAAAATGTTAGCATAACACCTTTCTTTGGAAGTGGTTCAGTAAATGGAAAAGAAACAATTAGTTATTTAGGAGAATCTAATTCTACTAATTTTCAATTTGGGAAAAAATATTGGGCATTTGCCTCAGGTTCAGATTCAATAGGGGGTTATATAGATTTAAAAGGTGGTCCTGCTTTATTATCTTCTAGTTTAGCTCCTGGAGGATTTGCTTCAATAGGTTATTATGGTGGAGATATATTAGCAATGACTCATAATTACAATTATTGGGTTGAAGATCAATTACTCTCAGAATTTACAGCATCAGGTACTACAGTTGAAAAATTTGCAGTACCAGGTTTACCCACAGCAAGTTCAACCCAAAGCCCATTGCCTGTTCTTTCATCATCTCTTTCAAACTATAGTAGTTTTAATTTTTCAGCTTCAGAAGCAGGAGCTAATGTATTAGGTTATGAAGATTTTAATCTTCCATTTTTAATACAAAGAGGAGATGAAATTAGAATTACATATGA
>JAAHTG010001226.1_pt1 | contig 18219 bp, 30 predicted proteins | sample 6116081 | NCBI WGS metagenome assembly JAAHTG01 (sample SAMN13939989, study PRJNA603662) | sponge metagenome | isolation source: marine sponge | host: Mycale hentscheli | place: New Zealand | collected 2005 | reverse complement strand
TGTGCCTAGTTTTGGAGCGCCTTTAGCTCTTAGATTCCTTAGTGATGGGCATATAGTGTTAGTAGATTTAAGTGGTTCATCTGAAGTAGAAATAGCTAAGACTAATAACGCTTTAATAGATACATCTTTTCAATTACAACTAGGATGTGATGGTAACTTTTTATTCCCTCAATTTGTACCTTCATACTCTAATAGCTTATGGAGTATTGTTCACGATTTTGATAACACTGAAGATGGCATTATTAATGGCATAAAAGACCATACGGTAATAAAGAGTGCTATTTCTATAGTGCCTGGAGAAAAGATTATGTTTATGTTGGATGAGGCTGGTCAAGGTGATTTCTTCGGAACTGGATATACCGATGCATCAACAGGTATTTCTAACGCAGAAGAGCAGTTACTCAATAGATTTGTGTACCAAACAAACGAGGCTTTGGTATTTACTTTTGGTGGTGCTAATGCTTGGACAAATAACACTTCAGCAAATGGCTACTTCTTCGCTGCAAACTTACATCAATATAGAAACGGTGGAGGCTCTGGAACTGTTCAAGGTATGCATTCATTAAGATACTATTCTGACAATAGCTTACAGATTTGGGACGAAGATACAGGTGAACACATAGCTACGGCAACAGCTGCTGCTGATGGTAATGCCATTCATTTATATCACGGTGTTAAAGGTGCTAGAACTTACTCCTCTATTCCTGTAATATCTAAGCAGACTATTGGACAAGGTACACAACCTAATGTTAATTTCGTACCTACTGTAGCGAATCAAACCGCAACACTACAAGGAGGAACTTTTCTAAACTTTCAGATAGTAACAAGTGATAATATAGTTAATCAATTTGTAGAGTTAGATGCTCCTAGCTGGATGACGTTAGACCAAAACTCAGGTGTATTAAGCGGAACTGCAGCAGCATTTACTAATAGTGCAGCTGATACAATTGTAGTTAATTGTAAGGCTGGTAATGCTATAGGTGGAAGTGTAGACTTTACTGTAACAGTTACTATCACAGCAACACTTGCAGCAAATACTACTTCACTGCAATATCCAAGTAATAATTCAAGTGCAGTACTTACAGGAAATCCTGCAAATGTAACCGCACTACAAAGGGCTGCTAATGGTTCTGGTTCTTCAGACGCTTGGAGTATATCAATGTGGGTTAAACCAGTTTCAGATACAAATGACCAAACCTTATTCTATTATGGTGGAGATAATTTAACTACTGAAGGTAGAATAGAACTAACTCAATTCTCAGGAACAAATTTAAAGTTAAGATTTGGAAACGCAACCCAGTACTTATTTATGTTTAGCTTAGGTACTATGACTGCTGGTCAATGGAACCATATAATGATCACTTATGACGGAGGAACTACAGGAAGTACAGCTGCAGATATTAGTGACTATTTTAGTAGGTTTACGTTTAGTGTAAACGGTGCTAATGGCATAAATACAGTAACAAACCTAAGTAGTGGGTACTCTGGCTCTATAGCTGCTGATAGGTTTAAGATTGGTAACTTAGGAAATATAAACTACTTCAAAGGTTCAATACATCAAGTTGCTATTTGGGATACGGATGAGTCTAGCAATCTAGCTACTATATATAACTCAGGAGCTACACAAGACCTAAGCACTTTAGCTTCAGCACCTGCTCACATTTACGAGCTAGGTAGTTCTATTTCTACTATAAGCGATTCAGCTGGTAGTGCTAACCTTACTGCATTTGGCTTTACAGCGGCATCAATAGTAACAGACGCACCTTAAAAATATAACAACCGAATATTAATTTTATTGTATAAATATGAAAGCGACAGATATGTTAAACAAAGTAAAAGAGGTTCTTGGGGTAGAGTTATCCGAAGAAACTCAAGAAGTTAAATTGGCTCAAGCTACATTAGAGAACGGAACTATCATTGAAGCAGATGAATTTGCTGAAGGTAAAGAAGTTTTTATTGTAACAGAAGACGAAAAAGTAGCACTTCCAATCGGAAGCTATAAACTTGAAGATGGTCAGGAATTGATTATCGAAGAGGAAGGAATCATTAAATCTATTGGCGAAGCCGTTGAGGAAGCACCAGAAGAAGCATCTGCAGAGGAAGAAGTAGAAGCTGCTGAAGAGGAAAAAGAAGAAATGTCCTACGCAACTAAAGAAGACCTTGCAGAGGTTAAGTCTATGATTGATGAAATCAAAGCAATGATTGACAAGAAAGATGAATTATCAGTTGAAGAGACTGTTGAAAATATTGTTGAAGAAGTTAAGGAAGAACTTTCAGTTGTTGAAAAAGTAAACCATAATCCTGAAGCAAGTGCGGATAAAGCGTTAAACCTTTACTCACAAAAACGTGGAAACTCTACAATGGATAGAGTTCTACAAAGAATATCTAATATTAAAAAATAAAACAAAATGGCTACAACTACTAGCATTACTACAAGCTACGCAGGAGAATTTGCTGGAGAATACATCTCGGCAGCACTACTTTCTGGGTCTACTTTGGATAGCGGATTAATCTCTGTTAAACCAAACATTAAATTTAAAGAAGTAATCAAAAAAGTATCTACAGACGGTCTTGTAAAGAACTCTGGATGTGACTTTGACCCTACTTCTACTCTAACTCTAACTGAGAGAACTATTGAGCCTAAATCTTTACAGGTTAATTTACAGTTATGTAAAGCTGATTTCCGTTCAGATTGGGATGCGATTTCTATGGGCTATTCAGCTCACGATTCACTTCCTCCATCATTTTCTGACTTCTTACTAGGTCACGTTGCTGCTAAAGTAGCACAAAAGACTGAGCAAGATATCTGGAATGGAGCGGCTGCTACAAATGGAAGTATCGCTGGATTTAAAGAATTAATGTTAGCTGATGCCGATGTAACTGACGTAGGTGCAGGAGCAGCGGTAACTGCAGCAAACGTAATTGACAAAATGGGATTAGTAGTAGATGCAATTCCTTCTACAATCTACACTTCAGAAGATTTATTTATTTATGTTTCTCAAAACGTAGCTAGAGCTTACGTAAGAGCATTAGGAGGCTTTCAAGCAACTATCGGCGGTGCTGGTACAGATGACAAAGGAACTCAATGGTACAACGGTGGAGGTCTTAGCTTTGACGGTGTAAAAATCGCTGTTGCAAATGGTTTACCTGACAACACAATGGTAGCTGCTGAAAAAAGCAACTTATTCTTTGGGACTGGTTTACTAAATGACCAAAACGAAGTAAAAGTTATCGATATGGCTGACATTGATGGAAGTCAAAATGTACGTGTAGTGATGAGATATACTGCAGCGGTACAGTACGGATTAGGAAGCGAGATTGTTCTTTATTCTTAATATCTAAATTTAAATAATTTAAGGGGTGGGTGAGCCAAAGTGCCTACTCACCCTTTTTTAATATAAAATAATATGGCTTGTAATTTAACTAAAGGTAGATTAGAACCTTGCAAGGATGTGGTAGGTGGCTTGAAAGCCGTTTACTTTACTGACTTCGGGGATTTAGGTACTGTAACAAAAGTAGATGATGAAATTACTGATTTAAGCGGTACGTTCGTAGCCTACAAATATGATTTAAAAGGTGGGTCTAGCTTTGAACAAGCTATTACATCTTCACGTGAAAACGGAACAACTTACTTTGAGCAAACTTTAAACTTAACTTTAAAGAAATTATCAAAAGAAGATAACAAGGAAATTAAACTCCTTGCTTATGGACGTCCACACGTAGCAGTTGAAGACTATAACGGAAATGTTTTCGTAATGGGTCTTGCTCACGGTGCAGAGGTAACTGGTGGAACTATTGTAACTGGTGCTGCAATGGCTGACCTTTCAGGATATACACTAACGCTTGTTGGTCAAGAAGTAGAAGCTGCAAACTTTGTAGCTAGTCCTACGGCTGCTGACCCATACGCAGGTATGAGTTCTGCAACGGTAACTATCACAGTTGGTACTAATTCATAATTAGAACTACATTAATATCAAAGGGGGCAATTAGCCCCTTTTTTTATGCTTTAGATTTAACAAAAACAAAGTTTTATTATTGTATATATATGACAATATTACAAAGTACAACAGATAGCCAAACCCTTAATTTTATACCAAGGGAATATACTTCTGGAACTACATATACGATATCAATAAAGAACGAAACAACCAACAAGGAGGTATTCAGCTCTACGGCTACAACCTTTACAGCTGTGGATTATTACTTTCAATACAGTAGTGTTTTTACATTAGTTGAGAATACAATGTATATGCTAGAAATTAAAGATGGAACTAACGTAACATTTAAAGATAAAATATTCTGTACTAATCAAAACGTTACAACATATAGCGTAAATGAGAACGAGTACATTAAAAATACAATAGCTAACGACTTTATAGTTTTATAATGGCAAGAAATAACAACCAAAAACAAGGCGGAGTTCACGTAATCAATTTATCTACGTATAACAAGCCAGAAATAACGGAAGACAAAAGGAAGGACTGGGTTAATTATGGTTCTGACAATGACTACTATTCTTATTTAATAAAACTATTTACAGATAGCACAACTAACAATGCAATTATTGGTGGTGTTTCCTCTATGATATACGGAAAGGGATTAGATGCTTTAGATAGTTCTACTAAGACAGAAGAGTATGCTGCTATGCGTTCTATCTTTTCAAATGATTGTTTGCGTAAGGTTTCTTTAGATTTAAAATTATTAGGTGAAGCTAGTTTTCAGGTTACCTATAAAGACAAAAAAGTATACAAAGCAGAACACTTTCCACGTCAAACATTACGAGCAGAGAAATGTAACGAAGAAGGACAGATAGAAGCCTACTACTACCATCCAGACTGGATTAATATTAAGCCGTCTGACAAACCTAAAAGAATCAAAGCATTTGGATTTGGTAACGGTACTGAGCCAGAGGTTAAAATAGCTAAGAGATACGTTTCAGGAATGGATTACTATTGCCCTCCAGATTACATTGGTGGTTTAGCGTATGCAGAACTAGAGTCAGAAGTTTCAGACTATTTGATTAATGACGTAACCAATGGCTTTAGCGGAACTAAGGTAGTAAACTTTAATAATGGAGTGCCAGACCAAGACCAACAGCTAAGCATTAAAAATGATGTAATGCGTAAGCTCACAGGAAGCCGAGGAGAGAAGGTAATTATTGCCTTTAACAACAACGCTGAAAGTAAGACTACTATTGATGACGTGCCTTTAAATGATGCTCCAGCGCACTATGAGTATCTATCTACGTAATGCTCAAACAAATTAATGGTTGCTCACCGTATTACTTCGCCTTTACTTTTAGGAATAAGAACAGGTAACTCTGGATTAGGAAATAATGCTGATGAAATTAAAACAGCATCTTTACTATTTAACAACGTTACTATAAAGCCGTATCAAGACCTTTTAATAGACTGTATTGACGATATATTAGCTTTTAATGGTATATCATTAAAATTGTATTTTAAGACCTTACAACCGCTAGAATTCATTGAGACAGATAACGCAATAACAGACGAGGCAAGAGAAGAAGAAACGGGAGTTAAAATGTTTAAGTATTCTTTTAATGACCAAAAGGCTTTTGATGTACTAGATGAACTAGGCGAAGAAGAAAACCTTGACGAGTGGGAATTAGTAGACGAGCGTCAAGTTGATTATGACCAAGAAGAAACACTAGACAAAATGATAGGTTTAGCTTCAACTGGTGCTGCAAGACCTAATGCTAAAAGTAAGCAAGATGGAGAAGCTGACGGTTTAAAATTTAAAGTTCGTTACCAATATGCACCACTAAGAACATCTGCAAACAGTAGAGAGTTTTGTTCTAAAATGGTAGCATCTAAAAAGATATACCGTAAAGAGGATATAATTCAAATGGGTAACCAAGCAGTAAATGCAGGATGGGGATTAAATGGAGCAGCAACTTATTCTATCTGGGAATTTAAAGGAGGTGGTGATTGCCACCATTTCTGGATGCGTAAAACGTATATGGCTAAAGGAACTACACCAGATGCAAAGAATCCTAATGCAGAAATAAGTGTAAACAAGGCAAAGAAAGAAGGTTTTACACCTGAAAAGAACGACTCAAATGTGGCAAAACGTCCAAAAGATATGCCTAACAATGGATTTGTAAATAAATAAGAAATGGCAGAAGCATTATTAATAGGAAGAGCAGACATAGTAAAATTCACTGCAATGAATGGAAACGTAGATACGGATTCTTTTATTCAATGGATTAAAACCGCTCAGGATATACATATACAAAATTACTTAGGTACAGACCTTTTTGAAAAGATACAAGCCGATATAATAGCAGGTACTTTGACAGGAGACTACTTAAGCCTTGTAAACGTACATATAAAGCCTATGCTGATACATTGGGCAATGGTGGAGTACTTACCCTTTGCAGCTTATACAATCGCTAATAAGGGCGTATTTAAGCATTCTAGTGAGAACGCTGAAAACGTATCTAAAGACGAAGTAGATTACTTAGTTGAAAAGGAAAGAGATTTAGCTCAATACTATACAGAAAGATTTATTTCTTATATGAGTTTCAACAATACATTATTCCCAGAATACAGAACTAATACAAATGATGATATCAATCCATCTTACGACAGTTCATTTAGCGGCTGGGTATTATGAAAAGAAAAAAAGTAGGTAGTTATAAGCCTAAACAAGATAACGTAATTAAACTAAAAGAATATCTAAATAACATAGATAACAAAATAGGCAATAAATTATTGTATAAGTATGGCAAATAGCATTAACTGGGGTGAAATATATTGTACGACTAACTTTGGTGATACTCCCGATTCAACGGATGAGTGGTTTAGGTCGTACCATACAATACCATCTTATTCAGCACCTACTTGCTGGGCTGAAGATGTACTTAGATTTTCAGTAGATAGCACAACCATAGAAGCGGATACAACATTATATACAGCAGATGCAACACAATTTTAAATAAAATAAAATGGCTAAACAAACGGTAAACATAGGTAGTACGGCAAACGATGGTACAGGAGACCAGTTAAGAACTGCCTTTGATAAACTAAATCAAAACAACGACGAAATCTATGGCGATAACTTTGTAACAGAAGATATGCTTAATGATGACATCGTAGGAGCAGACGAATTAAAAGTAACTGGAAACGGTGCGGCTGGTCAAATTCTTACATCTGACGGTGATGGTACATTTTCTTGGTCTACAGGAGTAACGGGTGATATCACTGGAGTTGAAGCTGGAGATGGTTTAACAGGAGGCGGAACTGGAGGAGACGTTACTTTAAATGTAGGTGCTGGTACAGGTATAACAGTTGCTGCAGATACAGTATCTCTTGCTAGTACAGTACAAGATGAAATAACTTTAAACACGGCAAAGACGGGCATTACACCTACTCAGGCTAGTGATATAACAACTAATAATTCTAAGGTTTCTGACCAAACAGTTGTTTTAACTGAGGGAGCAAATGTTACTATTACAGGTACATACCCTAATTTTACCATAGCATCCGATGATGTAGTTGGAGCTGTAACCTCCGTAAATGGAGATGATGGAGTAGTTGTTTTAGATTCTTCAGATATAACAGAAAACACTAACCTATATTACACTGAGGCTAGAGTAAGTGCAAATACAGACGTTGCAGCAAACACAGCTAAAACAGGAATCACTGCAGCCCAAGCCGCAGACATTGTAACTAACAACGCTAAGAACACAGACCAAACGGTAACTCTTACAGAAGGAGCTAACGTAACAATTACAGGAACTTATCCTGATTTCACTATAGCGTCTGACGATGTTGTAGGTGCTGTTAATTCTGTGAATGGAGATACTGGTGTTGTTGTTTTAGGTACTGATGATGTAGACGAGGGAAGTTCTAACTTATATTATACGGAAGCAAGGGTAGCCGCAAACTCAGCAGTTGCATTAAACACAGCTAAAACAGGTATTACCACGCAACAGGCATCTGACATAACAGCTAACAATGCTAAAAATACAGACCAAACAGTAACTTTAACTAATGCTGGTAACATAACGATTGGCGGTACTTATCCTGACTTTACAATAGCTTCAGCTGATGTGGTTGGTGCAGTAACTTCTGTAAATGGTGCAGTTGGTGTTGTAGTTTTAGATACAGCTGACGTAGCAGAAGATACTAATTTATACTACACAGAAGCTAGAGTAGCTGCTAATTCAGCAGTTACATTGAATACGGCTAAAACAGGAATAACTACCCAGCAAGCTAGTGACATTACAGATAATAACGCTAAGGTATCAAACGTAACTACAGATTTAAGTATAACAGGTACAACTGACGCAAGAACTATAGTTTCTTCAGATGGTACAGACGCTATTATACCAGTAGCTACTACAAGTGTATCTGGTCTTATGTCTACGGCTATATTTGATGAGCACGTAATAAACAACGCTAAAGTATCAGGTACAGCTACTAACTTAGGTAAAACGGTAAGTGGAACTGGGTTTTCAATTACCTCCTCTGATGGAACTGATGTAGATTTATCATTAGCAGATACAGATAACTGGGGATTAATGTCAGACGAAATGTTTGACGCTCAAGTATTAAACAACGCTAAACTTACTAACGCAACCCACACTGGAGAAGTAACAGGTTCTGGTGCGCTTACTATAACTGATGGTGCTGTAGTTGCAGATAGACTTGCTACAGATGCAGTTACTACTGTTAAGATATTAGATGCCAATGTTACTACAGACAAGATTGCTGATGTTAATGTTACTACAGCTAAGTTAGCTAATGGTGCTGTAAGCCACGACAAACTAGAAGATAGATATACGGAAGCGGTTTCAGTTACAACCTTAACAGGTGCTTATAGTTTAGACTGGTCTACAGGGGCTATTTTCGTAATGAGTGGCTCTTTAACAGGAAACATAGAATTTGATTTTACAAACTTTAAAGTAGGTCAAACTATAGACATCTATAACCTTACTGGAGCGCACACAGTAACTTTTGATTCAGATGCCGCTACAAGTGAAACCTTCAACAAATGCGGAGGTGTAGATTATGCAGGAGCTTCAACAAACCTAATACAAGTGCAATGTGTAGACGATTCAGCAACAGCTGTTTTTAACTATGCAGTTAGTGCTTATGTAAGTGATACAACACCAAGCTAAAAAATAAAAATATGAAAGGATTACAATTAGAAGACGGAACGATAAAAACGTTTAGTAGAGTACCTAAGAGTTTTGGGAAAGTTATAGGAGGGTTTAATTCTCTATCAAGTAGCGAGCTTGAAACCTATGGTTTTTATGATATAGTTACTCCAACAATTACAGCAAGTCAAGAACTAGGCGATATAGAGTGGGATTCAGATAATAGCGTTTTTACTTATCCAGTAGAAAACAAAACGTTTAGTCAATCTTTAGCAGAAATGAAAGCTCAAAAGATAGCTAACTTAAAACATTCTTATGGTCAAGAATTAGCTAAAACAGATTGGATTATCATTAGAGACCAAGAGCTAGGAAATACTACTGATTCTGACATTACATCTTCAAGAGTAGGTTTAAGAGGTGATTGTGCAACACACGAAACAGCTATAAACGGTAAAACAACTAAAGCACAAGTAGCAGATTATTCACTTCCAAACTTTATATAAATGGGATTAAATGAAAAGTTTTTTGCGTCAGCAGATGAAGATACTGGACCGCATTTCAACACTCTTTTGTATACTGGAAACGCCGCCTCTACAAGGTCAATAACAGGTGCTGGATTTGAACCAGATTTAGTGTGGATAAAAGAACGAGATGGTACACCCAACCATCATATATTTGATGTTTTAAGAGGTGGCAACAAAATGATTGCCTCAAACAATACATCAGCAGAGGGTAATGCATTGCAGTTTACTCTTGATAATGATGGTTTTTCTATTAACAACTCTGCCTACGGAGATTTAAACGGGCTAAATGATAAATACGTTGCTTGGTGTTTTAAAGCAGGAGGTGCAGCTGTACTAAACGAAGAAGGTACGATAGACTCTCAGGTAAGTGCTAATAATGATTTAGGGTTTAGTATTGTTAGTTATATTGGTAATGGAAGCCCTTCAGAAAGAACAATAGGACACGGATTAGATGAGGTACCAGAAATGGTTATTATAAAAGACTTAGATAACGTTAGAAATTGGTATGTTTATACAGATATCATTGACGGTTCTATGGATGTTTTATATTTAAACAAAACAGATGCTAAAGCAAATTCAGCAATAACAAATCCCACTTCTAGCGTTTATAAAATTTCTGGAGCTACTACGTTAAACAAAGCAAATCAGCATTTCATTTCCTACTGCTTTGCTTCAGTTGCTGGTGTATCTAAAGTAGGTAGTTATACAGGAACAGGTGCGGTAGGTAATTATGTTAATACAGGTTTTGAACCTGCTTTTGTAATGGTTAAGAGAACTAACGGCACAGGTGATTGGATGATGCACGACAATAAAAGAAGTGCTAATAACGGGGATGGTCAAGACTTAGTTTTATATGCTAACTTAAGTAATAGTGAAGACGAGTATTCTAGTGGTGGAGTAGTCTTTAATTCTAATGGGTTTACTCTAAACGTTGTGCCTACAAGTACTAACCTTAATGGAGGTAAATATATATACTACGCAGTAGCTGATTAATAATGCAAGATTTGAAGATATACGGATTGAATATTGGAGCGATGCTTTTTAGTGTTGTAAATGAGTTTAACCCTATACTTCAAACGATAGTGTTAATTCTAACGATAATTTATACAGCAGTAAACATATACAAGCAATTTAACAAATGAGAAAAAAGGACCTGATACATTACTGCGGAGCAGCTGGAATATTCTTAATGGTTATTCTATTATTACTTTACCTAGCAAACAATTCTATACCAGCAGACAATAAGGATATATTTGTATCTATTACAGGTATGATAGTAGGTAGTTTATCTGTAGTTATCTATGCCCTTATAGGACGCAATCCAGAAGAGGTAGCTAGCTTACAGTCTAAGGTAGAATCTCAGGCTAAACATATTGAGATGTTAGTTAAGCAAAAGGATGACGTAGAAGCTATGCTAATCAATTTACAAAGCAACTTAATTGACAACATAACTATATTCGGTTCTTCCTTGTTTGATACATTTAAAGATAAGAAATAATGTTACATTTTCAGTTATATGAATTTGATAGTCCAGACGAAGAAGGTTCTGGTAAGTATATGGATGAAAAGTTTCTATCTATGCTTGATGATGCTCGTGGTATCGCTGGTATTTCTTTTACAATTAACTCAGGATTCAGAACTAAGTCTCACAATGCCTATGTTGGAGGGAAAACTAACTCAAGCCACCAATATGGTTATGCCGCAGATATTCACTGTACAGACTCTAAAAGCAGATCCATTAATATTGATGCCCTTATTAAAGGAGGATTCAGAAGAATTGGAATTGCTAAATCATTCATCCACGTTGATAACGACCCAGATAAGGATCGAGACGTTAGTTGGGTTTACTAATACAGCAGGTAACACTTTAACTTATGAGTAAAAAGAAATTCTCAGACACTAAGGTTGGTCAGTTCTTACTGGAAAAGATACCTAGTGTAGTTGGTACACTTGCAGGAGATACTCCTGTAGGTAGCGTTATAAAGACTCTTATAGGTGGTTCTGAAATGAGTGAAGCCGATAAGGAAATAGCACTTAAGAAACTAGAACAAGAGATACACGAGTTTGATGGCATCACTAGAAGATGGGTTGCAGATGCTAGAAGTGGCTCTTGGTTGTCTAGTAACGTTAGACCCCTCACATTAGCTTTTCTTACAGTTGCCTTTGTAATTGGTTGGGCTTACCAATTGGAGGGCTTAGACACCGTTAAAAGCCTTCTACAGATTGTATTTATGGGTTACTTTGGTTCTCGTGGTTTTGAAAAAGTAATGGGTAACAATAAGCATAAATAAAAGTTTTTTAAAAGTTTATTGTATTTTCTTTTTTTAATTAAATATTTTTTTGTAGGTTTGCTTCATACCTTCAGACGATGCGTTGATTTGGTACTAAACTTCAAAGACAATGAAACAAATAGTTATTCCACTACCAAAAAAAGCTTATAACATTATTACTACTTACAAAAACAATAAACATAGAGAATATTCATATGTAAAATATTTTTCTTTAGAAACTTCAGCTTCAATGTATTGTTCAAATAGAGAGAGTAGTCCTAAGGTTTTAACTTGTCATTTTGAATTAAAGAAAAAAGTTGGTGATATTTTAAGAGAAAGTAACGGTAATATATTAAGACCTATAGAAGGTAAGATTAACTTTTATAAAGATAAAGAAGGATATAAATACTATATTAAGAATGGTATTAAAATTAAATCTGAAAAGCCTATATATGAAGGAAAATATTAAAGATAGAGCAGAACAATATGCAAGAGATTTTGCACTAAGCATACAAGAGAGAACAGATAAGCTGCTTAAATTAGATTGTATACAATATACTAATCTAGGAAGCGATTCAACTAAAGCAGAGAAAATAGAAGTGAAAAAAAATTCTAAATATATTTATAAGCAAATAAAAGGTATAGATGAGGTATCAGGTAATCTACTACTAAAATCATTAGATGCCTAAGAAGAAGTTATCTAGAAGCAAGATAGTTAAGAAGCTAGACAACGTCTTTAGTCAGTATATACGATTAAGCAACTCTAAGAACGGTAACTGTACTTGTATTACTTGTGGTAAAGTTGGAGACTGGAAAAACGGAGGTATGCAAGCAGGACACTTTATGAGTAGAAAACATTACTCAACAAGATGGGACGAAAGGAACGTTAAACCACAATGTGTAGGGTGCAATATGTTTAAAGCTGGAGAGCAGTACAAGTTTAGTTTAAAACTTGGTCAACAACTTTCTAAAGAATTACTAGAAGAAAGTAGAAAGATACGTAAATTTACATCAGACGAATTAGAAGAAATGATAAAACATTATTCTAATGAATTAAAAAAGTATATATAATAATTTGTGTTTGTTTGTTTTAAGAAGGGTAGGATTAATTTCTTACCCTTTTTTTGTGTTATGTCAGAAATAAGCTCTATATTTGCTTAATAATATTAAAACAAGCAATATGAAAGCACAATCAATTAACGAGAAATTATTCGAGTTAAGAAAAGAAATTGGAAGTATTAGTAAAGACACTAAAAACCCTTTTTACAAGTCTAGGTATTTTGACATCAATTCACTTATTAAACAACTTGACCCTTTACTAGAGAAGCATAGATTGCTCCTAATACAACCAATAGAGGAAGACTGTGTGTACAGTAAGATTATCTGTATTGATGGATCTGGAGCCGTCTTAAGCTCTTTAAAGCTGCCACAACTAAACGATGCACAGAAGTTAGGTTCTTGTATTACTTATTACAGAAGATATACATTAGCTAGTCTATTAGGATTACAAGCTGTAGATGACGATGCAAACCTAGGAAGTGGCAAGATAGTAAAAGAAGAACTACCTTGGTTAAATGAAAACACCCCACAGTTCAATAAAGTAAAGGAAGCCTTATTAAAAGGGACTGCAACAATAGCAGACGTACGTACTAAGTACAAAGTATCAACTAAAGTAGAAGGACTACTTAAATAAACATTTAAATTTAAATTATGACAACAGGAATCATTTCAGGAAGTATAGACTTAGAGTCTATTGACAAAACAAAGTTAGCAAAGGGTAAGTATTTGCAGTTTGACATCATCTTAAGTGATGAGAGCAAGTACGGTAACAACGCTTGGGTAGTACAAGGTCAATCAAAAGAAGAGCGTGAAGCTAAAGAGAAAAAAGTTTCTTTAGGTAATGCAGGACTTAGATGGATTAACCCAGATGCTACAATGGTAGTAGCACAACGTGAAGAGGTTACTAATACGCAGCAACAATCTTCTAGAGAAACAACAGCGGACTTACCGTTTTAATTTAATTGGGGGTTAATAGCCCCCTTTTTTTATACCTTTATATGAACAGACAAGCACTAAAGAAATTACCCGAAGGAGAAGAGATGCCTAACGATTTTTGGAATTACCTTGTAAATCCTGTCACAGGTTACTACGTAGAACCTAAAGAGAAATACAATAAAAAGAATCAATATAAGTATCACAAAACCTCACAAAGTATATAAATGATAGCACAAGCAGCAAACATAGAAAAGAAAATACTAGACATTAAGTACGGTCGTGTATTAGAAGGTCTTAAAATAGACATACCAGATATAGATGAATACATAAGATTTAAAGCTGGTAATTTTAATTTACTAATAGGACACGCTAACGTAGGGAAGACTACTATAATAACATACCTTTTTACGGTGTGGGCGATGAAGCACAATTTAAAGTTTTTATTGTGGTCTAGTGAAAACACTTCTTCAGGCTTAGTTAGAAAGATTATAGAGTTTAAGATGGGTTTACCCATACAAGACGCTTCAGATTCTCAGATTAACAATGCAGTTAAATGGTGTGATATACATTTTAAAATAATAGAGGTAGAGGATTTATTTACATACAAGCAATTGCTTAAACAAGCCAATGAAATTAAAGACGCTTGGAACTATGATGCTTTATTAATAGACCCTTATAACTCACTAGCAAAAGATACACAAATGATGCGAGGTGTAGGTAGTCACGAATACGATTACCAAGTAGCTTCTGAGTTTAGATTGTTTGCAAAGAAAAGAAGTGTTGCGGTATATTTAAACGCTCACGGTGTTACTGATGCACTTCGTAGAGTACACCCAAGAGACCACGAGTATGAAGAGCTGCCACAACCTTTAGGACTAGCAGGAGTAGAAGGAGGGGGTAAGTGGGGAAACCGTTCTGATGATGTGATGTGTATACACAGGTATACGGGTTCTGCAATGGACTGGATGTATTCACACCTTCACGTACTTAAAGTAAAAGAAACTGAAACAGGTGGAAGATGCACACCACACAACGAACCTATCAAGCTAAGAATGTCTAGAAACAATGTAGGGTTTGAGTTTATGGGCAAGGATATTTTACATAGCAAAAAAGCAGACGTTAACGAGATACTTAAATTCTAAACTATGATTCAATCAATAGCCTTATTATTATTAATAGCAACCGTATTTATCTTTATAAGCAACCAAGTAAGTGCTGATGTATATGTCCAACCTATAATTGGTCTTATGTTTGGAGCGTTATATTCCAAAGAAACATTTGAAGAAGAAAACTTAGTACAGAATACCTTGCAATGTTGCATAGGTTTTATAAGTCTAACAGTAATATGGATAGAGAAAAAAAAATAATAGGGCTTGACTGGTTAAACATTGTAGCTAGTCAGCACGAAGATTGGATTAAAATAGTAAATAGCTTTGGCGAGTTTAATTATGCCGAGGACATTGTACAGGAGTCTTACATAAGATTAATTAAATATGCGAAACCATACAACATTATTAAAGATAACAAAGTATCTAGAGGATATATGTTTTTTACTTTGCGTTCAGTTTACTTTCAGTATTATAATTCTAAAAGAAAAATACAGAAAGTTAGTATTGATGATGAAGAGAACCTTTTACAAATAGCAGATGAAACCAATTTAGAAGAACACGAAGCATTTAACAAGGTGTGTACTCTTATAGATGAGGTTGCTGAAGAGTGGAATTGGTACGATAGAAAACTATTTAAGTTGTATAGAGATACAGATTTAAGCATAAGAAAAATAGCAGCAGAGACTAATATCAGTTGGGTCTCTATATTTAATACGTTAAAGAATTGTAAAACCGATGTCCAAAGTAAGTTAGACGAAACGTACGAGGACTATAAAAATGCAGATTATGACAGAATTTAAAAAGGACAAAGCTAAGGAAAAAAAAGATATGGAAGAATTTACAGGTGATAAGCGAACTACAGCCTACAAAGAGTGGAAGAAGAACCACGCAGAATCAAGTAAAGGATTAGGCGATACGGTAGAGAAGTTTACTGAAGCTACAGGTATCAAGAAGTTTGTTAAGTTTGTAGCTGGGGATGACTGCGGATGTGATGAGCGCAAAGAGAAACTAAACTATCTATTTCCTAACTACAGACCAAACTGTCTTACAGAAGATGAGTACAACTATCTAGAGGAAAGAGTAGGTAAACTAAACACAGTAACTATAGAAGAACAGAAGGCTTTGTTAAGCATATACAATAGAGTATTCAATGACCGTAGAGAACTTACTGGATGTAACAGTTGCTTCTTAAACGGCGTATGGAAAAAGCTAGAAAGAGTATTTAACGAATATAAATAATATTATTACATTAGCTGTATGACATCAAGAGAACCAATGTACAAAAAGCTAGAAGTAATGGAGGACATCCAACTTACAAATAACCTACTAACACTACAATCAAACGTATTGGAATGGGTTAAAGCCAAGCCAGATAACTTACAGTTAAACGATGTATGTGCTGCGGTTGTTAAGATAAGTTTCTCTTGTAATAAGCTACAGTTAGAGAAACACAACTATCACATAGCAATGCAAGAGTATAGACAAGATTCTATTAGAGCTGTAGAAAGAGCAAGAAAAGCAGAAGATAGAATAGAAGAGTTAGAGAAAGAACTAAAGGTATATAGAAAGAAACAAGAACTAGGACTATGAGCGATAGCATAAAGAAGTACTTTGAGAACGAGAATAAGAAAGACTATAACGATTGGATGGAACACCAATGGACTAAGAACTCAACACTAGGGCTTAATTCAAGAGATGGTATAGTACAAGACGTTAAAGACCTATACGAGGAGCGTAGTCAAGTAGGAATCAAAAAGTATAATACAACACTAGAAGATAGTAAAGAGTCCTTAGAAGCGTTCCTAGTACACTTACAGCAAGAGTTAATGGATGCTACATTATACATAGAGAAACTAAAACAATTAAATGAAAGAAAGTAAATTAATCTGGATGATGAAAGAAGTTCAACAGATGCAAAAAGTTCTAATGGTAATGATACAAAGAATAGAGATAATAGAGAAGAAACTATTTGAAGAAGAAGAGTAACCTAAAACAAAACAAACAATGATATTATTATTTGATGCAGACAGCCTAATATGGTCAAGCTGCTACAAGAAAAGAGACAACCCAGAAGATAACCCTTACCACGATAATATAGAAGATGCTACCGCTAAGTTTGACGAGGTATTTATGTCTATTATAAACAAACTAGAAGAGTCTTACGATGTGGATAGAGTTGTAGTCTTTAGTGGTTCACTAGGAAACTTCAGAAAGCTAATCACACCCAAGTACAAAGCAAACAGAATAAACACTCCTAAGCCCATCCTTTTACAAGAGATGCACGATTGGGTCAAAGAGAACTATAACTCGCTCTACGGTCACGGCATAGAGACTGACGACCTAGTAGCTAAGTACTGGTACAACCTATCGAAAGAAGTAGGAAGAGACAACGTGATGATTATCTCAATAGATAAAGACTACAAACAATTTCCTTGCTTGATGTACAACTACCACCAGAAGCATCAAGTTGTTTACGATATAACAGAAGAAGAAGCAATGTACAACTTCTATGAGCAAATGATAATAGGAGATACGGCAGACAATGTAAACTACTGTAAAGGTAAAGGGAAGAAGTTTGCAGAGAAATACCTAGCCGATTGTAATACTCAATACCAATACACAAAGAAGATGTATCAACTCTTTAAAGATACATACAAGGGAAAAGCTAAACAAAGATATATTGAATGCTATAACCTGCTAAAACTTCGTACTGAATTTTAATAATTAAACTGTTATTCTTTAGGTGTTTATAAAATACTTATGAATTTTATTTAATAACATTGTTGATAATCCAAAAATGTTTTGTAGATTTACATCATAATTAAAAACAAACGATATGACTTATTTAGACAAAACAACAAATTTTAACGGAAACGAAGCTACAGGATTTACTTACCTGTTTGAAGACGATTCAGAAATAACTTTAGATATGGCTGGTGAAATAGTAGACTATTCTGGTATGGGTAGTAAACGTGCGGAAGGGTACGCAACTAAATTAAGATAAACAAACAGGGGGCAGCAATGCCCCTTTTAAAACAAACAATATGAATTACACAGACTTTATTTATTCGCAGTACACAATCCAAGAACTTACAGAGATTGTAGCTGGAAACAAATACAACGGAGAGTATTTAGACTCACACGCTAAACGATGCAGATTAGAAATAATTAAGAGACATCAAGCAGAACAAGAA
>JAAHTG010000601.1_pt2 | contig 18249 bp, 24 predicted proteins | sample 6116081 | NCBI WGS metagenome assembly JAAHTG01 (sample SAMN13939989, study PRJNA603662) | sponge metagenome | isolation source: marine sponge | host: Mycale hentscheli | place: New Zealand | collected 2005 | reverse complement strand
GGGAGCAGGTGGCTGAGAATATTCGGTATTTGGATAGTAAGGTTGCAGGGATAAAAGATTAATCGGGAAGTATCTCCGCTTGTGAGGGCGGTGGGTATATTTCCACAAAGGTTTTGTATTCAGCCCCTTCCCGACAGCTTTTATAGTAATGACAAAGAAGACCGAGAAACAATAGGGAATAGCCCTATTACCCAAACGGATTAACCGCCTGCGCTATCACCTGCCCTGAATTAGTATTCTGCGGAGTAGGCACTCCCGCTTTTGGTGATGGCAACTGCCCCGGAGGGGGAGCCTGTTCCGGTGCTGGCTCACCTAATAAATGTTCCCTGCCTGCCTGCAATATATCGTTCAGGTTGCGAACGTCCAGCTGGGTCAGTACTTCCCTGAATAACATCAGGTTGGCTTTCGGTCCCATGTTAGCGCCAACAATGCCCATGGCATCTATCAGCATCTTCTGGCGAACCGGACTGATAGCAGAAGGGCCGCCGCCGGGTTCCAGCTTGAGTTTGAATTTTCCCTGAAAGGCTTCTCGCCCGTAATACAAAATCTGTTCGCTGCCATCGGCAAAGGTGACTCTCATTTCCTGCCCTGGCGGAGCAAATTCCCGCAGGAAACATAGGTGTATTCTTGCCACTTGTTCCAGGTAGTTAAACATTTTGTTGCGTTTGCGGTTTACCCTTGCCTGCCCGATCATTTGCTGGATTTCGCTTTCTGTCGCGGTATCTGCGCCAGCGAAGGGGGTTTCCAGAATACCGGAGTTTTTCAGTACAGTGTCTTCCGGTTCACTGGCAAACTGGAGCAGGGCATCAGGTATATTGGGGGTTTGCACTTCTTTGAATAACCGGTTCAGGTCGGCACCATCCTGCATATCTACACCAATGGCTTCCATATCCTGATCGGATTGCAGGGCTGCATTTACCTGCTCCTGATCTATTTTGTTTTTGTCGTACATAAAGAAGCGTTTCTGGATACGGGCAAGGTTTGCCCTGCGGCTCCTGAGAATATCCGCTTCTACTGCCGGGTTGCGGATGTGTTCAACCTGGCTGATGCCAAAGGGGTTATCTGCCGCTGGTACGGGTATGAAAAAACCAAAGGGGCTGTCGTCCGGATGGTCAAACTTAACCGGATACTTTACCTTGCTGAGCAGATACAAGTCAGTGTCCTGCTTTTTGTTTTTACCCTGATTTTCAGGGGCTTTGACGGATTCCAGAAATACCAGAAGCTCTCTGGTGGTTTTGTCCCAGAGGGTGATGACCCGGACAGAATCTTCCTGATACATATCGGTGCCTGCGGATCGGTCTCCCGATAATGTTTTTATCTCGAATGTGCCGCCTTCGAGTTTTTTGGGAATTTTATATCGGCCTTCCCGTTTCAGGTCTTCTATCCGCTTGATGCGTTCAAAGCCATACCAGAAGGATTCTTCCATGGACTGGGCTGTGGAGCTGACCAGAAATTCCAGTGGGGAGATACGTTCGTCCCTTATATTTTCGTAAATGGTGATGGTTTCTTTATGGCTTTCGTATTCAGGGTTGCCGGATTTATCCACCTTGGCTTCGTAGGAACCGTCTTCGAGTTCTACCATGATTTGAATCTGTTCAACTTCTACTTCTTCCTGAACCTGTCGCCACCAGGAATAACTGACACTGTGACCGCAGAGCAAGGCATCGAGTTTAATCCGGTCGAATATTTCCGGGCCATCCACTAAACCGGATTCGGTCATGGAGTTATAGATTGCCTGTTCAACAACGGCTTCGTTGTGGGTATCTACATTATCAAGCTGATGCTGGGATGATGCTGCTCTGGATGTTACGCCTATGTCGTCTATATCAAGGTAGCCAAGGGTTTGTTCGATATTGCGAAAGATGACTCCCAATTTGACCATATCTTTTCGTCCGGGGATGACAACCAGTTTGTCTTTCTCCGGATTTTCGGCACATAAAGAGCCTTCGGTGTGCAGGGCTGCGTATTGCTGCCAGAGTTCTTCGTAGGGTTCCCGCCGCTCTCTGGATGCCTGTATGCGCTTTTTCCATAAGCTGGTTGCATCGTCAGTTTTCATGCCTGCCTTGACCTGTTGTTGTTTGGATTCCATAGAACAATGCGCTGGCAGTTTCTTACATCAAAGTGGAGCCAGCTTATGCCTTCTTCCATAAAGGTGATGTAGGGGAATATAATTCGGTTTTCTACTATATGCCTTCGCACTTCCTGTGCTTCATATTCTTTAAACTTGCAGTCCATCGCCCTGCCAAAGGTATGCTGGCTTGTTGGGCTGTATTCTTTTGCTTCTGGTGTGCGTAAACCGGACTGGCTGTAATCTCCCCCAAAGCACCAGTCGTTTACAGTGCAGGGGCCGAATGTTTCTCTTAGCTGATCCAGTGTTACCAATACTCGTTCGTCTATCAATTCTATGGCTTTTTCTTTGCGCTGCTCATAGATGGACTGGGGAACCAGTTCCTGAACGGTGAAATGCTTTGGTTGATACATAAATTCCCTCTAGAAATTTATCAGCCTATGACTGCTGTCAGGATTTTGAAAACTTCCCAGACTGTGATTACGCCATCTTCTTGCGCCTCTTCAACTGCGTTGTAAATATCGACGCAGTAGTCAGGAAAGGTATCGCTCAGGCAACCGGATATTTCTTCCAGAATAAGATTGCCATCGCTGGATTTATTAACCAGCTCCATGGCCAGTGATAAGAATTGCATGTGTAACATAAATTTCTCCGAAATTTATTAGTGGATGACTCCGGTGTCTTGCTGGGACTTGATTCTGTTGAAGTGTTTTTTGAAAACCTGTGGCCAGTAGGTGTTTTCTGGTTTGGGTGCTTGGGTTTGTTGTGGGACATGCACCATGAGTGTTTGCAGCAAGGCATCGGACAGGTTGCCGGAATCAATATGACGTTGCTTGAGTTCTTTTTTGCTTTCTACCTGTATGCGTTTGTTGGTGTCTTCGTAGTAGCCAGGTGCGGTTAGTTGTTGTTTGAGCCCGGGTATTTTTAGCAGCTTGCATCTTGGGTTGGCTATCCATGGTCGTCCGTACTTGTGCCACATCTGGTCTCGCTTGCGGAAGTAGCGAGAGTTTTCCAGTGCGCCCTGTCCGGCATTGAAATGGATAACTCTGACATTGAGTTCTGGTCTTTTTCGGTAGTATCGGGTTAAGTAACTCATTGCGCCGTTACCCACTCCGTTACTGTCGCCTATGATGTAGCGGGCTCCAAAGAGCTCTTGTGCTTCAATGGCTCTGTCAGCAGCGTCGAGGGTGATTTCGTCGGGTGTGTCTTTCGGTAGCCATTCTTGACCATCGAGCATATTAAAACCCTGTCGTACCGCCAGGGCGTGTTTGTCGGAAGTCAGCCCAAAGTCCAGCCCGATAATAACGGATTCAGTTTTTGAATCAGGGTCGTGCTCCCGATCCTGAGCCGCTTCTACCCAGTGGGACTTGATGCAGGCATCGAAAGAGCTTCTTGGTTTTTGCCCTTTTACCCGGACTCGGAAACGGTCAGCGTCTTCATCGCCATCGCAGTCTGAAAGAATATCTTCCCAGTATCTTGGTTCGACAAAACCATGAAGTTGTAACTGGTGAATGGTGCCTGCGGTATCCATCCAGGGCAGAGAGTAGATTTTGCTTCGGTCGGACTGTCGGCAATCAAGGCAATGGATGGCGTAGCGGTCGGTTTTTTCCATATCATCGGCAAACCAGCCATCGGGCCTTGTGGGGTTGCCGGGAGCCAGTAACCTGGCGCCGGGTTCTGACAGTGCGCCTTCGACTACTTCTCGTATTGTGTCGTCTACTCCGGAAGCTTCTTCGATGATGACCAGTATGCCGCCGGATGGGACATTGATAGTTTCATCGGCAAATATGGCTGATAACTGGCCGTCGGAATCGTCGTCGTCCAGAGCGTGAGCGCCTTGCAGTGCTTCGGGTCGCTCTGGTCTGGCTGTACGGGCTATGGCGCACCAGTCGCCATAATCTGGATTGACATGAATAATGCTGGAACCCTGAACCTCCCAGTCACAAGCCAGCATTGGCCAGTATTGTTTGAACCTGCGGTATAGCTTTCTGCATTCGCTCCATAACCTTCCGGTGAGTTGTTGGGAACTGGGGGCGGTGCATAGGGTATAACTGAATTGTCGGGTAATCAGATGCCACCATATGGCGGTGGCCAGTAGTCGGGTTTTTCCTAAACCGTGACCGGATGGAATCAGGCATTGTCGTTTAGGCTTGCTTGGGGTGCAGCCGTAGAACTGGTATAGCTCTATGGGAGCGTCGGCCATATCGAGCATAACGCCTGCCTGATAGGGCATGAGTTTGGTTCTCAAAGCTTCAACTGAAAAGCAAACCGGGTCTAATGCCCAGCGCCTGAGCATCCATGAGAGTTGCTGGAACTGTCGTTCTTCTGTCGCATATTGTTGTAGCAGTACCCCTGCCCCATTTTGCCAGTACCAGGCGTGGGCTTCTTCTGTGGTCATTTCCCGGCATTGCGGGTGATGCAGGGGTTGCCAGCTCATTAGAAATTCTCAGGCTGCCCTATGGCTCGCTTGATTGCCATGATGCCTTGCTGCAAGTTGATTCTGCCAATCTCCAGCCATCTTTGATCACAGTTTTTTTCATCAAACACCTCTATCTGACTTATCAGGTCGCCCAGCCGGTTGCCTGCTTCTGCAATATCATTCATGGCTTTAATTTCAGCCTCGGATAAATCTCTCATGCCTTTTAGCTTTTCAGACATTTTTTTCTCCAGAAAAAATTCAAAAACTTTCCTGCCCACCTATATAAGGTTGCGTATGTGCGGGGGGGCGGGGGTGGGGGTGCGCGCCTGCGTGCTCGGGCGCGGGTGCGCTCGGGTGTGTGTGCGCCTGCGCGAGCGAGTGCGTGCCCGCAAGTGCGCGTTCTGAATGATCACAGGCATGCTCTGGGTCGTCCTGGCTATCAAGATCGAGCGGGACTTGTGGCGCGAAAAAGGGCAGATTGAGAGCACCGATTGATTTGGTATCAGTGGGACGCCCTTCGTTTAGCCCTGTATTGTCGGGGGGTTGCGGTTCTGGGTTGTGGCTGCGTGACATATCCGCGACATGACTGGGTGAAGGAAGGCGCGATAGAGCATCCGCCAGGATGTTTTTGGACTGGCTGTATTGCCCGTCACTTTCCTTGATGGCGACTTGTGCCCAGAGCTTGATTACTTCGTTTCCCTGCCCTGCCTGTATCATGTCAGATACGATCATCGCCGCAGTGTCTGCCGCTGCCTCTTCCATATCGGTTGGGCTCACCATATCAGGGTATTTTGTTCTCCCGGCATGCGCCAGCCCCTTGGCAATGGCTGATGCCATGAGCCTGCGCGTCTGGCTAATGCCCCCTTTTGGCCTGCCAGCCCCCGGCCTGTATCCACCATTTTGCATAATTCTGATTTCCGCTGATTTCCCCGCCGCTGCCTGCTTACCTGCTAAAACGGTAGTTTAGTGGATTTCATAACATGTGACCGATAAAAAACTTCTGTCCCACATAATCGGGACTTGTCCCGATTATGTCCCTACTTTGTCCCACCCGTCGAAACCATCAAAAACAGCCTAAAGCTCAATAGATACAAGATATTTAGTATTTATATATAACTTATGTCCCTATTGTCCCACCACTTTCAGCCATACATAACGGGAAGCCCTCAAAGTGTCGGGCGAGAGAGGCCAGCCCGAGAGATAAGAAAAAGGTGTGTATTAACCCTCTGGAGGGTTGGGACATTCGGGAATATTGGGACAAACCATCATAACCCCATGAATAACAAGGGATACAGCCTGCTCGCATATGGGACATAAAGTGGGGACTGTCCCAACTTCTGTGGGACAAATGAAAAAAAGTCAGGTAAGGGGGTTGACGATAAGCGCCATTGGCGTTTAATATTTGTTTCGTGGTGATGAACACCACATCCAAATCTTCAAATATTGGAATTAATATTATGACTACTGAATTTGCTATCTGCCTGAACGAACTGTCCAACTACAACAACGGTGAGCTGGTTTACAAGTGGTTCCATCTGGATAACTACGCTGATGCTTCCGAGTTCTGGGATGCGGTTAATGAATGGCTGGCAGCCTGCCCGCATCCATACGGCGGAGAGTGTGAAGAATGGAACCTTGCCGACGTTGAAGGCATCCCTTCAGAGTATTACGGCGAATACTCTTTCGATGCCAAAGGCTTCTACCAGTACAAGGAACTGGCTGAAGAGATCGGGGAAGCAAAGCTTGAAGCTTACCTGAGCATCTTCAACCAACTGCCAGAAACAGCAGACCAGTTCAACGAGAAGTTTTTCGGTGAAACAGAATGCTCTGAAGGCACCAAGGGCTTTTATGGTGAGATTGGCCATGAGCTGGCAGACCTGAACGAAATTGACAACCAGCTACCTGAGCACCTGGCTAGCTATTTCGACTTTGAAGCTTATGGCCGCGATGAGTTCATCAACGCCATGGGCGAAAGCAAAGGTTTTGTTTTCTGGACTTGCTAACCATTCACCGGGCGGAGTAATCCGCCCACCTTTCAAAATTTCAAACCTTCAAATATTGGAATTTAAAATGTTCATTACTCGCCAAACCCTGTTCAGCCTGATTACCAGCCTTGAAAACCTGCAAGGGCTGAATAAAAAAGACCTCGCAGAAATTCATGATCTGGTAGACGAAGACACCCTGAGCACCTGCGCCAGACAACTGGCAAGAATGGCGAAAGAGTTAAAAGACTACGAGGGTAAATACACCATCGGCACTATGACCCCAATCGGCCTGATTACTCTGGTAAGAAAAGACCGCAGCGGCAAAATAATTTCCCTGCGAGTCACTAACCAAGAAGAAGAACAGTTTATGACAGTTCAGGAACTGGAAGCCGCCATTCTGCAAAAGCCTGTAACCGATATTATTAAATATAAATCCTAACCCAAACATTCTGGCAGCCTGACAAGCTGCCAGAATGTTTTTTTATTATCTGGTACGAATATGCAAACCAAGCAAGAAAAGCCCGTAAAACAGCGCAACAGAGACCATAAGACCCCGTTAGCATTCAGAGCGCGCCGCCTGCGTTTATCCCTGAAGGACATTCAGCAAATCACCAAAGAGCCCTACGGCAATATCGCCAACTGGAACCAGGGCAGACGCAGAACCCCGCGCGTAGTCCTCAGAATGCTTGCCGCTTATCGCCTGCTCCACTGGGGAGAGTTCTGATTGATACGCCCCCCCTGTTTCGGTTATTATTAACTTGCTGGGATGGAGGCCAAATAAGCCAACAGGTGAATAAGCCCACGCTTTTCCAAGCGTTGAAGCGTCCCAGTTATACCTGTTTTCAAAAGCCTGCTTTATGCAGGCTTTTTTGTTTTGGTGGCTTATGAAAAATGATAAAGAATCCATAGAGGCCAGAAAGGAACTCTGGCAACAGCAGAGAGAGAAAGCTAAACGGATCGGCTTTAGTCTGGTTGGTGCATTGCTGGCATTTCTGGCAATCAATGCAACGAGGGGCGGATAATGATAAACTGTGTAAAAACAATTCTGACTGTTTCAGCCTTTGCGCTTATGACTGGCTGCACTTCTACGGCTCAAAAACTGGGAGAGTTGAGAGCAGATTTATATGCCCCTATCTATGAAGCGCAGCTATCAAGCTACTCTGAGTCAGCAAAAAATGATGCTGTTCAATACTGCTTTGATAAGCTTAAGGACAGCTCTTTAACGGATGATGAATATAAAAAACAAATCAAGCCATGCCTTGAAGCAGAATATAATAAGCGCATGGATTTTTATATTTCCCAAAGCAATAAAAACCAGTCATCAAAACAACCAGTAACCGGAACCACTGGCAACAAAGTATATAATGCGGATGAATGTATTGGGGCTGTAGTAAATGGGGTATGTCATGGCTCCATACTTCCAAAGTCTGGTTATCATAAGACTTGTCATGGAACCATGATCAACGGCCAGTGCACTGGGCCGATGTTTTAATAGGTGAGGTTATTATGACTTTCCATAAAATATCATTAAAAAACAAACTTCAAAAAGAAGAAGTAAATTTGTCACTTTACAATGAAAGCGCTCCAGGGGGGCGCATAAAATATCTTCGAAACCAAAGACACCTAACTCAAAGGGAGTTTGTAAAGCTATGCGAAAAATCAATGGACTTTACAGCTCTGGGACGTATTGAGCGCAATTTAGGTTATACAAGAAGCTCTCTTGAGAAAATAGCCAAAGTTCTAAATTGTGAAGTTTATGATTTTTTCATACCGAAAGAACTAAAAGACTTCACCAACCTTTCAGAAGAAGATAAGAAAACTATTCTCTCTTTAATAAAAAGATTGAGTGAAAACAGCCAAGATACAACTAAAGCCCAGAAACCTGAGCTTTAGTATCAATACGATTATCGTTCTTCCTGCAAACGATCCATAACCCGCCGCGCCTTCTGGTACCCAATAGATTCCAGTCGCATCAGCTGATTCAAAGACATACCAGGGAAGTAACCTTCCTGCCCATCATCTATTTTCTGCTTCACCAGATCAAACAAACCATCATTCTTTTCAATGATCACAGTAGTTTTCGGAGCAACAGAACAGCTATAAACTTTCTGGGGAAAATCTTCAGAAACACTTTCAGCAATAAAACCATTTTCATTAGGAAACATTTCTAAATTTCTTTCATCATAAACAGGCATTACCGTTTCTGTTTTTATAGCTTCAGGAAATTCTATTTCTTCCGGCAACACTTCTGGCTGTTTCTGTATCACAGGTTTTTGTTCCAACTCTGGCGATGACCTGGCAACCATCTTTTCGGGTGTTTCCGGTATTTCTGAAACCGTTTCTGCCTCATTCAGTAACACCAGAAACGCCCAGCAAGCAGCGGCAACGCCATCTATCAGCACCGCCAACAACAACCAGGCATACAGCCTGACACTATCGTCATCCATCCCCAGCATACTGGCCAGACCGCCAAAGCTGGTTTCTACAGGGCTGTTTTCAGGTGTTTCCAGAAGTGTTTTCCGTTGCTCTCTCAGGCTTGAAATTTCCGTTCTGGTTCTCAAGCCCCGGTCTCTATAACCGTTTTCAATATCCCTTCTGGAAGCATCCAGAAGCATTTCTATTTCTGCATCAATCTGGGCAATGCTGTTTTGTGTGTTATTCCATGCCCCAGAAGATCGTTGTTGCTGTTGTTCTGACTTTTCCAGAAAGCCAACAGAAGCACCAATAGAAACGACAAACAACAATGTCGCAAGAGTGCCGCCAACAATGCTGGCTAAAAACTGTTTCCGTTTTAAAAATAACAATGCCAGCAACAGTAATAAAAACTTGCTGCCTTCCAATGCAAAACCGGCAACACCCATTAACAGGCTTGCCCAGGTATTCTCTGGCAGACTCCCCCAGAGTAATACAGTAAATACGGTAGTGACTGCGCTAAGAATTAAACCAAAAGATTTAAGACAAAAAGAAATCCATTCCGACATAATGCCGAACTCCCAATTTTGAAGGTTTTAAACGATAAACAATTAACGGTTATTCAAAGAAGTCTCTATGAATGTGATAACAACGAGGACGCTCTTTAAAGTACGATATGCTAGCTTTTTTATCAGGTCGTCTACGGTTTCGTTTCTTGCACATCTCCCCAAGCTCCAGCTTGTTTTGTTTTTCCAGCTCCCTGATAACAGTACTTTTAGGATGAAGGCCGCAAAGTTCATCCATAGAATGAACCAGTACCATAATATAATCAGGATTCTGATAGCCTAATAACTTGGCAGGCAAGTGTGCCTCAAAATCAGTACAGCTTTTAAATCGACTTACATTGGTTAATACCTGATGTTTGAAATAATTCAAAGTCCGTTCAGATTCAGAAATCTCTGCGTCCATTTCATCAACCCATAAATCCCTGACGGTAACAACGGCCTGATGAATGTAATCAGGAATAATATCCATAATGCCAATCTCAGAAGCATACAAACCGGCAACACCAATAATCGCCAGTCGCTTCAACATTCGCCGCCCTTCACTGGGCAAGTCCAAATCTTGCTTTATATTCTCTTCAAATGTCGTGACATTCTTCTGCAACTCATCAACAAACGCCTGCATACCCCGTTCAGAAATCTGGGCTGAAATCCAGCTAACAAAGGCTGGCCCGGCAGTACCATAATACTTGCTGCAATCATCCTTATACTTGCTGACAAAATCCCCCCGCTGATCTCTGGTTTCAAACTGCGGATCGGACACCACACCCCCTTCAGTAGTATCGCATCGAATATCAGGAAGTCTGTGACGCTGCCCGCCCTTTTGTTCTTGCCCTGCGCTTCGCATTACCTGCTCAATAGTCAACTCTCCGGTAGAGATAAGAATATTGTGCCAGGTAGGTTGCTTGCGGATACCGCCTTCCACCTGTGAACGACCTTTAGGAACACCACCCGTTAACAGATAAATAGCCTCGCCAATATATTCAGGCTTGGTTCCACCAATTTCATCCAGGCATAAAAGAATATCGTTGTGTAACTGGGCATAAGCTTCAAGCCCGTTCACTGTCGCCTTCCACTTTCTGATACTGGTTCTGTCGGCATAGGTAGCAGGGTCAGAACCATCCCCCCATACGGTAGCAGCACCCTGAGCAACCGCCGTTTTACCCGATGAAGTATCGCCGCAAAAATGAAAACCGCCGGTCTCACCTTTCGCCAGCTTGTTCAGTGGTCCGGCAAGCCCTGCAAGAACACCGAACAATAACAGCGGGTTCTTCTTTGCCGACTCAGCAATATGCTCTTTCCATCCCTTCAACGTACCCTTGGAAGTCAAAGACTTTGCATCCTGCTGTAACACTGGCTGATAAAAAACCTCCTGCTCTGTTTCAGCTCTGCCCAAAACCACCTCAGGCATAACAAAACAGGGAGGGTTGGTTCCTTCAAACCAACCGATTTTATCGGCTGTCCAGCCAGACTTTCCGCACCATTTAGCCATCTGGTCAAGATAACGGTTCACCATTTTTTCTTTACCGGCAATCAACGGCATACCTTGCGCCCGCAGAATCTTACCCACTGCGCCGCCACTGTCTGAAAGAATGGTGGTCGGAAAACTAACGGTTATTTCTTTGCGATCATAGTTATAAAACTTAACCACCAAAGAAAATTCCCCATACAAATCTTTTGACCTGGCATGAACCCAGATAGGATTCTGGGCAATAATTTCACCCGGTTGTGAATCAGAGCCACCAACATGTAAATCACCTGTTACCGGATTAATCCAGTAATAACTTCCGGTCTCCGGCCATGGCTGATTATCAGGATCAAACAAAGGTTGTGCTGGCTGGATTGGACTCTCCATCATATGGCAACTTCGCATCTTGCGTGACTTCTTCTTTTCTTCAGATTTCTTTTTGCCTTCCTCAATAGGAACTACATTTCCACCTTGCCGCCTGCCCTTAGGCTCATAAATGTTTTCAGTACCTTCTATCGCCTTGTCGATAGTCATCCATCCATAGGTGGTATCCCTGCGCTTGGAGTCCCACTTCTCCCGCATCAGTCCAGACAACCGGAAAAGTCTGTCCATCTGCTCCCGATCCTTGGCAGTCCAGAACGCCAGCTTCTGACATAACGCCAGGTCTGCCCGATTCTGATCATTGCCATAGGCTGACATATCACCACCGAACAACTGGTCAAACTCTGCCGCCTTCTTTGATTTGCTGATAACTTCAAGCAATTCAGAATCACTAAGGCTTATAGAAACAGGAGCGACCGCCCGTTTGTTCACAGATTTTTTTGGCGGTTCATTGCTGGACAGTTGTTCAACATATTCCTGATAAATCTCTTCAAACGCCTGCTGATCCTGATTCACCAACGCGCTGGTATCTGCAACCCGCTGGCCTGTTACCGTAAAAAACCGTTCCTTGTCGTAAACTTCTATTTCCTGATTCTCATCCAGCTTTCGTTTACAACGGGTTCCCGGTTTCTTTCCTTTTACGATGATATGCAAACCATTGCCGGAAGGAGACACTTCCGTAAAGCTCTGGAGCTTTTCAATAATCTCTCTGGCTAAAGCACTGGGCGCACCATCCATCATGCAATGGTCAATGTCGATACCAACAAACGGGTCTTCAGCACTGAAGACAAAACCAATGCCGTTAAACCTGCCCTGAAAAGTTTTAGCCGCCTGAACAGCATCTTCAATAGTTCCCCAGTTACCGGAATCAATTGCTCTCGTTCCGGTTTTGTTGCCTGTAACGGGCGAGTAGGGAACTTTGCGCGGCTTCTTATCGCCCTTGTACTGCTCAAACCGCCAGACAACCCACTGGGGATAACCTTTCAACTCATCCGGAATACCGGATAACTTTACGGACTTCCCTGTCCCTTTACTTTGTTCCGCTGTCATGATGCTTTCTCAATCTGGTAAATATCGTTGTAATCCAGCTCAATACCGTGTTCGCCAAACACCTCTATCAACTGGACTGCATTAGGCCGATGGGGAAATAACTCACCGATAGACCATTTGTGAACTGTGCTTCTGCTCAGTCGCAAAGCATCCTGAATAACTCTTGGACGAATGGTTTTATTTTTAAGGTGGTACTGAAGAACCGTTCCAGATTCATCGTTGCTAGCCTCAAGCTTATTTGTTGCTGCATGGTTCATGGGGTTACTCCTATGCGCCTTTTCTTCTCTTAGGGGATATAAATCCCTATAATAAGAAGTAATAAAACTTTAATTGTGTTTATAGAATCTACATAAGGTAGGTTTCAAAAACTCAAAAACAATGGGGTGATAATCATGGAACTGCCTGGAAAAAGAATCCGGGAACTGCGAAAACAAGCGGGATACTCTCTCAGGGATTTTGCTTCCCGATGCAATCCACCTATGGACTACACCACCGTAGGCCGGATAGAAAGAAACATGGGATACACTGGCGACAGCCTTGAACGCTTTGCTATAGTACTGGGCTGTGAGGTCTCTGACTTCTTTCTGCCAGATAGTCTGGCAAGGTTTACAGAACTGCCCCCACAAATGCGCGAGCGTGTCGCTCTGTATATCAATGATCTTGCCGACGCTGCCAAAAACCGTACTGCCTGAATCCATCCTTTCTTACCCTCTTCCTTCCTGAACAGCTTTCTCAAGTCCGTGAGGATTTGAGAAACGCTATCTTTTTCACTTGTTGATTTGAAATCTACACTAAGTGTGGATACTATAACTACACATCGTTTTATGCAACCGCATCACAAGCGAAAGAATGGAAACCAGTGGGGTTGATATGAGCACAGAATTTTTACCGATGCTGACGGTCAAGGATGTCAGTAACCGTCTTGGCATGAGCATCAGCTTTGTTTATCAGGAGCTTCGTTCAGGCAAGTTGGAGCATTACCAGCTTGGCAAAGCCTATGGAGCAATCCGTGTATCTGAAGAACAGTTTTCCTGCTATCTGGAAAGCTTCGTCAAAGGTAAGAAGAAAGCCCAGCGCAAACCTTTAGCCACTGACCTGCCAATGCCCGTTAACAGAATGTCGGCTGAACTGAACAGCCTTTTCAAAAACGGAGCTCCAGCATGAGGTCTACCAGAAAGAAGCCATGGAAGAAGACAAAAACACCCGATGGCTGGAAGTATAAATTTGACTTCCAGGACTTAACCTGGGGCATCACCCGCAAGCGAGCCACCTTTAACACTGCTTCAGAATGTGAGGCATACCATGAGGCGCTTCTGGAAGAAGCCAAGAAACAGGCTAAGGGAGAAAAGCCAACCCGCTACTTTGGTCAGGCAATGATTCGCTATCTGACCCAGACCAGAAATAAAAAGCTGTCCAGTGAATCAGATAAAAGCAACGCCCTTGCCCTGCGCTGGCCTTATCAGTTTGAAGGAGACTGGTACTTGCTGGAAGATTTGCCGCTGGATGACTCTGAAAGCGGTATTGTTGCCGGGTTTAAGAACTATCTGCATGATCTGTCGTTTGTGGTTAAACGCTCCTACCTTCGCAAACGCATGTATCACCTAAGGAAAGAAGACAATGGCAGCTTGCAATGGTACGAACAGCCAAGCCCAACTGAAGGCGAAAGACCACCAGTAAGAACTCCGGTAGATAACCATATTCTGGTTAAAAAGCTCGATGCAGCAAAAGGCAGAGGCCCATTCTCTCAGACTACCTTGCATCAAAGACAAACCCTGCTGAATACCATTTTGGGAAAAGCAAAAACAGACTGGCGCTGGATTGATACCGACCTTGCCGAGTTCATCAACGAAACCAAGCCCAACAAAGGCATCATCAATTTCATCCTGCCCAAAGAGTTGGAAAGGCTGATTGAAAACACCGATGACATGTTTGGCTACCTGATCAGGGGAGCCGCTTATATCGGATGGCGACAGGCAAACCTTGTCGGCCTGACATGGGATCGTGTTGTCTGGCCAAAAACTGTGATCAATGACGACGGTGAAGAAATCTATGTACCAGGTTATCTCTACATTCCCGAACGGGAAGACATGGCACTGATAGATACATCAAACCGGGAAGGAAGAAGAGTAAGAACCAAGAACGGCGACCCGTTAGAAACCATTATGACCGAGCGGATAGAAACCCTGCTCAGGAAACTAGCGCAAGAGAAGCACCCGGAATCAAACGTAGTCTTTCATCGCGGCGACGGTCAGCACTGGGGAGACTTCAAGAGACGTTGGAAAACCCTCAAGCGCAAAGCAGGTATAGACCCGAACTTCCGCTGGCATGACCTGCGCCATACATGGGCAACCCACCTGATTAACCAGGGAGTCAGCAAAGACATTATCAAGGAAGAACAGGGCTGGAAGGATGACAAGATGGTGGATCGTTACGCCCATATCCAGCATGACGCGCGTTATGCAGAGCTTCAGGCAGCATTTAAAAAGCAGGGGTAAACCATGACTAAAGAGCAACATGATTTTTTTGCAATGCTTGATAACTATCAGCGTATTAGCAAATTCTGGAATCGTGAAAAGCTGTCTTTGGATATACCAGAGTTAAAGCAGGAACTGAATCAGCTTAGTAGCGGTGAGCGCCATATGGCTAATTTCTTTGCGTCAGTCTGGCTGGATGAATCAGAAAGCTTTCCTTTTGACATATTAGATAGTCTTAAAACCACTGATAGTAAAGCCCAAAGTGTCATTCTCAAATGGTTAATAGACCCTTTCTTTCCATAGGGATTAATTGATGTACTTAACAACTGCAAGCTATGGAATCCCATGAAAAAGCTAACAGCCCCTTTTGAAAAGGGGCAACAGGTAACTACCGGATTTTATCCGATAGAAAAAGATTTACTAAGAACAGTGACCCGATGCTATCAGGCAAAAAGCTGTGATTCTGGCTGGCTGATGGATACCGTCACTGAAAAAGGCAAAGAGCTACAAGCCATTGACTCTAACTGGTATCAGTTATCTGGAGAAAAAAGTGAACGATGAACATGATGACGTTTACGTAGAGCCTGTCTGTACTCGTTGCGGTTCCCCAGATTGTGACGGTGTAAAAAACTGCGAAGTATGCGGAGAAGACACCGACTGCGATAAAGAGTTTTGCATCAACTGCGTGCAAGACCACATTGAAGAAATAACGAATGATCCAGACTTTGACCCGTCTTACAAAGGAGCGTGTTAAACCATGATGATGCAGGAACTCATAGAAACCTATGGCCCAAACTCTGCACCCGCAGAGTTTGGCGTAACCCTGATCGACACCCATACCCATAATTTTGCTGTGCTGACTGAGCTTAACTGCAATCCGGGTATGTCAGTCACCAATGCCGCCGCCTGTTACATCAACCAGGTAAACAGTATTTACGGGCTGGATAGAGACACCATCTATATAGAGCAATACGAAGGCAGAACCGATCTTGTTCGGATCATTCCTGCATTCAATAACAACGGACATTGCTACAACACCAGCTGGCAACCATTGCCAGCCAACATCAAAGACTTCCTAATCCTGAACCTGAAGGCTGAATAATCATGTCCAAAGAATGTTACGAACCCGTACATAATCCAGCAAAATATACGTTAATTGCCAAAAAGTGGCTGGATGAAGATCCTATCTTTTTGGACACAGAAACATCCGGCCTCGATGAAACCGCCGAGATAGTAGAAATCGGCATCATTGACATAAACGGAGAACCACTTCTGGAAACATTCATAAAACCACACAACCCCATTCCGAAAGAAGTTACCAAAATTCATGGCATCACCAACGAAATGGTAAATGACGCACCCTATTGGTCAGAAATCCATGAACAGTTCTGCAATATCATCAAAGACCGAACGCTCATCATATACAACCGTTCCTATGATGTACGCCTGATAGATCAAACCATAAAAGCCAGCATCGAAAACAAAGCACTAGAAGAAGAATCCCAGAACTGGGACAAAGACAAGCGCATATTGTGCGCCATGAAACTATTTGCCACCTACTACGGAATATGGGACGAATACCACGAAGACTGGAAATGGCAAAAACTCACCGCCGCCGCCCACCACATGAACGTAAAAACAGAAGGCAAAGCACACCGGGCAGTCACAGACTGCCTGATGACTCTGGGCATTATTCAGGCTATGGGAGAGAAAGCGAAAGAAGAGCAAAAAATAAAAACTGTCTGCGATATGTAATCTCTATTATTTTTTGTCATACAACCCATAAGGATTTTTATCTTGCCCAGAAGCATCAATTCCTTCATAAAAGCCTGCTTCATACTCAAGACAAAGCTCAAGCTCTTTATATGGCCAGGACTCTGGTTCAATTTTATTTAAATTTTCAGGAGCTGCTTGGGAAGCGAGACTTTTACCAGCGTACCAGCCACTCTTTCTGGCAAGCCTACGGCGATCCTTTGTGATCCTCATACAAAACAAGCCACAAAAAAACAGAGAGCATCATTATAGACAAAAAAACCCGGAGATTATTCCGGGTTTTTTTTATGACCTTTTAATCAGGCTGCTTTTTTATATTTTTTCTCATTCTCCGCCATATGAGCACCATAAGCCTTATCTGCAAGCTCTTCTACTCTGTCCAGTAGCCGGAAAATCTCTTTTGCAATTTCCTTCTTGGTCATTGTTTTCACAGGAAGCTCCCCTTATCCATCTCTGCGATTAACGTTTTTAACTTTATTTCGTCATTATTTTCTATAGCTTTAGCAACATCAGCAACAAATCTGGCATAATCTCTTGCCTTAACACATGTCCACTGATGTTCTTTCAGGTCATCCTCTTCTACCAGAAAGTCAATGAGACTACAAATTTTTGTTAAATTCTCTGCCATCTCTGCATAACTCGGATTCTCTTGTTTTAGTATATCAATGCTGAAAAGCTTTGCATTTCGAAGAACCCGACTGCTAACCTGTATCACCCTATCGTATATTTTTTGAACTACATCTGATGCTTCATCGGTCTTAACAGCGTACATAATCCCTTCCCGCTAATATTATACTATCTCCAAATTCTCAAAATATCACTATTCCGTCAACACATTCTCATTAGAAAGTCAAAGATCATGACATGCAGCAAAACAAGCTATGAATACAAGACGATGAATTAAATAAACCCAATTACAACTGTAGTTATGAAAACCACGAAAATGGTCAATGATCAAACAAATGAAGTGTCATATACGAGACATAACCACACTATTTTACAGGTATTTTGTATATACTCTCATAATGCAAACCCCGCATAGACAGTGGTTTTCAAGACCGCATCGCGAGCTTGTAATCAGTGGGTCCCGAGTTCGACTCTTGGTGCCGGCACCAGACACCAGAAGGGCTTCCTAATCAGGAAGCCCTTTTTTTATGCCTTTAAAAAAGTGCTGATGTCATGTCTGCGACATGAGTCATTAAGCTTGTCACTAAGCCTATGCAAGCTTTCGTGGATTTCATTTCAAAAAACGCCCGTTCGTTGACGTTATTATCGGGACTACATTCCCGTAATTTTCATCAATATCCATTTTGTATTCAGACATTGTGAAAACAGATTCTCTTAACCAGAATTCGGCAGCCTGGCACTTGTCTTTCTCATGGTAATTTTTGGTGGACTCCAGAGAGTCAGCAACAATTTCTACAGAGTACATGGCTTTGCCGAAGCTCATAGCTGGATTGTCAGTGTTTTGTTTCATGGATCAACCCCAGAAACTGGTGAATCAAAAAGCTAATTAAAAATCAGCGACTTGATTCTACAGAAACAGGGATTACGTTATAATTTTTAAATAGTTATAAAGCTATTCAGCATTATATTCTGGCTTCTGGCTTCTGGCTTCTGGCTTCTGGCTTCTGGCTTCTGGCTTCTGGCTTCTGG
>JAAHTG010000471.1_pt2 | contig 18299 bp, 29 predicted proteins | sample 6116081 | NCBI WGS metagenome assembly JAAHTG01 (sample SAMN13939989, study PRJNA603662) | sponge metagenome | isolation source: marine sponge | host: Mycale hentscheli | place: New Zealand | collected 2005 | reverse complement strand
GAACATATGATGTAGAAGCCCCAGAACCGTCTGCAAAAAGAATGGCGAATTGACCTTGTGCAACCTCGGCAGAGCGAGAGGCGCTAAATGTACCTTGGAAAACCACAACGTTGAATGCCGAGGCAGTGTCGTTATACATCATGTAAACACGGGCGTTATTATCACCCTCAAGTTTTAAATGTGTGTCTGCTGTTAATGTTCCTGAAGACGTTAAACGAATAGCCTTATAATGCCCTATCGAAAGAAGGGCCGAGGCAGAAAGAGGCAACACGTATGGGCGTGAACTACTACCTTCAGTACCTGATCCCGTGGTGTCTAGGGTTTGAATGTCCAGCGTATAAAACCCGTTTGACGCACGATCAATAATATCAAAGTTGTTATTGGTACTATCGCCCCATGTTCCAGACTCATCGCCCGTACCAATTTTCTTAATGTTATTAGAGGGGGTATAAGTTGGCATAGTTTTTCCTCAAATATTTTTTATATTTATATCATCTAATTTTTTTTAATCAACCACTGCTTAAGTTTGGTTCAATTGAACCAAACTACTAAACAGGTATCCTTACCCAAGCTGTAGAAGGTGTTGGAGTTATAGGGGTAAAACTCGGCGTTTGGGAGGGTGCTATTCCTGCAAAGCTTGCAGACTGTGCTGGGCTAATAGGCGAAAAACTAGGTGTTTGAGACGGAGCAATTGGAGTAAAGCTAGAGGACTGATTAGGTATTATTCTAGACCAAATAAAGACTGTGCCAACAGCACCCGTAGCAGTGATATCGTCGTTATTAATAGAAACCGTGACACCCGCGCCCTCGGTTACCGTTACATCATTAACCGCACCTGTCGGGTCTATGGTTGTGAAAGCAATGTTTATACCTTCGTAGGCACTTAAATTGCCCACCATATAGGTGCTCATCGGGCCTTCTATATATGCAGTGATCGCCGCAGAAGAAATCCCTGCTTCCCATTGCGCCGCCGCAATACTATCAAAAATAGTTACAGAGCCGTTATTGTCTATATCACCGAGTTCTCTGCCATTAACGTCAACGTTAAAAAGAGTTTCTTCTGGCTCAATATTTAGAGATGCCCTAGCTATAGGTGTGGATAAATTGTTGGTAGTTCTTGCAATTTCTTGACGGTTATTAACTTCAACAACCTGACCCGTCTCAATTGTCGTACCTGTGCCAACAACGCCCGTAGCAGTAATACCGATATTATCAACGTCAATAACCTGATCCGTCTCAACGGTGACGCCCGTCCCAACCGCACCTACCCCCGTAGGAGAATTGAAAATAAGTCCAATACCCGCTGGCCCAAACGAACTGAAGTTCGCTATCATGTAGTCGTTCATCGGGCCTGAGATGTAGCTGGCATAAGCCAACGGGAGGATTGCGCTATCGTTGTCCCACTGCAAAGCAACCGATACATCGTTAGCGTTTACAAATGTGTCATCGTTTAGATCGCCAAGTTTTCTGCCGTTAACAACTGTGTTAAAAAGCGTAGCTTCCGGCTGGAAACCCGCTGTAGTCCTGCTAATGGCCGGAGTTAAATTGGCAGGAGGGAATGAAACTTGTGCAATCTGAAGGCGGTTATTAACGGCAACCAATACCGATTTACTAGAATCACCAGTTGAAGCTAAAGTAGCACCAGCAAGGGGAGAAAAACCAAGCATTTTAAACCCTCCTAAACAACCGTTACATTTCCATTACTAGACGCTAAATCTGTGTTTGTACTGGGAAAGGCTCTTCCGGGTCCGAATATGATTCTAACAGCCCCCTGACCGCCATCGCCACCAGTACCGCTAAAAACACTTGAATTGCCACCGCCACCGCCACCATATAGTCCTCCCACTTGGTTGGATGTGGGGTTAGTGCCGCCTGAACCACCTCCCGCTTGGACGTTCGCACCGCCTTGAGTTCCGTTAGAACCCGCACCAAATATACCTACACCACCGCCGCCATAACTTTCATAAACTGACGTACTCCAGCCACCGCCACCGCCACCATCACCACTATACGAGGGTTGACCAGAAGCGCGGTTCCAACCTTCACCGCCACTAAAAGTGTATCCTGCGGCTCCCCCACCTCCTGCTGGGCCATTGCCATTAGAACCACTACCCAGACTCCGACCGCCTACATTAATAACTGCACCAGCATAACCTCCTGTTGCACCCCCACCTCCTGTTATATTAGCATTGTATCTTCCGGGGTCCCCACCTGCGGCAGTTAAAAGACCAAAGGAAGAGCTACCCCCCGCCGTGCTACCAGTGCTGTATGCTCCACTTTGCCCACCCGTTGCCACATTGACTGTAAATACCTGTCCGGGGGTTACTGAAATTGCGGGTACATACACAAGACCGCCGCCACCACCACCATTCATTCTATATGAATAGGTTGAGCTACTGTTATTATAATACAGACCGCCACCACCGCCGCCAATACACACAACGCTAATGCTATTGCATTGTGCTGGCACTGTGAATGCGTGACTCCCCGTAGTAGTGTATTGGAACTCACCGACAGCAGGAGGAAGAACGTTGGCATCCGTGTAAGTCTCCGTAACGTCCCATGATCCGCTGGACGGATAGTCATTCCCACCCTTCTTGCCAATAACCCCACCTTGTTTGCGCCAAATACTCATCTAAATCACGCTATAGATTCATAGCTGCAAAGAATGTCTAAAGCCGAATTTGCACTAGCTAACGCATTAACTTTTCCAGCCTCATTGATATACAGCCCTTGGTCTTTTGTTAGAACAACCAGCGTAGTTGCTGCCGGAACATTTATACCATCAGCTAATAAAAATACATCTGATCCAGACGTATAAATCCTAACATCAACCGTGGCGTCAGAAGCCGTTTTGTTTGCAACCGAAATACTGTTAAGTTTATACACGGTGTTGCTTGGGACAGCGGTTATAACGTCAGCATAGGATGTAGTCAACGTAGCGCCCTGAGTCACGCCGAGAATGGTGCTGGCAGTCGCAATGTTTGGATTAGCCATCTATTCGCCCTCATAATCATGAGCTTCTATTCGTAGAAGTGTTGTTCCATTGTAAATAACGGCGGGTTTATATAAAACCTCTAATGTTTTTTTTACATCAAAAGCACCCTCTTCGTACAAAAGTCCTTGAACATCTTCATGTGTCTTGCCCTGATCAGGGTGCTGCAAATAGTCAACAGCAAAAGCTTCAAGCTTTAAAGAATCGGTCACTTCTACTGTTAAACTGGTCCGATACAACGTCATAATTTACCTACCAAACACTAAAGACAACGCGGTTGCCTTAGCAAAATCATCTTGAGTAGCACCTATAAAAACAGTCCCCGCAGAGGTTACAGTGATTGCAGAGCCTGAGTTGCTACTTTCGGTGGGGGCGCGAGATAAGGTAGTTCCGCTAGACGTATAAACACCAACGCCTATTTCAAAATCACTCCCTTCTTCTATAACATATCTGACAGAGTTGCCGTCTGAAACCCCAGAAGAGGCAAACGTCTGAAACCCCGTATCCGCAGCATTTAACGTCAAGTCCCCTGTGCCGCCCCCTGCAACACTGGTGATCGTCATTTTTGCTCTATTCGTCAAAAGGGGCATTACTGTATCCGAATAATTGCATCACTGGCGTTAACCGTGGGAAAAACAATACTAAAATCTCCGCTAGTTGAAGACTTGTTTCCACCAAAGTTTAAAACAACCACGGAGTCCGTGGTGCCACTGCCACCATTAGTCTCAGTGTTGTATATCAAAGCACCCGCCGCTGTTATCGTAGAACTGGGAAAAGTAAGAGTTGAAAAACTTGTAAAAGCTGTGGTTCCAGCCCCACCATCTGAAGGCGTTACATTGGTTAGGGGATTCCCCCCAGCAGTGTAATTCGTACTCCCACCACTCGCGGCTTCATTGGCGGTTGTGTAATTAGTGGTCGCTGCGCCTAGCGTGGCGGTTTCTTGAAACAACGCTAAGTAGAATATGTGAGCGCCGTTGGTAAAGTTGTGCTGACCTTTCAGTAATTGCACTTTGAAAGACGTGCACATCGCTTGAGTAATAGCCATTACAGCCTCCGAATAAGTTTAGAAAGGTCAGGATGACCCGCATCTTTTATTGCATTACATACCGTAGTACGGTCACTTTTAATAGCCTCTTTCATGTAAAAAGCTAATATCGATTCAATGTGGTTCCGATACTCTCGCGCCTGATCCCGTATAACGGGAGGTGCAGAGTCCGACACAGAAACAATCTGCGCGGCACAAAGGGATGCAATTTCTTCTGGAGTATGTCCACGATTTTTAGTGGTTATAACCCTTACACTTCCAACTTCAATTTCTGATGAAATGTTCATCTAGGCTCTCCATCCCTGTAACTATCCCTCTTGCTGAAAGCGTCTATTACTGACAATTGCTTTAATGCAGATTGATATCTTTCCTTATAGTCATTCATTATTTCAGTATCACCCTTCATGAATGTGTAAGCCTCAACCAGTGATCCATATAGAAGAACTGTATCAGCATTATTACCCAACCAAGATGTCTGTGATGTTACTATAGACGGCGGCTCATAGTAGTAATGAAGTTCCACAACGTAATTAGCATTAGGAGTTGGCCCTAAAATGAAGTGGCCTTCAGTGGATGTTGCTATGTTATCACCATCAAATTGAGCGTAATAAAGGGGCTTTCCTTGAGTTGCTGATACAGGGAAGCCTTCTCTTATAAAATTCACATCCTTGTCTAAAAGGTAGCTATACTCCGCTGTAGTGGGATCAATTATAGCCATAGACGCTACAGCTAAAAAATCGGAAGGACGCTGTAAATACTGATTTCCTTGAGTTGCGCTTCCAGTACTATTAGCCCTAACCTCAGGTATAGTTACAGTCCTGAATATGCGTTGTTCAGCTTGTTGAATGAACGTAGGAATTAAAGAAACAAATGTTGTTTCTTCATTCTCCGTATAATTCTTTATCGCCGCTGTAAGCTCTGTATAGTTCATCACTCAGCCTCATTGTATAAGTTGTCGAATATCTGTGTGACATCTAATGTGTAATCTAAATTAGATTTAGAATAATGTATATGCTGAGAAGGCTTAAAGTCTGGTGCGCCTTCTCCTGTTTCAAACCAAGCTGGATGGGTGACCCTTACCCTATTATTTGGTAGGGCAATGACATTACCCGTCCAAGGACCAGCATCTAGCAGTTGCAACACATGAGCCTGTTTGTGCTGCGCTGGATCATCAGCAACATCAGTGCCTGTGTAGTCTACGGTAAACATATACTTTGCGGGAAAGAAGTCACCAGAGACCTTAGCCATCCAAGGGCAAGGCATAGCCCTATCTAGGGTGTATACGGAATGCGTGTGAGAAGGACAGTCCCAAGGCTGGGCGTCATGTACGGGCATACACTCAGGCCACTCAGAGAGCGGCTCATCGGCTACTAGAGCCGTTATAGGCATTCTAGCCCACATAGCCCCGCCGTGTACGTTCTCATCGTCTGTATCGTCCGTCTCACTGCCTGTGAAGATGACCTGAAAGCTCAAGCATCTATTTGGCATTGTAGTGACAGCTATAGCCATAGCGTGAAGGAATTCGCCGTGGTAACGCTCATGATTGACCGTATACTCACGACGAACCCAACATTTAAAGTGTGGTATGTTTCCTTGCAAGAAAGCCATTTTGGTTCAATTGAACCTTTCTACCCGTTGCGTGTAAACTTTTGAGGACGAGCTGCACCGCTACCTCTAGCGACACCACCTCTAGACATGGCCTTTACCTTGCCACCCTTAGCGTAGCCCTTCTTCATCATCTTGCCGCCGCCCATCTTTTTAGTGACAGCACCACCAGACTTCTTCTTAGCTACTTTGCCTCCAGCTTTAAGTTTCATTCCAAACATCTTACTCATGCGCTCTTTGGCAGCTTTATTTTTTTCAGATGGGGTTGATCCAGCTTTTCCTTCTCTAGCTTCAACCATAGAATTTTCACGAGCTATAAGTTGCTTCTTGCGCCTTGCGGCTTGTTGAGCCTTCGTAAGCGACCCGCCTTCTTTTTTCTTAGTGACAGCGCCACCCTTTGAGTAACCCTTTTTCTTCATAGCCATGTTAAAATCTCCTATGGTGTGTTAGACGTATCGTCTTTTAAGCTATACTATTGTTATATTTCCAACCATACCGCTGTGGCTGGTACATTGATATACTAAAGAAGAGTCGGAAGGCTCATGCGGAACGATGAACTGTGTTAAGCCTGTAGTGGAATTATAGTTGTCAGTTACACCCGTTGTGAAAGCAGAACCACCTGACGATACTCTTATCTGCAAAGGATGACTGCCTACATTAGCCGTATTATCTAAAAGATAAGTATGACCTTTGTAGAAAGTAAAGTTTGGATTGTCCCCAGATGTAGCTCCTGGACCAGTAAATGTATAAGCAGTTGATCCGTTTACACCCGCAGTGTATTTAGTCACAGGTCCAGTTGTCTCATCATTTAATCTAACCCATACCCCACCATGAGCGAAATACAATCCCCCTGTCGCGTGAACATGCGCTACTGCGCCATGATATGTACCCGCGCTAGGTAAGTCGCTTAAATTGGCGTAATAAAAAACAATCTTATTGGCTCCAGAACTCACATTAATAAGACCGTTACCGTCTATTATATCTGTAAGTGTAGAGCCGTTTCCAATAGCGGCATATATCTCAGTAAAGTTTGCATTTATTTTAGTGGCTCCAGAACGAAGAGTGTCTCCACTCCCATCATTTGCACTGCTTCCTATTCCTACGCTTTGTAAGGTCATGTCTTATCCTTCATCAAAAGTATCTGTTGTTGAATCTAACGTAATAGACGTACTGTCAAATCTTGGAGCATTTCCTGCAAGAGGGGTGTTTACTGTAACGCCTCCAACAGACCCGGTCATTAATATATTGCCACCCACTGGGTTCCAACCAAACAATCCACGGCTTTCCAGAAGAGACCTGTCTGGCCTTGGATTTCTTAAAGATTGCGGATCAAATATTTTCAACCGACCTAAAAAGTTTTGAGGCTGATCACCGTCCCATACATCAGGCCCAACTAAAAACCCTGTAGGTGCGCCGTTTCTATACTCTTCTTTCAGCTCATGCAGAGGGTATCTGAAACCCGTCTTGTCGCAAAAGCCAAATGCGTATTTACCCTTTGCAAAAGACATTTAGCCCCCAGTAACAAATGTGTTGAAAGGAACGAACTTAATAGATGCTGTTTCTGTATCTTCATTTGCAGCAAGTTGAAACTGAAATTCATACTCTTGTTTCAGAGCTGATGCCATATTCATAGCCTGAGGTTTCTTCTGAGCTATATAATAAGCCAAACCAGCCACCAGAGCGGGTATAAAGCGCGGTGGGATAGCAGCCGACCCTGATATGCCTGAGGACATGCCGTCTATGCCTACCAGCCTGTAATAGGCCACTGTATAGGCCTCTGTGCTGTCTGGAACGGGCCACAGAGTGAACTTAGTGTCAGTTGCCTCTCTTTGTACATAAATCTGTGTAGGACGGCCTGTGGTGTTCTTATTTGTCTGCTGCGCGTATGTAGCTACACTGGCCCTCTCAAGGGACGTATCAACCTGATTGGTGCCTGTGCCTGTTCTCAGTTGATGCTCTATGAGGTCTATGGTGTCAGACGGCATTGTATATGTCGCAGTACCAGCGGTAAGAGCCAATGTGCCAGCAGATATGGTAAATAAGTTTAAACCCCTGTTCTGCCATTCCAATGTAAGAATATTCAAACTACGGCGTATAGTTTTTAAATCATAACCAGAACGCATCTCAAGGCCAACGCGCTCGTATGCTTCTTCAAATAACTCTGCTAGGTCTGGAACTACAACAGTCATGGCTTCTTCGCTTTCTTTCTACGTTTCCCGCTTGCGGTGGTAGACCATTTAACCCTTTTAGAGCTGGTTTTTTTTGATGCTTCAGATTTTGTTATCTTTGATGCTACTTTCTTAGGCCTACAAGCTGGGTAAGGCCTTTTGGACTTTCCCTTGGCAGACTTTCTGCCACAAGCTTTGCCTGTTTTGACATCTCTCCAATCTTCACCAAACCATTTTCCAAGACCACCCTTGGCACTAGGTTTTTTTGCTTTTGCTTTTGCCACGGGACGCTACCTTGTTGTTTCCACCAGACCAACCGCCGCCTTTGGATTTATACCATTTTGAAGCCCAAGCATTTGCATAAGCGGAAGGATAAACATCGAACTTCTTCTTAGCGGCTGATTTGGCTCTAGACCATAATGCAGGATTGCTAGGCTTTGCGGCTGACATTAGATTTCTTCCTTTTACTTTGATAGTTTCTACTTCTGTTTGCACTTCTGGACTCTACAGTGACACCATCTGCATTAGAGCCACCCTTGCTTAAAGCTACTTTATGACTGATGTCTTTACCTTCTCTTTTGTCGGCCTTGCCATTGCCATTAAGGTCAGCACTTGTGCTGTCCATCTTCCTTCTAGCCCGTTGGCGTTCCATTCTATCTGAATGTTCGCCTCTGGCCTTTTGGGTTCTGTACTCTTGCCGATAGTCTCTGACCCGACCCTTCATTAGACCATACGGCCTTTTGTCTTGCCTTTTCTACAGATACCATCGCCCCTTCCAGATTTTGAAACACCGCCACCAGCGTTCATCATTGTGGGCGAGATAACCCTTGTGGAATAATCACTTCCAACAGTGGGAGTACCAGCACCACCAGCACCACCAGCAGCAGCAGCAGCAGCAGCTTGTCGTTTTTTCTTTTGACGAGAGTTTATGTAGCCAAATATTGGGCTAACAAATCCGACACCGCCAAGTTTTCCGTCTTTTAACTTATCTGCCATTTTGGCTACAAACATACCCATATCTATCTCCTAACATTTCCATCTTTTTCTAGCCTGTCTTAAACGACTATTCGGGTCTTTCGCTGCCTTGGGAAACTGCTTCATTTGTCCAGCAGAACGAGCGCAGAATGACTTACGTCTTTTAGCGTCCTTGCTACCTTTTTTAACCTTACCTGTAACAGCAGTTTTTAATTTAGACCCAGGATTTTTACGTCTATAAGCAGCGACACCCGCCTTAGTCATTCCCGCCCCAGACTTAGTGGAGCGAAAATTCTTTTTGTTGCGTTTTGGCATTTCACCTTTTGACGCCATAATAGTTTACTCTATGAGCAGGGTCATTACATTGCCAGTGCCTGTGAAGGCAGAGACAAAACAACCATTGTCAGCAAGTATTCCATCATTGGGGATGTATACGTCATTCCAACCTACAGGCAGGGTTAGCTGAAGTATAATCTCACCCGTAGCACTACCACTACGAATGGTAAAAGCCGCAGCCGCAGCAGCGTTAACTAAAACACCCTGAAGCCTACCGCGTGATGGGCCTACAAGAGCAGCAGTATCGCTTGCCGCAAAATTGTAAGCTCTGACCTCTTGACCAGCCATTTACTTACTCCTTATGGAAGGACGGGTGTATTAAACGCTTGTGCATACATTACTGTAATGCGAACAGAACCTGCGTTAGTGGCAGCAGAAGACGTTACAGTCAAACGGATGTCTGATGTGCCAGTATTACCCCATTCTAAGGTTCCACCACCGCCAGCACCTAAAGCTTTGACGCCTACCGTTGTTCCTGACGCAACTGTATTAATAATTGTATTTGCATTACCACCAACTTGCCCAACACTAATGTTGGTTGTGGCGTTAGCAGCAGCTACAAGATCAATGATACAGTTAACGATCTTTGAATTTGCTGGAATGACGATATCTGTAACCACCGCCGCAAGCGCACCACCCGCTAGGCTCTGCACTGTGTCTTGACACATTACAACATAGCCCACATTGGCGATATCAGTGCCTATGGTAGTTCCGTTTGTTGTTCTAATAGTACCAGCCCGAATCGGGCCTGAAAAAGTAGTCGTACCCATGTTGATCTCCTGTCTGGGTTAAGTCAGATACTTAGTGCATCTGTCAGGGACAGGATAACAATACAATAGATTATAAAAAAAAGAAAGGGCGCTTTGCAGTGCGAAACCTGACCAGCGCCCCTTCAGTTTGGTTCAATTGAACCTAAACACCCGGTGATCCGTAGATACCAAGTGGGTCAGATACACCGAAGCTGTAACGCTCCCGTGCCTTATAGCGAACATTGCCCGTATCAAAGTCACCGTCCATAGACGTTGTCATTGGTGTACGCTCAAAGTGCTTCATTCCGTTAGGAATGTCTGTCGTAAGGAAGAACGCATCTGCGTCTGTCAGATAGTGGTTGACAGTATAACCCTCTGGGATGGACCCATTGGAGTTAATTGCGTTGATGTCGTTGTCAGCCGTACCGACACGCAAAGATGTTTCCAGCAAACGAGTTGCAACAAACTGAAGCGCAGGTGGAATGATGAGCTTCCGTGGACGAGCAGCAATCAAAAGACCACGTTCATCAACGTAAGCAGCAATGTCAATCACTGCTTGCTCAAGAGAGGTTTCATTCAAATCCACGTTAACCGCTGGGCGGTTTGAGTTTGTCGTCCCAGAAACCGTAGGGTGCGCTGTGTTGAACAGTGTGACGCCATCACCAGAGTTGAAGGTGGCGAAACCTGTGTTCAGCAGAGCTGCCGCTTTGGTTTGCTTGGTATAAGCCATAGCCCGTGCGAGGGCTTTGGTGTACCGAGCAGAAAGCGAATCGTACAGGTTATCTTCCATTGCTTCTTCAGTAATGGAAAAGCCCATAGCGATAGTTTCATGGGTATAACGAGCAGTAAATGATTCCTGACCGTTATCGTATGCAATTGCACTGCCTTCGTTTTTGACGGGGGCAGAACCGAAACCTGACAGCTTCACTTCTTCTTCAAAACTACGGTCTGAAGATTCAGTTTCATAGATTTCAGCATGTTCATTGTCATACTTTTCGTATTCCAAGCCAAACAAAGCATTGATACCCGGAAGTAGCTCTTTAAGGAGCTGGGCGCGAGAAATAGCCATTGATTATCTCCTTACAGGCCAAGACCAGCAGTGTACGCATGTGACGAAGGATTGAACTTAACAATCACATCGGTAAATGCGTCACCAACAGTTGAGTCTGGTGCGTTAACGAAATCTACAAGCTTAAAAGCTACTGTAGCGGTGGTGGCAGCAGTGGCTACATCCAGAGATATTCTGGAATTACCATTGGCTGTGTCTGGCGCAGTCTGATTAACAGCAAAGTTACTGTGCATCAAAGTTTGGGCCACGGCAGCGTCAGCTTGAATTTGGAACAACGCATTAGGGTCATCACAAATATAAGCTTGTGCATCAGCAGCAACTTGACCAGCAGGCCACTGATTGTTTTGGCGAAAACCACTGACAGCGTCAGTGTATGAACAGCCAAGGAAGATACCAACAGTTCCAGCAGGAAATGCGGCGGCGTTTGTGCCGACCTCAGTGACTTTTGTGATAGTGCCGTTTGCGGCTACTTGCACAATATCACCGTTGGCAATAGCGGTGTTGAACCCAGAAGTAATAGGTAATTGGCGTGTGGACCCAGAGAAGGGCCGACCACCAATGGCATTAATAGGGCGCAAACCGTATGGACTAGATGTAAGGGCCATTTGAGGCTCTCCTTCTATTACGATTTTGGTTCAATTGAACCTTTTTAAGCAAGTCAGGACTTGCCAAATGAAGTGCGCGAGGAACGCTCTGGATTTAGCACAGGCATCCTCGGATCGGATTCGCGCATGAAGTTTCTATCCACTGATTCCATTTGAGTTTGTGCAGTGTATAGTTGACCTTCTTCGCGGTTGTTTGCTTTTTCAGTTGGAATGCTACACAGTAACAAGCCACCAACTTCAACATTATCTTTGAACCTAGAATCTATGTCAGACATGATGTGAAGTTCAGGATGCTCAGAAGCTAAAACAGGGGTGTAACCCTCTCTGAATCTAGATGACACGTTTGTGTTGTCTGCGTTACCCAATGTAGATGTGCGAACATAGCGGTACTCAATTCCATCTCTAGGTTCGGGGGTTGGCAGCATACTTTGTCGTGTCCACGGCTTTACACGTTCAGACATCTCGCGTGTTTCAGCTTCGCGTGGTTTCTTTGATTCAGCCATTTCTTGACTCCTTGAGTGCTTGCGCTGCGTATTGTTCATTCGTTAAACCAAGCCTCTTAGCGAGGGAGGCTTGAGATGGTGACAATGTCACCGTGCGTGATTTGTTTGTGCTACGGTTGGCAGGGGCAACCACGTTACCCGTTTTTCTGGACGTTACAACATCGCGTTTATTTTCTCCAGCATTAAATTTACTGGGAAATGAAGAACGCATTGCCTCGTCTATTTTTTCATAATAATCGTCACTTCCAGCAGCTACACCTGATGTTACAAGCTCTTCATGGACACCAAATGCAAAGCCTGTCATCCTTTTATCAGGACCAAACCATTCGTTTCTAGCCGACCATTCTTTTGTTCTTTGATCTGGCTCTTTTATCACTTCTTGATTTTGCTGAAGTTTAAACTCAGAGGCGGGTCTTTGTTGGGGCTTCATACGCTCTACGCGATATTCTTCGTTATTTATTGCGTTTAGCTTTTCATTAGCTGCAATTATGGCATCAGAATCACCAAGATCGTAAGCTTCTTTCCATACTGCCCTTGCCCGTTCTTTGTCAGCAACAATTCTGCGCTTGGCCTGATCGACTATAACACCTTCACCTTGCTCCAGTGTCTTCTTCAGTCGTTCATTCTCTTCATGTATTTTCTTAGCGTAGTTTACAGCCTCTTCACGAACCTTGATGGCCTCGGCCTTATGCCTTTCGGCTTCTTTTATATCAAAGGTCATTTTCTTAATGCGCTTTTGCACACCAGCACTGTAACCAGCTATTTCATCTTCTGTAGGAACTACAGGAGAAACATCCTCTGATGTCTTTGGCGTGTCAAAGTCATCATCATCTGATATTTCCACTTCAATAGAATCTACATCATCAAGGGCAGAAATCACTGTATCGTTTTCACCCTCAAGGTCTAAAGCTTTATTAGTCATACTCTTGTATACCCCCGTGGGTCATCTACTACTGCTTCAACTGTGTCATCATTAATGATTCTGAACTCTTTGCCGTGAATTTTAAAACGGGTTCCTGAGTACGATCTAAAGATGACAAAGTCCCCTTCTTTGCACCAAGGCCCATCTGGGAAACGACTTTTATCTGAATAAGCGGATTCACCAACTTTCATAACAAATCCAATAATGGATGCTGTTTCTTCAGAGTTTTTAAGTTCGTCTGGCATAAAGACGCCACCTGCTGTGGTATCTTCTATCTCAGGCATTGCTATTAATACTTTGTAACCTGAGGGTGCTGGGAGTTTTTTAATGGTTTTTTCTGATACTTCTGTTTCTGCGTACATTTCTTTGCTTCCTTGCAGTGACTTTAGGCTCACAGTACCTTGCGTGGGATTACCACGATGCGAAGATAGTTAGATTAAAAAAAAACAACTATCAACACTAACCTTCTAAAAATCTCTTCTCCAGTTCTTTCATTTCTGACATTATGTGTTGATATGCTTTGTACGATCCAACAGAAGTACAATAACTATTGTAATCTGAAGAGCCACCATTGGTTAAATGATATTTAATGCTTTCCATTTCATTCTCTATCTCCTTGACCAGAAGCGCCAATATTGTTTCTTCCATTCTCTAATTTATCCTTTTCAGACATTTCTGTGTTTAGTAAGGTTTTTGCTATATCCAAGCTAAGGTCTGCGCCCTCTTTTTTATTTTTAGCTTCAGCCTGACTAAGTTCTATGCCAGCTTTAAGACCAATCTGTGCGCTGACACGTTTGTTTTCAGATTCAAGCTTGGCTGCTTCAAGCTGCAACTTTCCAGAATCGAAGTTTATTTTGTGCTTCAGCTCCTGTTCTTTTATCGCCAGCTCTTTTTGCTGTATCTGCGTTAAAGGATCATTTTGCTGACGCTGGTTTTCTTTTTGTTTTGCCTCTGCCTGATCTTTCTTCAGAAGTTTGTCTGCCGCCATAGCGGTCAAACGAGACAACTCTACCTCTGCATCCTCAGGAAGGTCTGTGTCTATAGATGGCAGCTCAACGCCAAGGTTCTTCTGTATCTCAACCCTGTACTGCATCGCTACGTGTTCAGTCACATGCGTAGCCATAGCCGCCTGTATGGCAGGAGCAAACGGACTTTGACCCACAATCTGCCGTAGCTTAGGGTCTTCCATTGCTGCCATGTGTACCTGAATGTGTGCCTCATGATCTTGATACATGAAGGCCTTTACAGGCTCTTGCTTCAGCATAGCCATGTTTTCGGTCACTGGGTCCATTGGCTTGATGTCATCTGGCAGCTTAATGATATCACCAGCGTCCTGAATGCCAAGAACCTCTAACATCTGACGATGCAACTTACCCATGTCATACAATTGAGGTGCCTGTTGTGCCAACTGTAGCGCAGCTTGGTACTGCATGACCCTTTGAGCCATAGTGGATGCGTTAGGGTCAGAAACAGGAATAACATCCACACGCCCATCAAAGTCATCAATACGGCTGAAGTCACCGTCCATCTCATATGCGTAGTCTTCTGGCATATAATCACGAATAATACGCGATAATAGGCGAAGCTCTGTCTTCATTGATGCGTGTATACGGGCCTGTACCCCAGACATGACCTTCATAGAGCGTTCCATTAGGGCCAATGTGGTCCCAACGGGTGCCTGAGGGTTCATATCGCCTACTTGTACGTCTGCAACCGATCCAATGCGGCGTCCTTCTTCGACAACATTTCCAAGTAAAGCGTATAATACGCTTGATGGCTCTTTGTACGGGATAAAAGTGATTGAGTCGCGTATTGCGCCACCCGGTACGTCCACATCCCTAAATTCACCCGGCATGAGAGGTGAATCATCGCCTTTGATGCGTAGACCCCTAGCTTTGAGGCCAGCAGGTAGATTCGATAACGTCCCAGCGTCAATAAGCTGGCGAAGTATTGAAGTCGCAGATTTAGCCAGACCCCCAATGAGGTGAATAAGGCCTGTACCGTAGAACCCAAGTCCCGGAAGGTATCGGTAATGAGTGAAATGCTGTATTTTCTTTTTCTTATTGTCATCTTCTTCCCAATTTGCCCTGATTGATAGTATTGTTCTGGACGATTTATCAATTGTTATGACGTATGGTCGGGCTATACCGTCTGGATCATCAAATTCCTCTGGCATATTGAGGTTAACATGCATCTCAAGGATGGTATGGCGGTCATCATCAGACATAACGGTGCTTTCACCGTCTAATTCATCGTATTTTTCTTGTATATCTGAATAATCAGGCTCTGCACTGGGCAATTCAACGTCACGATAGAAGCCATTCACCTGAAGTTCTAGTATTTCATTGGGTGTTTTCTTCATAACGTGGGTGTAACGTGGACATGCCATCATATCTGTGGCACCGTAGGACGCAACAAAGTCTTCTGCTGGCACAAACATGGCGCAAGGACGCTCCATGATGGGATCATAGTAGACTTTCTTGAAGGCAGAACCAGCAATAGGGAGCTTGAACAGCATTTGCTCAGTCTCATCTCTGTATTCGGTCATTTCTTCCGTCAGCATGTAGTTGAGTTCTTTCTCTACGCGCTGAGACTGCTCGTACTTCTCTGGCGTGAGCTTGCCAAGTATCTTGGTCCTTACTGGCCCAGAGGCTGGGAATAACTCACCCATAGCCTGTGCCTGAAATCGAACCACTGCTTCAGTCATAATTGGGTGAAACACACCAGACGCTCCAGCCCAAGGCTGTTGACGGTCTTCAACCTTCATTCCCAACAGGTCTAAGCCTTTAACGTAGGCCCTAGCCCAATCCTTTCTGGACTCACGGTCAGCAACAAACTCTGAAACCAACTCGGATGCCATTGAGTCAAGGTCGGTCTCCTCTATGAATTCAGCTAGGTTGCTGTCATGCTGGATATCAGCAAAATCCTCATCCATACCGCCCGTAAAGTCGATAACAACACTGCCATCATCTTGCTCAAATGATATGGCATCAGGATTAACAACCTGAACCTCAACCTGAACCTCTTCTTCATTTTCTGCTACATCAACATCAGAAGGGTCTAAAGGTTTGGTAATAGCCATATCGTCATCTCCAGTTTTGGTTCAATTGAACTTTTACACCAAAAGGCGTAAAATATAAAGCCCTAGTAGTAACTGACGGGCCGTTGATACTTAGGCTCATCATCCCAATCATCTGTCGGAGTTCTAATCCAACCACCCTGCCTAAATCTCATGAGTGCCTGTGATGTACTATCAACGTAGTCATCGTGATCACCAGCAGGAAATGCCGCACACTCCTCCATGATTTCCTCAGCCCACCGTGTAGGTGGGTGCCAGATCATTCCCCTGGCAAAAAGATCAGTGATAGAATTAACCCTAGCAATCTTATCCTGACCCCTAGACGGCGTGAACTCAGTCACTGGCAGACCCATGTTACGAAGCTCAAAGATCAACGGCGCACCAGACGCCTTTTTCTCAACTACCAACTGATCAGGCTCAAACTCCCAGTACTTGTCATATGCCGCCATCTTTAGTTCAGGAAACTCTAACTTCTCTTTGTAGCCATCCAATAGAATAACATTAGGCATCATCTTACCATCATCATCAGGATGGTAGAATATGCCCCATGTGGTACAGGCACTGTAATCCGATCTTTGCGTCTTTAAGAATGCCGTGTCCCAAGATTGAATGATAGCCTCACATGGCGGTGGGTCTTGCTTATCCCATTCCTTCCACCACTCGCGCTTGATTAAAGCACCCTCCTCTGCCGTTGGGTCTTGCTGATACTGTGCAGACCATTTGGACACAGGTATCTCTGCCTTAATCTCCTCAAGCTCTTCTACTGACCAAAACTCAGGCCACAGTGGTGAGCCAGACGGCATAATGGCTGGAAGCTCAATAACCTCCCACTCACTCGTGCCAACCTTGTTCATCTGGGTCTTCATTATCTGACCCGTCAAATCACGTTTACCCCAACGGGTCATAACAATAATTATAGCACCACCCGGTTGTAAACGCTGACGAGGGCCAGAGGTGTACCATTCATAAACCTTGTCATAAACTTCTGGATTGTACTGTGCCTGTGCAGCATCCTGTTCGCTGTGAGGATCATCAACCACGAATACATCGGCACCCTTACCAGTTACAGCACCACCAACACCAATAGCAAAATAATCACCACGTTTGTTCGTGTTCCATCTACCAGCAGCTTTACTATCACTGGACAAATCAACGCCCTTAAACACCTTCTGAAAGTCATCACTCTGAATAAGGTTACGAACCTTACGACCAAATCCGACAGCTAAGTCAGCAGTGTGAGCAGTCTGAATGATCTTCTTCTCTGGAAACTGACCTAAGAACCAAGCAGGAAATAAATAAGACGCAAACTCCGACTTGGTATGTCTAGGCGGCATGTTGATAATCAACCGCTTTAACTCGCCCCTAGCAACACGTTCAAAAGCATCAGCCATTACCTCATGATGATGACCGTGAATAAAGCTAGGCCACATACGCTTAACAAAAGGAATAAACTCCTCTCTCGCACCCTGTAAGCTCTCAGCTTCTTCTAACGCCTCCAAGTCCTTCAGCAGCTCAACCTGTTCATGTACAGGCACATTTGAAAGCTTAGATAAGATATGATCGTACTTACCCAAAGTATCTCCCCCTATAGTATATATATATTATATATAACTACAGTAATAGCTCTTTACTGTAATAAGTAATACTACTCTAAAGTAAATACTCTAACTAGACTGAAATAGCATTCGACCTTAACTCTGCATTTTATTTTTTGTAATTTTTTTTTGTAAAATTTTTAAGCCCGAAAAGGTTGGTAACTTATCCGTCCAAAAGGGGTCCGTACTATTTGGGGGAAATTGAGAATCGTTTGAGCGAAACTGTATGTATGTGATCTCGCGTGGGCGTGCGTGTGCGAGGGGGGTCGGGGGTGGGTGGGGGTGCCTCGCGCGCGTTCTTTAAACTCATTCGCGTGCGCGGTGCGCGTTCCTTTCTATGGAAAAGAAAAGCTTTCTGTCAGGGCGCGACAGGCAGGGCAGGGCAGTCAGGGTGCCAACCGGATCAGGTCAGGCACCACAGGCCCACACAGGCAGTGTCAGGCAGGGCTGGCGTTTGGTGCAAGTGAACTTAAACGGCTGGTCACTGATACCGTGCAAGCTTTGCCTCTATCGCCTGTCTGATGTCAGACGCTGACCGCTCGGCTGTAACGTCCTCGGTCTCGACCTTATCGATCCACAGGCCGACACTCTTGCCCAACAGCTCCAATGCTCGGACACGGGCACCATCCTGAATGTCTAGGTCCATCGCAATA
>JAAHTG010001219.1_pt1 | contig 18325 bp, 17 predicted proteins | sample 6116081 | NCBI WGS metagenome assembly JAAHTG01 (sample SAMN13939989, study PRJNA603662) | sponge metagenome | isolation source: marine sponge | host: Mycale hentscheli | place: New Zealand | collected 2005 | reverse complement strand
CAATGAGAGTTCTGATGCTGTTTTGCCACGCGGAACGAATGGAGCCGCGAGAGATAACGCTATTGACTTAGGTTCTGGCTCTAATCGCTTTGATGACATCTACGCCACCAACGGCACTATTCAGACATCTGACTTTAACGAGAAGCAGGACATTGCAGAACTCTCTGAAGCAGAGCAACGTGTCGCTGTAGCCGCTAAAGGCTTACTGCGTAAGTTCCGTTGGAAGGACTCAGTAGCTGAGAAGGGTGATGACGCTCGCATTCACTTTGGAATCATTGCACAAGACTTACAAGCGGCCTTTGAAGCTGAAGGTTTAGATGCAGGTGACTACGCAATGTTCATCAGCACTACGTGGACTGACGAAGAAACTAACGAAGAAAAGACTAGGATTGGTGTTCGCTACAGTGAACTTTTGTCATTCATAATTTCAGCAATATAATAAGAGGGTAATTTCATGGCAGTAACTTGGACAATCTCAACTTTAGAACGCAACACTGATGACGGTGTTGTAGTAGCTCATTGGCGTGCATCAGACTCAGAAGAAGTAGGCTCTGGTGATGACGCTGTAACACACTCAGGCACTAGCTATGGCACTTGTGGCTTTACTCCTGACAGCACTGCTGACGGCTACACAGCCTATGCAGACATCACTGAAGCTCAGGCTATCGGATGGGTTAAAGATGACGTAGACGCTGACGCTATTGAAGACTCTATAGCCTCACAGATTGCAGAAAGCAAAGCACCTGCGATTAGCACTGGAGTGCCTTGGTAATGGGACAAATTAAGCAAGCACTTAAGTCAAAGACCGTACAGTTCAGTATCGCACTAGCTGTACTCTCGCTCTTGCAGGGTTACATAGGTTTTCTACCAGTGAGCCAAGCAGGACAAGCGGTCATAGGTTCTTTGATTGCAGGGTGTATTGTTGTACTGAGGGCAGTAACGACTGTTCCGTTAAATAAAAAGTAAATAAAGGATGTTAAAGATGTTAGATGAACAATCAAAGGATACATTGGATGTACTTGCGGCATCAACAGGGATTTTTTCTTTAGCCGCTTGGTTGCCACCTACAGCATCATTGTTTACTATAGTATGGTTAGGTATTAGAATATATGAGTCTGAGACTATACAGAAGCTTGTAAACAAAAGAAAGAACAAGAAATAGCTTGACTTTTGACCAAAAATCTGGTATAATAATATGAGTATCTTAGCTAGTTTAATAGCCCCTGTTACTTCTTTGTTGGATAAATTTATTGAAGACAAAGATCAAAAAGCAATCTTAGCACATGAAATAGCTACTCTTGCAACTAGACAGGCGCAGGAAATTGCTCTTGCTCAAATAGAGACTAACCAAGAGGAAGCTAAAGGTAATTGGTTTCAGTCTGGTTGGAGACCTGCTACTGGATGGGTTTGTGTCTTAGGTTTTGGTGTTAATTTTCTAGTCTCTCCACTAGCCGCAGGTTTTGGTTTTGTTATACCACAGGCTGATACTTCAGTTATGTTACCAGTTCTTATGGGAATGTTAGGTCTTGGAACAATGCGTTCCTTAGAAAGAATTAAAGGAGTTGGGAAATGATTTCTAGTTTTAGAAAGGAAGACATCTTTCCTAGTTCTATAGATGTTCCTTTAAGGGATAATAGACCTAAGACTACTGTAGCACCTAAGACTACCGTAGCACCTAAGACTACTGTAGCACCTAAAAAGCCACAGTCCTCTTTATTCTCTGATCCACACTTAGGACAAGTAGCACCTAAAAGAAACGAAGCACCAATAGTACCTAAACCTGCTGTTGTGTTAGACCCTAAAAGAACGACTAATAGTCTTTTCTCTGATTACTTAGGAGGAGCAGGACAACAGAAAGAACAAGCACAAACTCCTGTTTCATCAGGTGTTGATCCTTCGTTGTATACAGATCCTCCTCGTCAAAGCAGTGAACAGCCTAAAGAAACTGCCCCTAAACCTACTACGCCTCCTTTATATAGTCCTGTTAAAACAGATTACTATAATAAAGCACAAACAGATAGCAATGGGAATGTTATACAGTATTTCCATGTGCCTACACCAAAGGCTTCAGGTACTACAGGCACTACAGGGATTTCAGGTCTTCCTTTTATTAGCACTCCTGACTATGGAACAGCGGCTACGTATGATAGTGCAGAGGAAGCATTGGCTAACTATGCTAATGTTTTTGCAGAAACTGAGTCTCAAAGAGAAGAGACAGCACAGTCACATAATTATAATAACTACGACCCTGCTGATTTTGCCAGAGCAGGATATAGTGGTGTCAATGATCCTGCATTACAAGGACAAGCAGATAAACTTGTTTCCTACATAGAGGACAACAATATACCTCTATATAAAGAAGTAGAAGGTAAAAAGTATTATTTAACTACAGGATCAGGGGACGCTACTAATACTCTTCTTGGAATGACGGAAGGAGATAAGAACGGTAACTATGTATCCTACGGAGAAGTAGGGACATACTCTACTATCTTTGAACCTGCTGAAAACATATTAAATCATCCTGTGTTACAGGTTGCCGCTATGTTTGTTCCTTACGGTACAGCTATCCTAACAGCCGCTAAAGGAGTATCAGGGGAAACTTTACACGCAGGGGATTGGGCTAGTTTAGCTAGTGCAGGTCTTGAGAAAGCAGGGTACACTAAAGCCCCTAGCACTGTGGATGGTGTTAAGGATGCAGGACATGGTTTATCAATAGGTGGCGTTGATTTAACTTATGCTCAGACCAATGCATTACTTAAGGGTGCTATTACAGGAGACCCTACACAAGCTATTGCTGAGACAGTAACAAGTCGTTACCTTGATAACATTCTTTCTAACGCAGACTCTTCTTTAGGTCAGTCTTTAGATGCTTTAGAAATGGATAAAGATGTTTTTGCTGATGCTTTATCCAACGTAGTAGGTAAGGTTGCTAATGGTGAAGACTTAGATGATGCTGTACTTTCAGGCTTTGCACAGTACATTAGAGAGGACGGTACATTTGAAGGCAACATTGTCCCTGATTGGCTCAGTGAAGCAGGTAGGGACTTTGATGATGCTATCCTACAGCCCATTAAAGACGCTGTAGAATTAATGGCAGGTGGTGTACTGGAGGGTTCGGAGGAACTCTTTAATGTTCTAAAGGAAGCAGGGTCTGGTGTAGCGGATACGGTACGACCTTACTGGGAAACAATACGTGAAGCAGGAAGTGAGTTTGATGATGATTACTTACATCCTCTTGAGGAAACTGTTGAAGCCTTCGGTGAGCCTATTGAAGATGCAGTACGTGCAGTAGGTGGAAGCATGGAGGAAGCCATGCAACCTGTCAAAGAGTTCCTAGAGGAAATTGGGCCGTCTATTGAGGACACCTTACGAGCAGGAGGTAGAGCCTTTGATGATTACATTCTACAGCCATTAAAAGACTTACTTGAAGGAATACTCAAGAATATATCATTAGGTGGTATAGGAGCAGGAGGAGGAGCAGGAGGCGGTGCTTTGTTAGCCGCAGGTGCAGGTACTGATTCTGATGATCTCTTTAAATTTAAAACACAAGTGGGCGTAGATTTACCAGAGTTTGAGGAAGTAGAATACCGCGACCCTTTTGAATCCATGTTTCAGTCAACAATCGCATAGGAATAATAATGACTTACTTACAGCTTGTTAATAGTGTACTGCGGAGACTACGAGAGGACGAAGTATCTTCAGTCTCACAGAATAGCTATTCAAAACTTATAGGAGAGTTTGTCAATGATGCAAAACGTACAGTGGAAGATTCCTACGATTGGACAGCTTTACGTACTACATTGACAGTCTCTACAGATACTACTAGTTTTAACTATATTCTAACTGGTTCACAAAACAGAATGAAAGTGTTGGATGTCATTAACGATACCTCTGATTTCTTTATGCAGTACCGTGGTTCTCGTTGGATGGACAACGCTTTCTTAATAGAGACTCCGCCTTTAGGCTCACCTCAGTTCTACAGCTTTAACGGTGTAGATGCAAATGGTGATAACGGTGTAGATGTCTATCCTAAGCCTGATGGTGTTTATCAGTTAAGGTTTAACGTAGTGTTGCGTACAGAAGACTTCACAACGGACACAGAAAGACTTGGTGTTCCTTCCTCTCCTGTAGTGCAACTAGCTACAGCATTGGGAGCAAGAGAGCGAGGGGAAACAGGAGGAACAAGTGCGGCTGAGTTGTTTGCTTTAGCAGACAATACGTTAGCGGATGCTATAGCTATAGATGCATCTCAACATCCTGAAGAAAACATCTGGTATTCTTAAATGGCTCAACAACTACAAAACCTTACTATAGCCGCACCTGCTTTCTTGGGTATAAATACTCAGGATTCTCCTGTTGGCATTGATCCTTCCTATGCTTCCATTGCAGACAACTGTGTAATAGACAAGCTAGGTAGAGTAGGTGCAAGGAAAGGTTGGACTACTGTTAGTTCTAATGGTTCATCCGTTTTAGGCTCAAGTCGTGGCATAGAGACTATATATGAGTATATTGATACTTCAGGTGATAAGGTTGTACTATCCGCAGGTAACAATAAAATATTCTCAGGGACTACAACTTTAACGGACATAACACCTTCTAGTTATTCTCCTTCAGGAAATAATTGGAAGATTGTATCATTAGCTAACCATGCTTATTTATTCCAAAGAGGACATGAACCCTTAATCTATACTGATGAAAGTGGGTCAGGAGTCCTTGAGAAGTTTTCAAGCCATTCACACGCCACAGGAACGCCCCCACAAGGTAATGAAGTTTTATCTGCATTTGGTAGGCTCTGGGTAGCAGATGTTACAGGTAATAAGCATACTGTTTACTGGTCTGATTTATTAATAGGACACGCATGGTCAGGAGGTTCTTCAGGGTCAATAGACATTACTACTGTATGGCCCACTGGTTTTGATGAGATAGTCTCACTAGCGGCTCACAATAACTTCCTAATCATCTTTGGTAAGAAGTCTATACTTGTGTACTCAGGAGCATCCTCCCCTGCCTCTATGACCCTTACAGACACCATAGAGGGCGTTGGTTGTATAGCTCGTGACTCTGTACAACAAACAGGTACGGACATTATATTTCTGTCTGATTCAGGTGTACGTAGCTTTGGTAGGACAATACAAGAAAAGTCTCTACCTATGAGAGACATTAGTAAGAATGTAAGAAGTGATTTACTGGCTTTAATACCTTTACAAACATACGCTATTAAATCTGTATATTCCCCTGAAGATTCTTTTTACTTACTTACTTTTCCGAACAGTAACATAGTTTATTGTTTTGATATGCGAACTACTTTACAGGATGGTTCTAACAGAGCAACTACTTGGTCTGCTTTATATCCTTTGTCTTTTTCCGTACAGGAGACAGGTGAACTTTATATAGGCATAGACTCAGGAATTGTTAAGTATGATTCTTATTTAGACGGTGCTACTAAGTATCAAATGCGATACTTTAGTAATGCGATGGATTTTGGTAACACATCAAACCTTAAGTTTTTAAAGAAGTTTAACTTAACTATTGTAGGTGGACAGAACACACCTACGACTCTTAACTGGGGTTATGACTATACTTCAAGTTATACTAAACAAGCTTTTGTTTTTGGTTCGTCCTCCCTTGCTGAATATGGGGTTTCGGAATACAATACAACTGGGGAATACACAGCATCTGTAGTTGTAAACACTCCAAAGGTAAATACAAGTGGTAACGGAGAGGTTGTAACTATTGGCATTGAAGCTGAGATAAACGCTTCTGCTTTTTCTATTCAAAAAATTGACATACACGCTTTACTAGGGAGACTTATCTAATGTCTAATTATACAAAGACAACTAACTTTGCAACTAAGGACTCTCTAAGTTCAGGAGACCCAAATAAAATTGTTAAAGGTACAGAAATAGATTCTGAATTTAATAACATTGCTACAGCTAGTGCAACAAAAGCAAACACAGCTAGTCCTACGTTTACAGGAACTGTTACAGCTACTACTTTAAATGTCACTGGCACTATAACCGCTGATACTATTTCTGGAGGATCATACTAATGTCAATGTTTGCAGGAGACCTAAGTTCTAAATACTTAAGGCAGGGGTATGGTATGCCCACATCTTCCTTAAGAAATCAACCAACACAAGCAGGAATGGGAGTATCCTCTGTTATTAAACAGCCTCTACGTAACACTGGTGGAAGAGGCTCGCCTAACCTTAGAGAAACCTCTGCCTACAAACAAGGACTAACAGGGAACATTGATCAGAACATGGGTGGTTATGTCAACCCTAGCCTTTTCTCTGATCCTAACTTAGGACAACCAAGGCTATTAGAAGGTCTGCCATCTCCTACTGGTGGTGGCTTTCCGATTGGTGGAGGGAGCGCAATGGGAGATAGGCAGAGAGAAATGCAAAAAAACAACTCGACTCCTAATTATTTTCCTAATGGACGTGAGCCTGTTACTAATATGCCTATGCCGCAACAGCCTCCGCAGCAAAGCAATAACTACCAAACCAATGTAGATTTTATGAACCAAATGGCTCAACAGAATGCACAGGTTGGTTCTGATGGTAGTTCTGTTTTTCCTACGTTTAGTTATGACCCAAAGACAAATCAATATATGCGAGACTCCTCTGCATTTGGCCTTACAGGGGATGCGGCAAATACTTACTACAGCCCCGAAGATTTCCAGTCTGAATTTGGTAGAACATTAGGTAAGATGCCATCACAAGGTGGTGGAGACCAAGGGCCAATAGGCACAGGAGTTTCTGCATCTGACGTACCTGCTTTTAATCCTAGCTATAACTCTGGAATTACAGGCGGTATGCAATTAGGACAACCACAAGGCGGTGGTGGTGCAGGAATTTATCAAGGGGGCAGTAAAGGGTTTTACGACAGAAATCCCGGACAATTGCTAGACCCTGCATCCTTGTACTCTGATCCTAATTTAGGACAACCACAGGGTAGAGATCAAGGGCCGATAGGAACTGGAATTCCTGCATCCGATGTATTTATGGATGAAGAAACCAGAAAGCGCGTAGAGTCTTCTGGGAGATTTGGTTATGGTGGGCAAGGGCCGTTAGGCACTGGAGTTCCTGCATCCGATGTACCTGCTTTTGACCCTAGCTATAATTCTGGGGTTACAGGCGGTATGCAATTAGGACAACCACAAGGTGGTGGGGGTAATAACTTTGGTTTTACTAGAGGTGACGGTATAGGCACTCAAGCTATGGTTCCTTGGGAAAACCCTGATACTGGTGAAACTTACATGGCTCCTAGTGGGGCATACTCACCTCCAGAAGGAAGTAGTTGGGTTAGATCATCAATGGGAGGTTTGGGAGGTTTCGGTGAGCATATTAATAGCTCAGGACAAACAGGCATAGCTAATGATCCTACGCTAACTGGTGGTAGTGGGTACTTTGATACCTCTGGTGGTGCTAATACTTATGGTCAAACACCTACAGGACAAGCAGGGGGAGGATTGAACTACTCAGGCATGTCCCCTAGCACTGGTGGCTTAGACACAGGAATGGCCTTAGCAGGATTAGGTGGTTTACTTACTGGGGGTTCTCTTCAGGACTTTTTAGGGACATTAGGAGGATACTATAGAGGTAAGGAAGGAATAGAGGCGGCTTACGGTACTGGTGAAGCAGGTTTTAATTTGGCTGAACAAATAGGCCAACGTGCGGCTGAAGGTTCTCAGTTTAAACCCTACACGGTCACAAGTAACCTTGCTCAAGTACAGACTGATCCCAGAGGTGGTTACAACGTAAACCTTAGCCCACAACAACAAGCATTACAGAATCAAGCACTAGGACAGGCAGGTCAATTCTTTGGTCAAGTAGGTTCTTATGATCCTTCCATAGCCGCACAACGTGGAGCAATGGGCGGTCTGTTTGGTCAATCACTAGGACAGTACGGTCAACCTACTGGTTTGGAAGGTTTAACCCAAGCAGGTATCTCAGGCGCAGAGGGTTATTTAGGTTCAGCAGGACAGCCTTCTGACATAGAGGCTTTACGTGCACAGTACGCAGGACTAGCAGGACAAGCAGGTCAAGGCTTACTTATGTCACCAGAGGATAGACAGGCTAATATATATGAGTCTATTAGAGCAACACAAACTCCTGAAGAACAACGTCAGCGTTTAGCTTTAGAGGAGCGTATGTTGGCTCAAGGACGTACTGGTGTTTCCTCCGATGCATACGGTGGTGCTTCCCCAGAACTGTTAGCTATGGAAACTGCTCGTCAGGAAGCAATGGCTCGTGCAGGGTTGTCAGCTAGACAACAAGCTATGGCAGAACAACAGCAAGGACTAGCGACTGCTCAGTCTTTAACAGGGCTTACTACAGGACTAGCAGGTACTTCCTCTGACCTTGAGACAGCAGGTATTGGACGAGGTACTGCCTTAGCTAACTTAGGTCTTGCAGGGACACAAGCAAGCAACACAATGGGTAGACAGCAACTAGAAGACCTACTAAGTTTACAGCGTTCCGACATTTCCAGTGCACAACTACAGCAAGCACTACAGCAAGGAAGATTAGGTTTAGGTACAGGTATGCTACAGGCAGGATATATGCCACAACAGCAAGCCCTTGAGATGCTGAGACAAAGCCAAGTCCCTGCACAGTATGCAAGCGCAGGAAGACTACAAGGTGCTGACCTACAGGCACAGCTTGGGGGCAGAGGAATTGAGTCCTTAATGCAGGGAAGTCAGTTAGCTAATGAACTGAGACAACAGCAGTTAGCCGCTTCATTACAAAGTGTATTAGGCGCACAAAGCCCAACAACTGGAAGCTTTGGTGGTGGTTTATTAGAAAAGCTTTTTGGAGGTAGTGGTGGAGAATATGATTGGCTTCCTGATTGGATAGGTAATCCTGTTTATTCTGATTTAGAGGATGAAACGGACGAGTATGATGATTATTATGATTATGACGGAGGAGAGTAGAGATGGCTAACCCAACAGATTTACAAGGTATGCTGACTTCTCAGCTATTACAACCACAGGCACAAGCGGCTATTCCGTCTACCTATGAACAGCGTATGTTGCAACATGGTGCTGATGCCGCTAGGACTATGCGTAGAGGCATGGGAGCATTAACAGGCTCAGACACTAGGACTACTGCTGAGAAAGCACAGGCTATGATGGCAAACTTGGACATAAACGATCCAAACGACCAACCTAAGATACTTCAGCTTGTCAATTCAATTAATCCTGCTCAAGCACCTAAGCTAGTGGCGGCCTTTGCTCAACAGAAGAGACAAAGGGATGAAAAACAATCAGGGATAGATGCGAAGAACAAAGACCGTAAAAAGTTTGCAGAATACTTGGATAGAACCTATCCTAATAAAGGTTATGGTGCATTAGCCTTACAAGGTTTAATTACTCCTGCAAACATGAAAAACTTTATTAAGGAAGCTGATAAAGACAGAAAGACGCAAGTAATATCAGTAAGCGTAGATGGTGTAAATAAACAACAGCTTGTTGATTCTGTCTCTGGTGTTAAAATAATGGAATGGGATAGTGCAAAAACTGGAACTGCTGATCCTAACCAACCTACTTACATAACTAAAGAAGTCATAAAAAATGGGCAAAAAAAGTCAGTAATGTTTAAACGAGTAGGCGATAACGTGACTGAAGTCGCTACTTTAGGAGCCACAACCATTAAAGATGGCGAAGATTATGAAAAAGTAGAAATCACTAAAGCTGACGGACAAGCCTATATTCAATTTCTTGATCTAAGCAAACCAGAAGGTAAAAGGCTTGTTCACGAAATAAAATCAAACGAAAATAGAGAAACCGTGGAAGAAGTTGATTCTGCAACTGGGCAAACAATTAAATATAGTATGCTTCCAAACGGTTCAGATAAGATAAGATTTGGAGTTGTTAAACCCGCTAGTTTTGAAATTAAACCTAATGATGATGGCACTTATAATGTATGGAACAATACTCTGGGTAGGTATGAACGTGAAAATGTAGCCACTCAAGAGTCTGCCGAACAGCTAATAGTTAAAAAACAACAAACTAATAGAAAATTAATAGAACTTGATATGCAAATTGGTTTTATTGATGAAGCTAAAGCTTTACTTGGTGGGTTCCCTGATGCCATTCTTCACCCTTTGATGAGGTATGCACCAACCACGGACGCATTGAAGTTAGAAAAGAAAGTAAAAGCTATAAAGTCGTTTATTGGTAAAAACACATTAATGGAAATGCGTAAAGGTTCAGCCGTGGGTGCTACAGGTTTAGGTGCTTTGAACTTAAAAGAGCTTGAAATGGTTCAGGCTTCATTGGACGAACTTGATCCACTAGTGGGTGACGAGGCGTTTTTAAAGCAACTTAACAAGGTTAAGAAACACTACCAAGGTTGGAGGGCTTCCTTAATGGGGCGACCTGAAGATATAGATTGGTCAAACCCTGCTTACAGAGAGTTTACTAGAACTGTTACAGGTGCAGATGGTGTGCCTAGACTCTATTACACACTGTCTGACGAGAAAGGCGCACCGTTGCGTGGCCCAGACGGTAAGATACTTTATTATGAAGCAAATATAAGAGAAGAGGGATAATAATGGTAATGGCTACTAATCAAGTAACTGACCCTATAACCTTAGCGTTGCTACGTGGAGAACCTGTGCCTACCGAAGGAATGGAGGCTTCTCCTGCGGCTGTTCCTGCTGTCGATATGTCCATGACCGTTAATAAAACAGGCGCGGTGACAGACCCAGATTTGTTGTCTAAACTGGACTATGCTTGGGAAGCAGAAAACATTAACCCTAGTGATATTATAGACACATTGACTTACGAAACAACTTCAGGGGAAGAAATTAATCCTTTTGATTGGAAGAAAATGGCCGCAGGTATGTCGGCTTCTATAGCGGCCTCTATTCCTGAAGGTAAAAAAGGTTATCAATGGGGACAGCGTTTAACTCAGAAGCTTCCTAACAGAGGTGTTTATGGTATTGTTAAAGCTACTGTACCTGTTGTCACAGGTGCGGTTAGAGGTAGTTTAGCCAGTGCAGGGGCTTTAGGAGCAACGGAGTTTTCTTATGATACGGTAGACGCTTTGGTGTCTGGTGAAGAGTTTGATCCTTCAGAGGCTTTTGAACAAGCGTGGGATGCCGCAGAAACTGACTTTATTTACTCTTCAGCAGGTAGCTTAGGTTTACCTATTGTGGCTAAAGGTTATAGAGTTACTAAAGAAGGTGCTAAAGTTCTACGAGCCAAGTTTCCTAAGAAAAAACCTATAGCAGGTAAAGCAGGTTTAGCCGACACTAGTATTAATCAAGTGGCTAAACTACAGGAACAGCTTAAAGAGATGGGAGGCAGTTTATTACCTTCAATGGTTACAGGTAAAGACGTTCCTAAATTACTAGAGCAGATTGCTAAGGTGTCTAAATTTACTCGCGGTACTGTAGAGAATTATTTTAACATCTACGGACAGTTCATGGGTAAGCAAGTAGAAGATATGGTAGGTATGTTTGCAAACCAAGGGCCGCGTAAGCAAGGTAAAGTTCTTCAAGCTTTTATCGCACAGAATGATAACGCCCTTGCTAAAATTGTTGACCCTCTCTACAAGGGGTTGGCAATTAAAGGTAAAGGAGTTGTTGTAGACATAAGACAACAAGCTAGAGAACTTGCCGATGAAATAGGACAAAGCGGTCAGTATAGGGCGCAACCTAAAGTTACTAAAGAAGGAAAAGTAATTGAGAGAACAACAGCTAGAGGGGGTGTAGCGCAGGTAATATCAGACCTTAAGGCAACTCCTGATAACTTAAACTTTTATGAGGCACACCAACGGCTATCTAAAATTAAAAGCACTATTTCTGATTTACGTGCTTCCTCTAATCCAGATAATAATTTAGTAGACGTTCTGATTAAACATCAAAGACTGATGGAGTCAGGTATGGACGAAGCCGCTAGTCGTTTGTCTCCTACTCTTCAGAAAGAGTATGCTGATGTTACAGCCTATTATAAAAAAGGTAGACAAGTTGTAACGGCTGAGTGGTTAAAGGCCGCTATGAAGAATAACGACCCTGCTAAAATTGGTGCTATGTTAACTCAAGATGGTTTGTCCGAAGGGTTGATACAAATAAAACAACTACGTAAAGCGGCCTCTGATTTTAAAAAGGATTTACCAAAGCCGCCTAAAGGTTCTTCTCAACGAGAAATTGATGAGTATAACGAAATGCTTAAAGGTTTAGATGTAGACCCTTTAGAAGGTATTAGAAGAGGTTTCTTAGATGAAATGTTGCGTACCTCTCCTGACGATGCTATAGGTTCTGCTCAACAGTTTGCTAACAAGCTAAAACAGCCTCGCTTTAGAGAAACTTTTAATGAATTGTTTAAAGGAACTGGTGTTCCTTCTAAGATGGACGAAATGTTAGAAAATTTAATTATACTGTCCAGAACGGATAAGGCTCAACAGGGTTTTGCTTTAACACTAGCAGGTGCTGAACAAAAAATGGTGTCTGAGCCTAAAATAGGAATAATTTTTAAAAGCGCCTTACCTGCCTTTTTAGCAGGACTTAAGATTAGACCTTCTAGTATAGATAAAATGATTAGTCTTCAAAAGGCCGCTATTGCCGCAGAAAAGGGTGGTGTTGACATTTCTCAACAACTCTTGCTTAGTTTAGAAAAGTTGACCAGAAGAGGTAACATTGCAGGTACGACACTCTCAGTAGGAGAACAACAAAAACCACCAACACAAGAATATAGTAGATAAAAAAAGCCCTCTAGGGAAACCTAAAGGGCTTTAGTTTTATAACTTGTTATAACTCTACACTATCTCACACGCTCCTCCAGTACACGCTAACTCTTGAGAACCTGTAGTATTATCCTCTTGTTCAAAATGTTCAAGGTCGTTCCAATCAACACCCACAGGCATCTGCTGTATTAACTCCTGATATTTATCCTCGCTGATGTCTTCATAAGGAGCTTGCTGATACACATGATCACTTACTGGCAACAAACTAATCCCACTGCACAAGTCAAAGTTGTTCCAAATCCACTGAGCAACTTCCAAGAACTCATCGTCTGTATAATAAACAGTGATGCTTGGCTTATGTTCACACCAGTGGTTTTGATAAGCCTTCCATAACTTAAGCTGTTCCATTGCACCCACCTGTTTAACTGTAACGCTAGTCTCTGGTGACTTGACAGGGAAGCTATAGACTAAGGACGCAGGGGACATAATGTCTTGCTCTACTGGGAATCCTCCTGCTGACATGAACTGTGCAAGCGGGTCTTTCGCGTCTGAACGAACTCTTCTAATGTAATGCTTAGAAAACCTAGGGTGAATGCCACTAGCGCTGTCGACCAACTGAGACACAGTACCACTAGGCTTAACGCACGTAATAGCCACTGACTGGTTGATTCCCAACTTTTTTGCCCAAGCTTTATTAGTTTTGATTGCCACATCTTTTAAATCCTCCAACCACTTTGCTGACGTTATGTCATTACTTAAGACCTTGTGATCCATAATGCCTGTCAAGCTTAAACCAAGCAAAGCCTCTTCCTCTGTGTTTCTCTGCCACAACTTACGTAGATACCTGAAGTCAGTCAGAGTAGCCTGTAGTGTGCCTATAATAGCCGCTAGTTCTACTTTTTCCTTAAGGGTAGCTTTGGTATCATTAGCACGTACAACCACCTCAGACAGATTACAGAACTGATTACTGCGTAATATGATCTCACTGCAAGGGTTAGTCCCAAAGTCCTGCTCAGGGTCTCTACGTCCATTCCTAGCGGCTATCTTCTGTGCCGCAACTCTACTAAAGATACCACGCTCACCTGCCTTAGACTCGTACATATTCTGCATCTCAGACAGGAAGGACTCAAAGTCAGGTTTCTCTGTGTACGCTACGCTGTTGTTAGCTAGTCTACGATGCCCTTCACTGCGCCACCAGTCGCCCATCTTAGCCTTAGCCATACGTGGGTCGGACAGGTTGGACAGGCTAATCAAAGCAGACCTACGTACACCACCCACTACTACAATGTCAGCTATCTTACAGCAGATGTCGTGACACTCAATGGATGTCAGCTTACGTCCTGTGGCCTTGGTAAACACCTCTATACAGAAGTTAAACAAATCTACCAAAGGCTCAGGGCCGCTTGCTCTACCACCGAATGTCTTAAGTCTTGCTCCTGCAAGTCTTACTTTGCTCACATCCCACTGAGGTATTTTACCTGCGTACAGCATAGCTATCAACTCACGGAATGCTGAAGCCCAACCTATCTTACTGTCAGAGACAACAATCACACTGTCAGTTTTATGAAAGGACTCAGCAACCACAGGTAGTTTATTGATGAAGTTACGCTCAACACTAAAGCCTACACCAGTGCCACACATCAGGACATACATCAACTCATCAAAGGAGCGTGGTGAGTCTATGTGCAGATAGCTACAGTTAAACCCTGCTACATTGTCTTTGTCTAAGGCTTCCCCTGCTGTCATCATACATCGCATTGAGGGCATTACTTTTAAGCTGTGTATTCCGTTGTACAGGCGCTTGGCTGTCTTCTTGTCAAGCTGTCCACGGTTGACCCAGAAGTCCACATAACGCTGTACTGTTTCCTCCCAAGTCTCTCTACGTTTCTCTTCAGGCATCCAACGAGCATAGCGAGACTTATGTATAAACTGCTGATATTGATCCATTAACTATTCTCCTTGGAAACCATAATGGTTAGTTTGTTTAAGTACCACTTAGCTTTATTTAAGTCCTCTACCTGTCTTCCTTTGTAATCATAACGCCAAAGGTATTTCATACAGTTACCCTTGAGGTAGCCCTTGAATGCTACTGAGGACATGGACTCTTCAATGGCTTCAATACATTCAATGTTACCAGTGTTATAGTGCTTAGGTTTGTTGATTATATCGTGAGCCTCCTCCATTGCCATATCAGTATAAGGCTTTAGTGTCACACTGTCATTAGGGTCTATTGCAGGTATTTCCCTAGCTACCCTGTCCCAATCAGCAGGTGTTGCGTCATTCAGTCTCATAATCATCATCCTCTGTAAATTTATCTCTATTAATAATTAAACGATCTTCAAAAGCATCTAAAATATCTTCAGGAGTTATGTCCAACACCTCACACAATAGAACAACATCATACTCCCTGATTACTTCTTCCTTTAATTCCTCAAGTGTTAGTGACATTTTTATTCCTCACATACTTCAGTAACTCTTTAGTTGTCTTTACAGTGAAATGAGCGAAGCCTTCCTTATCACACCACTGCCCCATAGTTATCTTGTTACCCTTCCTTACTTTTTTGTTAGGGTCTGACAACACAAATACTAACTCCCAATCTCCGATAGAATCTCTTATGGATGTGTACTTCTGTGTGTCCCCTACTCTAAAGTAACCCTTAGCCTCAATCAATATCTTCTTGTCTTCATGTACAAAGTCTGGAAGATAATTCTTACGTATAATGTAAGGTACTTTGTAAGGCTCATACTCAAACTCTCTATTAAGTTGATCATAAAGAGCAGACTCAAGTCCCGATCTAAAAACCTTCTTCATCTAGTATGATCTCCTGTACGTTAGGTTCCTTAACTACCTTACAGAGAAACTTAGGAGCGTAGGAATAGTTAAATACTCTTAAGGACGGGTAGCAATGTTTTTTAAACTGACAGTAAGAACACCCTGTAGCTAACTTCATGTTGCCTGACTTACCATCGGGTACTGGCTCATAACAATACTTTTTTGGCTCATCACCTAAAACTAAAGCTTTGATGTGGTCAACACGATCTGTAATGTCTTCCTTAAGCTTGTCGTTGTCAGTGTTATCTAAGTCATACTTAAGATAAGTTAAATGTCCATTGGCTTTATCCATCGTTAGCCAACCTACCTGACGTTCTCCTTCAGACTTAGCATAAGCTTTGATCTGATCTATGTAACCAAAAGAATCATCATTAACTAAAGTAGCATCCTTGAACTTCTTAAACCCATAGCTACTAGCAGACTTGACATCAGTAACAACACCGTCAATCTTACAGTCCATGTGACCTACAATGTCGTTTACCTTACACACCTTCTGCTCATCGGTCACTGAGTGTCCTGCCATACGAGTAAGGAATAACAACATCTCCTCAATCAAGTGACCGTACATAAACTTTACATACGTATGAGGCAGAATGTCCTCACCCTCAGTTCCATTAAAGTGATTCCAAAGGTAGCGATCAGTGCGCCCAATGTTAGACAGGCGTAGCTTACGGTTATCCTTACGCTTCTCCTGTCCAAACTCTGTACGCATAAGAGCCTTAACACCTTCACCAAACTTATCAATCTCTGCCTCAACGTCTACGGATGAATCAGCATCCTTGCTGACCATTAGGTCATAGATGTCTTGCACCAAGTTATCCGTTGTCTTGTTGTTGTTCATTTAAAACCCCTTTGGCTTCCTGTGGTGTACATTTGAACCACTCGTTATTCCTTTCAAACAACTGCTCTAACTTTGAGTGGGCTTTAGATTCAGCCTTACGTCTATCATCAGTCTTATAACTATAGTATAACACATAATCTCTGAAAGGGGAAGAGGTTTGATAGTTCTTTAACCTATCCTCCGCGTCCACAGCCATGCCTACCTTGACCCAACCATCCCAAGCTTTGTTGGTGATAACATATACCTCACCTTCCGCACTCTCCTTGTAGTTTTCCAAGGAACTAAACGCCGCTTCCTCAAACCCTTTGTATCTCCCTGCTTTGTACAAAGGGTGTGTATTAGGAATCCTTTGACCGTTAACATACATATGCTTTTTCTTTTCTGTATTAATCTTATCTAGCTTACGTCTTAAAGTAGTTGCTCTTTCTTTAATATGATTTCCTGATTCAATGCTAGTACCACTTTCTGGATAATAGTACCACCACTCTCCCTCTTCAAATCTATATCTTTCAGGTTTTCTTATCTTATTTCCCATAGGATTAGCAGGTAATATATTAGTGGGTGTCCGCCCAACTATCTCCAACCTTAAACTCCCCTGCAAGGGGGCAGTTGAGTTTGTAGTGGATTCCTGCGGCTTCGACACAGCTAATAGCGAGTCCTCCGAAAACCTCTGATTTGTCTTCTCTAACTTCTGTTTGGATTTCATCATGTATGTTTCCTATAAAGTTATAGTTAATGTTCCATTTAGTTGCGTACTCATCCAACAAACACAAGGCTTTCTTCATAACAATAGCCCCTGCGGATTGCAACAAAGTGTTCAATGCCGCGTGTTGTGACCGTACATAGACCCTTCGCCCATCCAAGCCAAGAACATAGCCTCTTCCAGATGCCACTCCAACTCGTTCTCGTAGTCTTCCAAGAGATGGCGTATTTCCAAGGAATTTTTCCTTAAGTCGTTTACCATCCTTTGCAGTTCCTCCAACGATACTTCCGATCTTGGCATCTCCTGCACCATAAAGGAAAGCGTATATGAAAGTCTTTGCTTGATCTCTAGTTTCAAGGCCACTAGCCAACTGATTTGCCGTGTGAATGTCTCCTGTGAGAATTTCATTTGTATAGCCCTCGTCATTCATGTAATGTGCAAGCATCCGTAACTCAAGACCACTTGCGTCCATACCTACAAGTTTGTAACCTTCTGGTACTGTCCATACGTCCCTGCACTCCTTACCATACGGTGAGTAAACCGCAGGTACTTGACCCATGTTAGGACTTGAATGAGTCATACGTCCTGTAACTGCTCCATTAGCATTGACATAGCCATGTACCCTACCGTCCTCCTTAACAGCCTCCAACCAACTCTGAACCTGAGCTACACGCTTCTGTATCATAAGATACTCAGCTATTAAAGCGGCCTGTGGTATGCCCTTCACTGTACCTAGCACTGCCTCATCAACGATGGCCTGTCCTGTCTCAGTGAATTGCTTAGGTTTCCATCCATAGTATTGCAAGTGTCTGCCTATCTGCTGTCGTGACCCTAGATTAAACACAGGGAAATCTATGCGACTAAAGGGTGCTACCGCTGTCTCCCATTGCTCACCAAGGAACTTAAGTCCAACAACAGAGAGCGTACCGTCCTTCTTAATCTTAGGTGTAATCTCTTTGACAAATGTTGGCAATGGTTTAAAAACCTCATGCACTTCATCTTCAAGGTCATTCTTTTTCTCCTTTAATGTAGCCAATAAATTGTATGCCTTTCCTTGGTCTAAGAGCCAACCTGTTTTAATCTGCTTTGAAATAACACCCTGTACTTGATGCTCAAGATCAACACTTTCAGGCTTAAAACCCTTAAGTTCAAGAAGTAATCTCTGGTACACCAACGTATTAACTTTAACATCCTGTATACAATACTCCAACATATCATACGAAAAAACATCCCAAACATTATGATCTCCTTTAG